>Ga0302320_10001347_pt1 | contig 58922 bp, 35 predicted proteins | sample Bog_T0_3_FD_202130 | JGI IMG/M metagenome (GOLD analysis project Ga0302320, IMG submission 202130) | Peat permafrost microbial communities from Stordalen Mire near Abisko, Sweden - Bog_T0_3 | ecosystem: Environmental > Terrestrial > Soil > Wetlands > Peat | place: Sweden: Abisko, Stordalen Mire... | reverse complement strand
TTTGTCGCACTTGGCTTTGAAGGAACACTGCCCTTCATTCACGGTTCGCAGGGATGTGCTGCGTATTTTCGCAGCCACTTTTCCCGGCACTTCAAGGAGCCTACAGCAGCCGTATGTTCGTCCATGACCGAAGATGCCGCTGTGTTGGGCGGTCTCAGCAACATGATCGACGGCTTGGCCAACTCCTATACCTTGTACAAACCGAAGATGATCGCCGTATCGACCACTTGCATGGCCGAGGTCATAGGCGATGATTTGAATGCCTTCATCAAGGGTGCAAAGGAAAAGGGATCGGTTCCGCTGGGGCTGGATGTTCCATTTGCTCATACTCCTTCCTTTGTCGGCAGCCATATTACCGGTTACGACAACGCGCTCAAGGGAATTATTGAGCACTTCTGGAATGGCAAAGCAGGCACAGTTCCAAAGCTGGAACGCAAGGCCAACGGCAAGTTGAACTTTATCGGCGGCTTTGACGGCTACACGGTTGGCAACATGCGCGAGATCAAGCGCCTCTTCGATCTGATGGGAGTCGAATACACGATTCTCGCCGATGCTAGCGATGTGTGGGACACGCCCAGCGACGGTGAATTCCGCATGTACGACGGTGGAACGACACTGGAGGATGCCGCCAACGCGATCCATGCCAATGCGACGATTTCCATGCAGGAGTTCTGCACAGAAAAGACGCTGCATCTGATCGAAGCTTCTGGGCAGGAGACGGTTGCCTTCAACCATCCGATCGGCGTGGAAGCGACGGATCGACTTCTAATGGAGGTGGCACGCCTCACAGGCAAATCCATCCCCGATTCGATCAGGAAAGAGCGCGGCAGGCTTGTAGACGCGATCGCCGATTCGAGCGCGCACATCCATGGCAAGAAGTTTGCTCTCTTTGGAGATCCCGATTTGACGCTCGGTCTGACGGGATTCCTGCTTGAACTCGGAGCTGAACCGGTACACGTTCTTTCCACCAATGGCGGACAAGCTTGGCGGGAGAAAGTGGAAGCGTTGCTGGCCGCGTCGCCATTCGGTAAAAACTGCCATGTGTATTCAGGTAAGGATCTCTGGCATATGCGCTCGCTGCTCTTTACTGAACGAGTCGACTTTTTGATTGGCAGCACCTACGGAAAGTTTCTGGAGCGCGACACCAAGACTCCATTGATCCGTCTGGGCTTTCCTATCTTCGATCGTCATCACCATCATCGTTCTCCGGTCTGGGGCTATCAGGGAGGGCTCAATGTCCTTGTGAAGATTCTCGATAGGATCTTCGATCACATGGATCAAACAACGAACGAAGTGGGGAAGACTGACTACAGCTTCGACATCATCCGCTAACACCTAACATTTTTTCTTGATGCGCCCTGTGGCGATTCAAACCAGGATCGCTACACGACGCGGTATTCAAAGGAAATGAAGAAGAACTCTCCAATGCACGTCGGCAGCATAAAAGGGAGCGGCGATGGGTACTCTTGGCTCAAAGATACAGCAGGTATTGAACGAGCCGGGTTGCGCCACGAATCAGGCCAAGCCGAGCTTCGATCGGAAAAAGGGTTGCAACCGGATGCTCGCACCCGGCGCCGCTGCCGGCGGTTGCGCCTTCGACGGCGCCAAGATTGCTCTTCAACCCATCACGGATGTCGTGCATCTGATTCATGGGCCTATCAACTGCGAGGGGCACTCCTGGGATGGCCGGGGCGCCAAGTCGTCGGGATCAAACCTTTATCGCACTAGCTTTACGACAGCGATGACCGAGCAAGACATCATCTTTGGCGGCGAGAAGCATCTTTATAAGGCCATCAAAGAGGCTGTTAGGAGATATAATCCGCCAGCGGTCTTCGTTTACCAGACCTGTGTTCCAGCGATGATCGGCGACGACCTGGAGGCAGTTTGCAAGGCTGCCGCCAAGAAGCTCGGCAAGCCTGTGATTCCCGTCAACGTGCCCGGGTTTGTGGGATCGAAGAATCTGGGGAATAAACTCGCAGGCGAGGCCCTTCTGGACTATGTGATCGGAACAGAGGAGCCCGCGGAGACCACTCCTTACGATATCAATATTATCGGTGAATACAACCTTTCCGGCGAACTCTGGCAGGTAAAGCCTCTGCTCGATGAACTGGGCATTCGCATCCTGGCCTGCATCTCCGGCGATGCGAAGTATCACGAGGTAGCACGCTCCCACCGTGCTCGTGCCGCGATGATGGTCTGCTCAAAAGCCATGATCAATGTGGCGCGCAAGATGGAAGAGCGCTACGGAATCCCCTACTTTGAGGGATCCTTCTACGGCATAGGGGATATGAGCGACTCTCTGCGGAGAATTGCGCAGCTGCTAGTCGAGCGCGGGGCCCCAGCAGAACTGCTCGGACGCACCGAAGCAGTCATTGAAAGAGAAGAAGCTCGCGCATGGGGACGGATTGCTCCCTTCAAGGCACGTCTTGCCGGCAAGCGAGCATTGCTCTTCACTGGAGGGGTAAAGTCCTGGTCTGTCGTAGCCGCGATGCAAGAGGCTGGCCTTACCGTGATTGGCACCAGCGTCAAGAAATCCACGCCGGACGACAAAGAGCGCATCAAGCAAATCATGAAAGACGATGCGCACATGTTCGACGATCTAAAGCCGCGCGAGATGTACAAGATGTTGAAAGATGCGCGGGCCGACATTATGCTCTCGGGTGGGCGCACACAGTTTGTCGCCCTGAAAGCAAAGATGCCATGGCTCGACATCAACCAGGAACGGCATCACGCGTACGCCGGGTATGAGGGCATGGTGGCCCTTGTCAGCGAGATCGACAAAGCGCTCTCAAACCCCATTTGGGAGCAAATCCGCAAGCCTGCTCCATGGGAGTCCTCTATCTCTCAGAACGAGTTTTCCCTTCACGTGGCATAGGACGGGCATATGACGAGAGTGACAATCAGCGAGAAATATTGCACTGTGAATCCGCTCAAGATGAGTCCGTCCATCGGCGCGGCGCTGGCCTTCTTGGGAGTGGATAACTCGATGCCGTTGCTTCACGGTTCCCAGGGTTGCACCTCCTTTGGGCTCGTTCTGTTCGTGCGTCATTTCCGCAAGGCAATCCCGATGCAGACGACGGCGATGAGCGAAGTCGCCACTGTTCTGGGAGGCTTCGACAATTTGGAGCAGGCGTTGGTCAATATCGCAGAGCGTACCCATCCGACGTTGATAGGAATCTGCACGACAGGAATCTCCGAGATCAAGGGAGATGACCTGACAGGCTTTCTTAAGCTGATTCGCGCTAACAACCCAAAGCTCGATGGTATCGCTCTCGTCGATGTCTCCACGGCTGATTTTCAGGGGACGTTTCAGGATGGATGGGCTGCGGCGGTTACACGCATGATTGAAGAGCTTGTTGAGGTTCCACAGTTTGAGACAAGACTTTCGCGGCGTATCAACGTGCTGCCTGGTTGCCACATTACACCTGGCGATATCGATGAACTTCGGGACATCTTCGAGGCATTCAGTCTCGATCCTGTTTTTTTGCCCGATCTTTCTGGATCACTGGATGGACATATTCCAACAGAGTTCACGCCAACATCGCTTGGCGGAATCTCTGTCGAACAGATTCGGAGAATGAATTCTGCTTGCTGGACGGTCGCCATCGGCGAACAGATGCGTGGGGCCGCAATCACCCTGGAACATCATACCGGAGTTCCTTACAAGCTATTCGGCCGACTTACCGGGCTGGCGGCAAATGACGAACTGATGGGATTCCTGTCGGAGATTAGCGGCGTCCCCGTTCCAAAGAAATATAGGCGTCAACGCAGCCAGTTGATCGATGCGATGCTCGACGGGCACTTCTATTTCGGGGGCAAGCAAGTTGCTGTTGCGGCAGAGCCAGACCTGCTATTCGCAATGTCGCATTGGCTTCATGAAATGGGATGCAAGATTCAGGCGGCAGTCACAACGGCAGCGTCGCCCGTGCTTGAGTCCATTCCAGTCGACGAGGTCTTGGTGGGCGACCTGGAAGATCTCGAACTTAGGTCTATTGGAGCTGATTTGCTCGTCACTCATTCGCACGGCAGGCAGGCAGCGGAGCGTCTTCAGATCCCATTGTTTCGTGTCGGAATTCCGGTCTTTGATCGTCTTGGCGCCGGCCAGCAGGTAACAGTTGGCTATAGAGGGACGCGCAATCTGATCTTTGAGGTTGGTAATCTTCTCATCGCAAGCGCTCATGAGCCAACGCCTGAGACATGGATTCCGAAGCATCAACAATCTCACAATCTAGTGACGCGGCAATCGGTACAGTAGACATTTTGTGTTTACGCAGGAGGACTATGAAAGTCGCATTTGCAACAGAAGACGGACAACATGTTAACGCTCACTTTGGATGGGCAAAGAAGATTGCGATTTACGACATCAATCCAGACGACTGCCGTTTTGTCAATTGTGTCGAGTTCGTCGGCAACCTGGAGGAAGACGGAAACGAAGACAAGCTTGCGGCAAAGCTTGAGGCAATCAAGGATTGCGCTATTCTCTACGTTGCTGCAATCGGCGGCTCGGCGGCCGCGCGGGTAGTGGCAAAGAACGTCCACCCGATCAAAGTGGCTGAAACGCAGGCAATAGATGATTCGTTGCAGCAACTGCAGAAGGTGCTAAACGGTAACCCTCCGCCGTGGATACGCAAGGCGCTGAACAAAGGCAAAGAGCGCACTCTCGATTTCGAAGATGAGGTGATCAATGGCTGAAAACACGATCGAAGCAGTTGCGCCGGCAACGCGCGGTTTCCTCAGTGAATTGGTGAAACAGTGGCGGGCTCAGGATCTGCATGGATCATGGGATGCAAAGAGCGATCATGATCTGTTGGAACCATACATCATGACCAGGGAGAAGCGTCTTGAGATCCCGCTCATGAGTGACCCTGATCCGGAAACGCTATGGCGCATGGAACTGTTTTACAACGCGATCGGACTGACAATTGAGCGCGTTACCGGCGTGATGGTGTCGCCGCTTATGAAGTTGCACCACGAAGGTTTTGGCCGACTAGTTCTCACTGCGGGCCGGTTGATTGTCTTCAACAAGCACCTGCGCGACGTGCACCGGTTTGGATTTGACAGTCTGGAGAAGCTGGAGTCAGAGGGCGAAAAGATTGTTGCCGATGCAATTGACTGGATTGAAAAATACCCGGAAGTTGCGCGCTACTGAAAAGCAGGGAGGCACAAATGGAAGCGGAACAAATTGAAACACGAGCAGTGACGCGTGACGGAAGATCGTGGCAACCCTCCTACCTCCTGGACATAGACCCGGAAGTTTGTATTGGTTGCGGCCGTTGCTTCAAAGTCTGCGGCCGGTCCGTGATGACGTTACAGGGAATCACAGAAGACGGCGCTCTTGTCGGGCTTGATGATGACGAGGAAATTTTGCGCAAAGTAATGACCGTCACCGATCACGGAGCATGTATTGGATGTGGTGCATGCGGTCGAGTGTGCGGGAAGAACTGCCAGAAACACGGTCCATCCTAGGGGGCTGACTATGACGCCACAAGCTACGTACACGTATCTAATCGAGGCGAACGCGGCCACCGCATGCGACCCTTTCGATGGTCATGTACTAGCGTGTGTCTTTGCCGCCGCTACAGATGAATGCGGCGCAGGCGGTTCATTCACCGACGCTCTCGGCATCTATGGTTCAGCACTCCGCCGCAATATCGAAAGATATTTTCCCGGAGCGTTGGAACGCCTGGAGATGTTCAAACTCGATGTCGAGCCGGCAGTCAACGAAGATGAGAAATGCTTGCGGGAGTTATTGTGGCGTTTCCGCACCGCGTCATCTCCAATCAATTCTCTGTTGACCTTTCTCGTAGCCCGCAAAGCGACACGGCCAAACCATTTATGGCAAGATCTTGGACTGGCAAATCGAGGTGAGTTGTCCAGACTCATGATGCGCCATTTTGTCACACTGGCGCGTCGCAACGATCAGGACATGAAATGGAAGAAATTCTTCTATCGAATGATCTGCCGCGACGATGGATTCAGTATGTGCGTTGCTCCATGCTGCTCAGAATGTGGCGACTACGATGGATGTTTTGGCAGCGAATCGGGCGAGAGCCTCCTTGCTGGGACGCACTTTCATGGTGAGTCTTCGAGGTTGATTGGCATCAACTCCTCTTTCGCACAATGACCGGGAATCGACATGTCGTGAATGCGACAAATCCCTCGCCTGATCGTCGTTAGCAGCTCTAAGTATATCTATTTTCAGCAGACTCCGATTGGCACCCAACGTGCAGTATATCAAGCAACGCCAGTGACGGAGGGTGCGATGATCCAACTTACAGATGCTGCAGCGGGAGCTTTGCAATCGGCGATCGCTACGGTTCCCAGATCGATTGCGGGACTGCGATTGATGGTGCGGTCAGGCGGTTGCGCGGGACTCCAATACGAGATGGGCCTGGTGGAAAACGCAGAACCCGAGGACATCTCCTGCGAGAGCCATGGAGTGAAGATACTCATCGACCCATCCTCCATCGCGTTGATTTCTGGCACCACGATTGATTTCATTGACAGTCAAGAGGGAACAGGCTTTTCGTTCGACAATCCCCAGGCCAAATCCAAGGGTGGCTGCGGCAAATCATGCTGCTAACAGTCGTTGTCCGAGGAAACTCGCTATGACAGAAATGCATGCACAAAAACCATGGGTTTATCTGGACAACAACGCGACAACGCGCACCGATCCTCGTGTTGTTGAGGCAATGCTGCCATTTCTTCGCGATGAGTTTGCAAATCCATCTTCGCTGCATGATCTAGGTGTTACCGCGAAAGATGCCGTACGCGCGGCGCGAGGCCAGGTTTGCGCGTTAATCGGAGCAGAACGCGATAGCGAGATCGTCTTTACTTCAGGGGGGAGCGAATCGAATAACACAGCGATCCTCTCGGCTCTCGAAACTCAGGGGGAGCGGAACGAGATTATTACGTCAGCCGTTGAACACCCTGCCGTGCTTGCATTGTGCGCGCATTTGGAGGAGACAGGGAAAGCTAAGGTTTATCGCATTCCGGTCGACGGCCAAGGGAACCTCACTCTCGATGCATATCGGAAAGCTCTCTCCGAACGGACAGCTCTTGTCTCCTTCCAATGGGCCAACAACGAAACTGGAGTTGTGTTTCCCGTTGAGATACTTGCATCCATGGCGCACGCGTATGGAGCTTTGTTTCACTGCGACGCTGTTCAGGCCGCGGGAAGAGCCGAAATCAAACTGAATAGAACTAAGATCGATATGCTTTCGATTTCAGCGCACAAAATGCACGGTCCTAAAGGAATCGGTGCCCTCTACGTGCGAAACGGAATGAAGTTGGCGCCGCTCATTTATGGCGGCCGTCAAGAACGCGGAAGGCGCGCAGGTACTGAAAACACGCCGGCAATCGTTGGCTTCGGAGTGGCCGCCATACTTGCAGCTCAGGAATTGCAGCATGATATGAGCCGGATTTGTTTGTTGCGGGACCACCTCGAAAGAGAAATCTTGCGTCTTATTCCAACCGCGATTCGTGTTGGAGATCGTCGTAACTGCCTACCCAATACTCTCAACATTGCCTTTATGAATATCGAGGCGGACTCGATCCTACTCATGTTGAATCGTGAGTCAATTGCTGCATCCTCCGGATCGGCCTGCACATCAGGCTCGCTCAATCCATCCCATGTATTGACTGCGATGAATATTCCATTCAGTCACCTGCGCGGATCTGTGCGCTTCTCGCTTTCGCGCGAGAACTCAGATTACGACGTGGATCGAGTTATTGAAGTCCTTGCGCAAGTAGTAGGTGATCTTCAAGCCGACTCCGCGCCCATGGAGGCTGCATATGTCTAATGTGTCTCGCGTTGTAATGAACGACTCGACACTCCGAGATGGAGAACAGGCTCCTGGAGTCGCCTTCACGCTCGAAGAGAAGCTGGCCATTGCGCTCGCACTGGAAGACGCTGGTGTGGACGAGATAGAGGCGGGCACTCCTGCAATTGGAGACAGAGAGATCCAAGAGATTGCGGCCATAGGTGGTGTTTTGAGCAAGTCCGAGCCAATTGCTTGGTGTCGCATGACACGCGCAGATGTAGATGCTGCGCGCAAGACTGGATTGAAGCGGGTGAATCTCTCCATTCCCGTTTCCGATATTCAGATGCGGGCCAAGCTGAATCTGGATCGTGCAGGCGTGCTGAACCGCATCCGTGATGTGATTGCCTATGCGGTCGATTGCGGATTGCGCGTTGCCATGGGCGGTGAAGACTCCAGTCGCGCCGACATGGAATTTCTGCTTCTCGCAGTGGAAGCAGCCGCAAGCACAGGGGCTCATCGCTTTCGTTACGCGGACACCCTCGGCAACATGGAGCCTTTTTCGGTGTACGAGGCATTCACACGGCTTGGCTGTGCAACCGGAGTCGAGTTGGAGTTCCATGGCCACGATGATCTTGGTTTGGCAACGGCGAATACGCTTGCGGCAATTCGAGGGGGAGCAACTCATGCCAGCGTTTGTGTGCTCGGCCTGGGAGAGCGTGCAGGCAATGCTGCTCTCGAAGAAGTTGCTGCGTGCCTGAATCGCTTCCATGGCTCCGGCAGTAATGTGGATCTTGCGCAGTTGCCGCGACTTGCTGAAATCGTGGCCAAAGCGGCGCGCCGCCCTATTCCGGTTGGGAAAGCGATCGTCGGCGCTAATGCCTTCACGCATGAATCCGGCATTCACGTCGATGGACTGCAGAAAGATCCATCTACTTATGAGGAATTATCGCCGCGAACCTTTGGCCGTGTGCGTGAGATAGTTCTGGGAAAGCACTCGGGATTGGCATCGGTCGCAGGCGCATTGCAATCTCTTGGATTGGTTACGGACAGAGTTCGTACGCAATCGGTGTTGGATCAAGTTCGGCGGCGATCCATGCAGGCAAAGCGCGTAGTCAGCTCAGAAGAGTTGCTGGACTTCTATTGGCGCGCCAGCAGTGCCTCAATATCCATCCACACCCCACGGGAGATCAATTATGACTGTGCTTGAACAATTGACGAAGCTTTCCTCCGCTGAAGATTACTTTCGCTTTTTTGGCGTCCCCTATGACCCTGCGGTGTTGAATGTGGCGCGGCTGCACATACTACGGCGTATGGGAGACAATCTTCGCGAGGCGGGCATGGAGCCGGACGAAGAGAAAGCTCGCGCTTACTTCCGCGCGCATCTTGAGCGGGCGTACCAGGATTTTGTGAAATCCTCCCCTATCAAGGAGCGCGTTTTCAAAGTTCACAAAGACGCGATCCGTTCCTCAGTTCCCCCACTGGTGCGTCTATCAATTCCTGGAAATGGCCCAGAGGCTCTTTAGAGTCAGGTTCATTGCGGTTTTGTTCGCCGTTCATTTCTGTTTCTTCATATCATCCTTATCACTTCAGCTTTAGCCTTCAGATAAATCATTCAGATTTGTTCTATCGCCTCGTCTAGCGAAGCGGGGGACGAGTGAGCCGCAATGGTGACCCGGGTCTTGACGCCGGGAGCAGCCGAAACAACATCACTTTTAGGAGAATGTTCATGGCAGATCAAAAGGCACCTCAGATGCAGGCCACCCTGGGCCTTACCGGACTGACCAGCAATGCAATGGCCCTCATTGCTCCCGGTGCCTTTCTTTGGCTCACTTTCGTCATCCAGGCCGGCACTGGCACCACTGCGCCGACCATGTGGCTGGGCATCTTTGCCGCCCTGCTGCTGTGCCTGGCCACTGCGGTCGCCTATGCAGAGATTTCCAAACTCTATCCCGGCACGGGCTCAAGCTACTACTACGCGGAGCAGGCTCTCCTATCCAAGGATAGGTTCTTCAAATACGCCCGCGTCGCCAAGTTCATCGTCGGCTGGGGTTCGCATCTTTATTACTGGGTCTATCCGGGCGTGATGGTCGCGGTTACCGGCGTCTTTGTGGGCTATATCGTCGGCTTCTTGTATCCCAACTTCATGAGTGGCTCGAACCCTGGACTTATCTTCATGGCGTTGGTGGCGATTGCCTTCTCTTTCTTTGTTGGCTGGATTGCATCGAAGGGCGCTGGTGCTTCCACGGCCGTGAACCTTGCTATCAACGTCGTCCAGATTTCCGCGCTGCTGGTCTTCAGTGTACTCGCCATCGGCTATCGGACAAGCCATCCGGCTGGATCGCCGGCCTTCCAGTATGACGGGCAAACGCTGGCCACTTACAGCTACCAGTTCGCCACTGCCAAGGATGGCTCTATCGTTCGCGACGCCACCGGCGCTCCCGCGCCGCTGCTGGACGCGGCCGGCAAGCCGGTGCCATTCACAATCGACTATCCCGAGAAAGACGCAAGCGGCAACTTCCTCACCCATACCTCGGCTGCCTCGGTTGTGGCGCCGCACAAATTCAGCTATGTCTTCATCCAGGCCACGGTCGCCATTCTAATTTTGGTTGGATTCGAATCGGTGACATCGATGGGAGGCGAGGCAAAGAACCCCACCAAGCATATTCCCATCGCCGTCATCTCTTCGCTGCTGATTCAGGGCCTGGTGTGTTACCTGATCGAGTATTTTGCAGCCAACTACTTTCTCAACTCCGGCTATACCATGCAAAGCGCAGTTACCTCGGCGGCGCCCATTGGCGACATGATGATCATGGTCGGTGACGGGTTACTGGGCCAGGGCCACGGCAAGTACTTCATGCTGGCAGAGGCTATCACCGTCTTTCTTGCGCTGATCGGCACCACGCTGAGCTGCATGAACACCGGTGCCCGCGTCACCTACGCCATGGGCAAGGACGACGAAGCTCCGGAGCATTTCGGCATCCTTCATGCCGGATCGCTCAGCCCCCGCAAAGCCATTTGGACGCTGGCCGTCATTTCGGCGGTCATCGGCGTTATCGCTGTTGTTCTGGTCTTCGGCGATGCAAGTGCGCCCTCCGATGCAGCCATTGCCGCACTACCGCACGGCATTTTTTCCAACTTCGGCTACCTCTCGCACGACCAGTTGGCCGCGCTGCCCAACTCGCTCCTGACCATCACGCTGACCTCCAACTTCGGCACCTTCATCCTCTACGCGCTTAGTTGCCTGCTGTGCATCATTGCCTACCATAGACGCCACGACTATAGCGTTATTCGTCACCTGCTTATCCCTGGCTTCGGTCTGCTGGCCAATCTTGTATGCATGGCCTTTTACTTGATCAGTCCGGTCTTTGGCTTGGGAACATTCAAGGAACCGCTGCTGGCTTTGTGCATCTCTGGCGTGTGGGGCATCTACGGGGCGATCTACTTCATCCGTTCCTCGAAAGCCAAAGGAAAGGCCGTCTTGCTAACAGTCAAGTAGCTCCAGCAATCGGGAACATGAACAAAAAGCGCTCCCAATGTGGAATCTCCGTTCTGTCTTGTTGCCAAGACGAGATCGGGATATCTCCCACTTTATCTTTCCTTCTCTCGTTTTTTTCTGGATTCAGTCGATCGTTTCGTCGCTCCGATCAACTGTCTGATTACCAAGGCGGACGCGATAGCGGGAGAGGCAGGGGAACCGTTGGCCCTGAGTCCCCATCCCAACTTCATTAAGTTGAGGCCGCAATCCTTCGGCGCGGCATATATCTTGTCGGTGTCAGCGCAAGCACTCAGGTTTGAGGTGGCGGGGACATCAAGGTATTCATGGACGGCGATACAGATTATGCATTGCTTGCAGGTTCTTTTGAAGGGAGTTTTAGACAATACAACTCTCTGTCGTTCAAATTCCATGCGATGTTGAACCCAAGCGAGACGGAGAGAAAGAGCCGTAAAACCCCGCGTAACAAAGGTGCAAACTTTTCAAAACTGTTCTGCATAGCCAATATCTGCTGCTGGCTCCCGCCCTCCCTGCCCTGTCTATAGCTTAATCCAGTGAATGGACAGTTCGGAGGAGTTCTTCAGAGGTTCCCTAAAAAATGCCGTCGGCTTTAGCTGTTCGGAGGCGGCTGCCTCTTCTTCGCCGCCGGATCTTCCGCTTTACGGGCAAGAATCTTTTGGCGGACTTGTTTCTGTTGCTCGAGCGACAGCACCTGAAAAATGCGGCCATACTCTATCCTGGTGTACCCGAAAAGCATGGCGCTCTTTTGGTCCGCATCTAACGTTGTGTCTTTTGCGATCACAACCTTATGCGACTCTATATCCCGATGGATCTTGTCAATCTCTGCTTTCTGTTCGTCGGAATAGATCAGCCCGGCAAAATCATCTTCAGGCCCAGCGTTACTCATCGATTGAGCTCCGGGCGAAGCCGCTCTCGGAGTCCGCGTCGAATTGGGTGAAACGCTCTGCGCCCGAACCAGCCCCGACGCCGCGAACAGAAGGGTGAATCCAATTGCAACGGCTATTTGCTTGGCGAATCGCTTCTTGTTCATAAGCAGATCTTTCTCCGTTGATAATTCTAAATCTGTCCAGCCAATTCCGCAAAGTCGATGGGCTTCATGAGATATGTCGCATAGTTCCTGAATGCAGAGGATTGTCTAACGAGACCTCTCACAATCGAGGTAGCAAGAGGCTGGCCATCAAGCTCGATAGCACAGGCTACTCAGTAAGCAGGTCGATGGTGTCCCTCATTCCACGACGAGGTTGGTTGCTCTGAATGAGCCGATGACCACATCTACTCGGTGTCCGCGTTTCACCGCCAGCGTCGGGTTCGAGAAAGCCATCCAGTAAGTCATACCCGTCTTTGGTGTGCTGCTCTGTCGCAGTTTTCCGACCTTCTCCATCTGGGGAACCGAGAGCTTGACTTGAGCCTGCGCATCGAACAACTGAGGCTCGCTATTTTTATCGTTGAGAGCCGCGGCCTTCTCCGGGTCCAGCACCCGATAGTTAAATCGAATGAGCTGGCCGGACTCCGCCGTCTTTACGCGCGGTTCGGCGACACCCCAGACCCCCTCGTAATACATTTCCGCTCGGCGCGAGAGGCGATTCAACTGAGAGCCTTGCCAAATGGGTGCTGGCCGTGCGGCCGGAGCACTTGGCTGGGAGGGAGTTACAGCTTGAGCTGTCGTGGCTGACTGGGGAGGCGCTGATTGAGCGCCAGGCACCACCAAGCTGGACGCCATAAGTATCGTAATAACAACCCGATGAGAGCGAAGAATGACCTGTCTCAACATTTTCACGTTCTTCCTTTCGTTCTCACCCTTGCTCAATGCCGCCCGCGTGCCAGTTGACCGGATCTGCATCGGCAAAGGGGGAAAAGCTGCGGGCGGCCGGAGATCCTGGTTTGAATCTCCGGCCCCGGTTGGTTGTTAGTTCACTGTGAACGCGCCGGTCAGGATGTTGGTGGTTCCTCCCGGGGTTGTCACGCTGACGCTCCTCGCCCCGAGGGCAGCGCCGGCAGTGATGGTCACGTTAGCCGTAACCGTGGTGGCGGTTGAACCCGTGATGGCAGCGCTGACGCCTGTACCGGAGAAGTTTACAGCCGTTGCTCCAGTCAGGTTGGTGCCGGTGAATGTCACCGATTCCGTAGTGCCATGTGTGCCTGTTGCGGGCGCGATCGAAGTGAGTGTTGGCGCTACGACCGTGAACGCGGGGTTGACGAGGTTGGTGGTTCCACCTGGGGTTGTCACGCTAACACCCCTCGTCCCGAGGGCGGCGCCGGCGGTGATGGTAAAGGTAGCCGTTACCGTAGTGGCCGTTGAGCCGGTCACTACAGCACTGACGCCTGTACCGGTGAAGTTCACTGCCGTTGCTCCAGTCAGGTTCGTGCCACTGAGAGTCACGATGACGGTGGATGCCGGCCGGCCCGTATTGGGGGCAAGCGTGGTTAGCGTCGGCGCAACGACCGTGAACGCCGGGTTGAGGATGTTCGTGGTTCCTGCTGGGGTTGTTACACTAGCCCCCCTGGTCCCGAGGCCGGCGCCGGCGGTGATGGTAAAGGTAGCCGTTACCGTAGTGGCCGTTGAACCGGTCACTACCGCACTGACGCCCGTACCGGTGAAGTTCACTGTCGTTGCTCCAGCCAGGTTCGTGCCATTGAGAGTCACGACGACGGTGGATGCCGGTCGACCCGTATTGGGATTGAGCGAGGTGAGCGTCGGCGTCGTTGACGAAAGGACCGTGAACGCCCCTGTCAGGGTGTTGGTGGTTCCTGCCGGGGTTGTCACGCTGACGTTTCTTGCCCCAGTTGCAGCTGTAGCGGTGATGGTGAAGGTGGCTGTTACCGTGGTGGCTGTTGAGCCGGTCACGACAGCGCTGACGCCGGCACCGGAGAAGTTCACTGCCGTGGCGCCTGTCAGGCCCGTGCCGTTAAGGGTTACCACAACCGCGGTGCCCTGCGCGCCCGAAGTGGGAGCGAGCGAGGTCAGCGTCAGTGTTCCCGGTGTCACCGTGAATGCCCCGGTCAGGATGTTGCTGGTTCCCGAGGGGGTTGTTACGCTGACGTTTCTTGCCCCAGTTGCAGCGGTAGGACCGACGGTGAAGGAGGCTGTTACCGTGGTGGCTGTTGAGCCGGTCACGACTGCGCTGACGCCGGTACCGGAGAAGTTCACTGTCGTGGCGCCTGTCAGATTCGTGCCGTTAAGGGTTACCACAACCGTGGTGCCCTGCGCGCCCGAAGTGGGAGCGAGCGAAGTCAGCGTCGGTGTTGACGGTAGAACCGTGAACGCGCCGGTCAGGATGTTGGTGGTTCCTCCCGGGGTTGTCACGCTGACGCTTCTTGTCCCAGTTGCAGCGGTAGCAGTGATGTTGAAGGTGGCTGTTACCGTAGTGGCTGTTGAGCCGGTCACGACTGCGCTCACGCCAGTACCGGAGAAGTTCACTGTCGTGGCGCCTGTCAGGCCGGTGCCGTTAAGCGTTACCACAACCGCGGTGCCCTGCACACCCGAAGTGGGAGCGAGCGAAGTCAGCGTCGGCAATACGACCGTGAATGCCCCCGTCACGATGTTGCTGGTCCCTCCTGCGGTTGTCACACTGACGTTCCTCGCCCCGAGGGCAGCGCCGGCGGTGATAGTGAAGGTGGCTGTTACCGTGCCGGCCGTTGATCCGGTCACGACAGCACTGACGCCTGTACCGGAGAAGTTCACTGCCGACGCACCAGCCAGGTTTGTCCCGGTCAGAGTCACAACAACTGTAGAGTTTCGCAGCCCGGTGTTCGGATTGAGCGAAATCAATGTGGGAACGGGAATCGTGCCTTGGAACTCTACCGCGCCGATATCGAATTTCGTATTCGGTGCATCCGGCCGCTTATTTCCGAAGAAGTCCGTGGCCAGGGTCGGGTACGCCGCGGTGTTGAAGTTCCCGCCAGTGGTAGGGATGTAATCGATGGCCGGCGAACTCGCTGCCAGGGCATAGTTGCCAAAGGCAGCCCCGCCACCATAGTTCCCATAGAGTCCACCTGTTGCCGAATCGTCGCTCAGCGAGAGCGGGCCCCAACTGACGTTGATCCAGTTGTTGCCTTCGTCCACCGTCGCAGCTGGGGTCAGGCTGAAGACCGGATTCGGGCTCGAAGCGTCGACGATGCCCGGAGGCACGCCATATCCGCTCGGTCCTCCGCAACCGTCCGCTACGGTGCACGTTGGCGGCACGCGCGAACCGTTGCAATACTGGCTGACAACGTTGGGATTGACTCCCAGGTTATTTTTGCCGGAGTAGTCCGTCACGTCGTCCAGTGCTGAATACGTCGGGCTGAGCGTGAATCCAGAGTTGTGGTTGCTCGGCCCCGTGTCGCCGCGGACGCCAATGTCCCAATAGCTGACGCCCGGAGTGCATTGGCCGGATGCGGTCTGCACCGGAGCGGGTGTCCCAGTGAATGCGTCGAAGAGTGAGATCAGCTTCTGCTGGTTCAGGCTTCCCTGACCCAGGTTGCCGATACCGATGTAGAAGGTGCGGTTCTGCCAGATCAGGTTGTTTTCCAGCAGCGGGTTCGAGAAGCCCGTGCAGCCGGGCATTCCAGTTGGGCACGTAATAGTTAGCCCAGTGAAGGTCGTGGTCAGAATCGGGGAGTTTTGCTCGCTGGTCACGCCGGCGGATTGCGGGCACGATGCGGTGGACGGGCCAGTGGGACCGGCCATCACGCAGTTCCCCGCCGGGGCGCTGGCCTGAGGCGTCCCAATGCTTTGCGTAAGCACGCCCGACGTGGCAAGTGCATCGTTGCTCACAATGGTGTTGTTGATGATAGCCACGTTCAACGAGTCTTCCAGCGATATTCCCGCGCCATCCCAGCCTGCTACGTTGTTCACGATAATGTTGTTCGTGACGGTAACGTTGTTCCAGCGTGTCGGCTGATGGGCGAATGTGGAAATATCGGTCCCGTTGACCTGCTGCAGACGGAGGCCGCCACCTGCGCCGCTGTCGGCCGCGTTGGCCTGAATCAGGTTGGCGTTGATTACCAAATTGGGGCCAGTGCCGTCGCTCAGGCCCGGCGGGCAATCCGCGTCGGGGATGCCGATGCAAGTCGGATCGGTATCGGGCGTACCCATCACGATGAGTCCGCCGCCGTTCGTGGGAATGGTGGGGTTGGTGCTCTCGTTGAGAATGATCGAGTTGTGCTCGATGTCGCCGTTGTACATGAATCCGAGGTGAGAGACACCTCCACCTTCAGCCGAGCTGATGTTCCCGCATATCCAGTTGTAGTTGAACTTGTAGTAGTCGGCTCCAGTGCAGAAGCTGACGCCGCCGCCGCCCGCCAGAGTGCCAGAGAACAGTTCATCTCCGAGGGACGAGTTGCCATAGATGTCGTTGTTGTGTACGTTGACGTTCACGTCCAGGCAGTTCGGCAGGTGAGTACCGAGCACATTGCTGTTCCCGCAGGAGGGGAGGACATCGAGGTTGCTTTGCTCTCCCTGTCCGTTCAAGACTCCAGTAATCGTGATTGGATCGGGGAACTCACCCTGGCCCACGGTGACTCCACCCGAGAGCGTGCCGGCGTTGTTGTAGATCCGGTTGTTGGAAACTTGCAGGTTATGGTTCCAGCCGTGGATGAAAACGCCGCCACCGCCCGCGGAACTGCCCGTGATCGTGAGGCCATCAATCGAGGACGGATTGCACTCGTAGTTGCTGGGGTACGGGTTGGGAACGAGTTCGGTCGTTGACCCTGGCGTGGGCGTGTTGCAATAGGCATATTCTTGAGGGATCGTTGCTCCTGTTTCGTCCAGCGCCGCCGGAACATTTTGCAGAAGCAGGGCGCCTGTCGGGAACGCGCCTTCAATGCCGAAGGAGCTAGTTCCGGATGGGACAAACACTCCCTTGCCCAGAACCGTAACCCCCGCCCCTTCGAACGCGCCCATCAGCGAGGGCTCTTGCAGTTGTTCGGCGAGGTTGCCATTGAGCGTTGCGTCCCAGCCCACAACCGCCTCCAGCGGTATGCGGTCGACCTGGGGGATATCGGCCGAACTGATGTAGTAATTCCAACCCGTGTCCGGGCAATTGTAAGCGCCGGTTGAATCGTAAACCGCCGGGGTCGCTCCGGACCCGATCGGCACGCCTTGGAGCGATAAGTCGAACAGGCAGTTGATATGCCGACGCCAGGGATCGAGCAGTTTGCCCGCCGGAAATACATTGGAATCAATGACAGACGAAACGGCGCCAACACCTTGCAACCGTACGGGCTTCCACATCAGCAGCATCTCGACATGGGCTGCCGCCGCAGCGGATTGAGTTGGCGTCGCGGAATGAAGCGCGGCGGCGCTGCAAGAGGCCGACGTAGTCGTGCCGGCGGTCGTGCAAGTCGGATCGACGATGATCAAGTCGCCCGGAGCGGCGGCATCGATCGCGCTCTGGATCGTCTGGGTGGAGCTAACGTGCGTAGGCGCTTTGCCACCGATGGTGACGGTCACGGTATCGATCGATTGTTGTCCGTTACCTGCGGTGATGACCAATTGGCCGCACTGCGCTATGGGTTGAGCAGGGACGCCGTTGAGATTCTCGTACTGCTTCTGTTGCTGGATGGCGCAATTGGGAACGCCGCTCGGCACAGTGGCTGTGATCTGCGTATCGCTCCAACCCACGATCGTGGCTGCGACTCCGCCAATGGTTATCTTTGACGCCGTATTGCAAGTCGTGCTACCCGCAGTGGGCGCTGTGCACACGCTGCCAAAGCCATAGTGGCGGCCGATGGTTTTCTGATTGTAAGGTGCCACGTTCGCGGATGGACCTGAGTACGCGGCGTCATTCGTCGTCTGATTGCCAAGCGACGTAATGGTGAGGGTCTTGCCGGGCGCGCTGACATAAGGCCCGATGCCGTCGCCGTCCACTTCTGAGACCGCCGGCGTGGCGTCCGGGTAGCTGCAATCGGGATTGTTGTATCCCGCGCCGACGAACGCCGACGTGGGCACTACGGGCGTGTCGAGGTAGGTTTCCAAGCCCGGCATGAAGGGGTCTTCATAGCAGAAATCGCTGTACTCCGGGTTGAACAAAGGATCGGTGATCCTCTGCCCAAAGGTCGGCGAGCTGGGGTTGGTGTCCAGGATCGGACCAGGGTCGTTCATGCACTGCACCATCATCGCCGGCGAATACCCGGTGATGTTGGGCGGGTTCACTGCCCAGCTGGAGTAGGTCATCCCCTCATAGGTTCCCCAGTGGTCGGAATACACGCGAGAGAGTTCGTTTCCGAGATAGTCCCTGGTGGAGATCGACATGTTCGGCGGCGCAAACTTTTCGCCGAACTGCGGGGAGAACGGATCGAATTCCGAGGTGAAGTCGTCGGTGATGCCGCCGGTGTATTTCGCGGCGATGTGGGTCGAGGTGAAGAGGGCAAACTTCACCGATACCGCCATCTGGTTGGCCAGCACCACTTCCTTGCGGTCGCAAAGAGGCCGGGTCGCTCCGGCGAACGGAGCCACTTCTTGAACGTTCGGGAAGAGACTCAAGAAGTCGGGCACAACGCGCATCTCGCCCACGCACGGCCACACAGGATCCTGGAAGCCAGGGTAACCTGGGACGCCTGAGAGAGTTCCTCCCTGCAAATCGAGGGCCGTAGTCGAGTTCTGGTAGTTGGTGGGGTTGAAGCCGTTTGCATTCTGGTCGTACATGCCAGCCACTGAGGCCTGGTCGGGAATGATGAAGATGTCCGTGCCCAGTCCACCGAATTCCTGCGTAACCGGCGCGATGTAGTTGTCGCCGATCAGGAGGTTCTTGTCTTCCTCCTTATAAACCTCATAGCCCGGCGGCATGATCACTTCCGTCACGTACTTTCCGGGCGGCAGCATCGGGCTGCCAAAACGCCACTTGTCAGTCGAATCGGGATTCGCCACGCAGACCGTGCAGTTGGTCCCGGGCATGGATCCCGCGGTAAATCCAGGGGTGCTCGGGCCGTTGCCTCCTACACCGCCGGTCAACGCGGTGTTGAGCTTTCCGGTTACAGGGCTAATGCCAAGGGCGCTGGGGAACGAGTATTTGCCGTCGTAAGGCGCCGGCTGCCCCTGGTTCCCGATGTGCATCGAATCGTAGCACTTGAACTCGGAGTTATAAGGGAGCGCGTGCAGCGTGCCCCCATTGTGCAGAGAGTCGTACCAGTCAAGGTAATTCGGCTGGTCAAAGAGCGAGAAGTAAAAAAGGTCCTGATTCGGAGACCCTGCGACATTCGTGCCCTGGCCGGGGCAACTCATGTACGGCAGGGGGGTGTTGGTGACAGGGTCGGTATAGTTCGGGTAGAACCCTTGCGCCCAGTCATCCCAGCTGCTGCTTTGGGTCGTGTCCACCAAGGTCAGGGTTGGCGTCACGCCATCCGCTGCAAAACCTTCCTGATAGAGGTTGATCGTGACGTGGGGGATGTTCGGCTCCCAGGGCTGCTGAATCATTTGCGACGCATCGTCAAAGGGGCGCGTCGAGGCATATTGCACGATTCCATAGATACCGCCGTTCTCTCCCACTTGCGTGGTCGTGGGCGAGGTGGCTCCGGGGGCCGTAGCGGTGACGGTTGCGCAGAAGTTAGTGGCGCTTACAGGTTGCGCTGGATTGCAGGCCGCATAGGGCGCTTTCCCGATATCCATATAGTTGCTCTGGCCTGTCAGCAAATCCCAACCCTCGGTTCCACCAAACGTCGGTGGATCGATGCGGCCGGTGGAAACGGTCGGCGAACTGGGGATCGCCGTGCCGAGTGCGAACGAAGCGGCCTCGGTTGTGCAATCCGCTGCGGCGCAATAGACTGCGCCGGGCACAGACAGATCGGCGGGCAAAGGAAGAGTCTCGAAGGTGTTCACCAGGAAATCGTAGGCAGTCGAAGTTCCGCAAGCGCGGGCGCCATTCCCAGGTCCGCAGTAGGGCGTGCCGTCGGCAGGGCCACCCGCGTCATAAACGGTGTGGACGCCCGTCGTCTTGTAGCGGGTCGAATCGGCTTCCACCACATACCAGTTGAACAGCGGGAACGTTTCGTTGAAGTTGGCAATGCCGTTGAAATCCGTCAACAGAGAGTTGGCGTTATGCCCATCCCGGTACCGGATCCTCGTGTAAAGGAACGGAATCCCGATCTCATTGGGTTCCCAGATGCCATCCTTGTTGTCGTCGACGAAGGTACGGGTGTAGAGATTCGACTGCCACTGCGAGGCACCGATTGCCCCCATGTGGAGGGTTTGGGCGCCGCCAGTGCAGGTGGAGGCGGGTGGTACAGGAACGCAGCCCACGTTTGCCGGCGTCGACAGTCCGTCGATGATCTGGTCATTCCATTGGTCGCCGATGGTCAGTCTCCAGTTTCCGCCAGGGACATTGGTAAACTTGAAGTTCCCCTCGGCATCGCAGAAGGTGAACTCGAAGTCCTCACCGTCGGGGTCACCCAGGCTGACCCAGCACTGGGTCCAGGCGAAGCCAGCGCGGGAACCGCTGGGATAGAGTCTCTGGTCCGGTGTCCGGCTCAGCCTTTCGACGTCCACTTGTCCGTCGATCGTGTTGTCGCACGGTCCGACGGTGCCGGCGCTGCCGAAGCCATTGCAAACTTCGGTGTGCCGGGCGTTGATGATCGCCGGATTGGCAAAACCGATGGCCACGTGGAATCCGGCCGGCCCGAACTCCTGGAAATAGCTCGGCTCGCCGATGCGGATGAAGGAATCGTGAGGATGCTGGCCATCCAGGGTGTTGGTCTGCACCCACTGTTCGCCGCGCGCAATCCGGTCCGCGCCGGGATAGGCCTGCACGCTGAATTTATCCGGCATGAGGTTGGCAATGATCGCCTGGCCAGCCAGGGGAGACAGAGTGGTTCCGTCTGCTTCATACTTCGGGCAAGTCACGATCATGCCCGTGATGCCCGCCTGGGTTGGATCCTGTGTAGCCTGGGCCGAAATTGGGCAGGCGTCCTGCCCCGTGGAGGGATCGATAGTCCCCGCCAGGCTATTCGACAAGGACTGGTTGAACATGTCGTTAGTATCCTGCCCAGTCACATCGCCGAGTCCGCCATAGGTATCCCACAGGACGAGGTTGAAGCCGCCCAGGCCGGGCTCAAGGGGCGCAACCGTTCCGTTTCCGCCGCCGCCATCCTGCTCGCCATTGAGCGGATAGTCGTCTTCGAATACGATCACCGAAAGCTTACCGGTGGGAAGCGGTGTGGGCAGTGTGAGCACCGTGACGGGCTTGGTAAAGGCGGACGCAGAGGTACATCCATTTGGCCCGCCAAATACGTTGCAGGCCGCTGGTATGGGAGCGCCGGCCATGGCGTGACCGCACTGCAGATTGCTTGCAGGTGCTTCCGCGCCATTGGCTGGGCACTGCGGCTGGCCCAGGTACGCGGGGAACGGGTTGCCCGCATCGCCAGGCAGCACCGAGATGTAATAGTGCTTGGAAGGATCGAGATGGACCTGGCTGGGGTTAACCGGGGTAGATCCATTTCCGGTCGTATCGAACCGGCAGGCGCCGTTGCCCACGTCGCACACAGCGGGATCATGGGTACCGGTCGCTGGGTTCAAGAACATCTGGCCGCCTTCGCACGAGAGCGGTCCGGTGCAGCCCTGGGCAACGAAATCCATGCTGCTGGTATGGAAATTCACGCCAAAGGTCGGGACGGTGCTTCCCGTGGTGCCAACTCCTCCCACGACTGCGGGGCAGCCCGGCGTGGTAATGCTGCTGTTGGTGGTGCAGTTCGGGTCGACCGAGAAGGTCTTGTCCTCTTCGATGATCCAGCGATAATCGGCAAACGGCACCAATCCGGCGATGCAGGTGCTGTTCAGATTGCAGTTGTTATACACCTGGGCATCGACTACATTCACCGTCAGATTGCTGGGCTGCGGGAAGATGAGTGTCACGGTAGCGGAAGCACTCTTCGTCCCCTGGGAGTTTTGCGCGACGTAGGTGAAGTTGTAGGTGCCCGCGTTTGGCGCGCTTGCCGTGAACCCGCCATTCGCATCCATAGTGCCGCACAGCACAGTGACGGTGCCCGAGCATGCCGGGAGCGAAACACTCGACAGGGCAACGCTCAGCGGAAGGCGGTTGGGGTCCGAGTCCACCGAGAGGACGCCGGGCGATGGAATCTTCAGGTACGTGGCCACCTTCGATGTGTAGGTGATGTTGTTCGCGAGAGGGGATCCGGTAAGCGTCGTTGCGCTCAGGGCAACCGTTGTACACAGGCCCGTAGTGCCCGCAACCGCACCGTTGGCGCAATAACTGAAGGAGTCTGCGGCCCAGCCCGGGTTGGGGGTATAGGTAAATGTGCCGTTCGCGCAAATTCCATCGACCGGGTTGCTGGGTAACGCATTGCACGTCAATGTGCCGCTGGCGGGAGGAGTTGACAGAGCTACGCCGTACACATTGACGTCGTTAGCGATTACGCCCTTGGATGGGTCGCTTATGACCAGGGGAGTGCATGAGGTGGCCCCGGTCAGACATGGGATGACTGAGCTGTAGGTATCCGGGTTGGCTAGCGCGGCCGCAAAGACACCCAACCCTGGCGTAACCGGGAGGGCAGCGCCGTTGACACCGATGTAGGCCAGCATTCCGGCGTCGCGCACGGAAGAATTGGCCGACAGGCTTAGCTCGCGATCGTAGATCGGGAGCGCCGAACTGCCGCTCGCAGGCACATTGACCTTCACGTCGAATGTCTTGCCCGCGGCCATGAAGACGTCAGTCTGCACCCTGGGAGCCCGCTGGTTCGGGATGGGGTTACCGTCCTCTGCGACGATCGTGAATCCGCTAACCGTTGCGGCCACTCCTGCGCCCGTAAAGCCTGCGGTTTGCGAGCCGACGATCGAGGGCACGTGCATGCGCAAGCCGGCGTTCACCAGGCGAACCAAAATGGTGCCGGTGATCCCGGTCGTGACGGGAGTTGAACCACTGACGCCAGCCGTAGCCGGGAACAGCGAGAACGCCGCAAGGGTCTTGTCGAACGCGAGCCCGTTGATAAGGAAATAGAACGGCGTGTAATTCACCACCGGGGGATAACACGTGTGATAGGCGCTTGACCCTGGATAGCCGCATCCTGCCAGACCCGTGTTCGGGTCGGTCGGCATACCGGTCCACACCCTCGTCTCGCTAAAGCCGGCGGTCCTGACATCCCGATCGACCTCCCTGTTTTGCACGGGGTCGATTTCACTGAATTCCAGCGGAACCTCGCCGTTGTAGCGTACCGACGGAGACGTGCCCGCCACGGGATACGCTGTGCCGGCCGTGGATCCCGAAGGCGCGGTGGTGACCACCAGCATGCCAATCAAGCCCATGGGCACTTGAATCGAAGGATGCGTGCCTGACTCGATCAGATAGGTGCCGGGCTTAAGCCCTGACCAGGTCAGTGAGGTGGTTGATCCCACAATCACCTCCGTGGCCATCGACTGCACGCGCGGCCCCTGTGCCGGCGGCGCGCCTGAAGCACCTGGTTGGGGCGACGGGCATGGTGTGCCCGCCGGCGTGGCGCCGGAGGCAATAAACCACGTAACGCAACCCTGCGCATTAGCGTGGCTGGGACTCGCCGTGGCTGTTGGCGTGCCGATACCGCCCACCGTTGGCGCCCCGCCAAGGCCGCCGCCCACCTGACCCAAAATCACGATGGACGTGGGAATGGTATTGGCGGTGCTGCTAGTGGCAGGGGTGAACGAAAGTAGATTTTTCAGGTTGATCGTGAGGCCCGACCCCGACGGAACCGTGATCACTACCGGGGACCAGGCGGGACTCGCGGCCGCAACGGCTCCGGTGCCCGGGCCGCCAATCGTGACGGTCGGAGCTGACGTATAGCCTGCTCCGTGACTGGTCACATTGAAGCCAACCACCTGGCCGCCGTTCACCACCGCGGTCGCGGTGGCCGTAACAGGGGTCACACCGGCAATGGTACCCGTCGGGGCGCTAAGGGTCACGGTGGGCGCGGATGTGTAGCCGGATCCGCCATTGAGAATGTAAATCCCGCCAAGGGCGCCGGAGGCTGCGGCGGAAGTGGTGGGATTGGATCCACTCAGCGGAGCGCAGGTCGCGGTCGACCCTGTCACTTTAGCTCCGCAAGTGTAGCCCCACATCGGCACAACCGTGCTATCCGGCATGGTTGTCGTAGTGGGACCCGCCGACAGGTTGATCTGCTCTTGGCCAAAGCCCGTCGCGGCCGCAAAGAGAAGGAACGCGCTCGCCAGAACTGCGCTCTTCAGTGTATTCTCCGACTTCGCATCGTTGATCCGGATCATCGTTGTCGCCTCTCGTTCAAGTTGGGTCCTGGATATGAACCCTGATTTCTTGTTCGCCGGCCGCCTGCCGGGGGGATGATCAAACTGGCGGCCCTGCAAGGCAGGCAAAAAGCCCGCCCCTATTGCGATTCGTCAATCACAAATTCCCGCGAATCGACCAGCAACATCATCAGCATTCCGCCGGGGAAGACGTTGTTGGTCGTAATCTCGCGCTCGTTATGCGAATGCCACATGTATGCCCAGCCACGCTCGTTGGCCGGGTTGGCCTGAACGTTCGAAGGCATCAAATCCGTACAGTTGGTCTTGGGCGTTACAGCGCCGGTGATAGCGTTGGTCGCGCACTCAGTAGTCCCCGCGCGTAGGTTGGCATCCGGACCGAAGTAAGGCGTGCCACTATACCAGGCGCCGTTGGTGAAGACGTCCGGATCGGGGAAAGTCGCCGGGCCGCCTCCTGGCACGTCGCCGAATGGGGCCACTTGAACCGGCTTGTCGTGGTCCTGGCACCACTCCATGAAGTTAACCGCCGTCGGCGCAATGGAGTTGTAGCCGTTTACGTCAGGCGTGCAGGTAAGCGTGGCCAGTGGATCCCCGTTAGGATCGGCGGCCGCAGTACCCGCAGTCGTACCCGGAAGGGGCGGATGGTGACCGTAGGGATCCCAGTTCAAACCCCTGCCGGAGAAGTAGAAGATCCCGTCAAAGGACTCTCCCGGCGTGGTGTCCGTGTTGAACATGAGAAGCCCGGCAAGGCCCGTAGCAGCTACCCCTGCGTCTCCGCTCAGACCTGAGGTATAGGTCACCTTGGTCGCGCTGCTGCTCAGTTGCAGGTTGCCATCGCGCGCCAGGATCCGCACATGGTTGGCGTGCTCATGGAACGGGTGCTGCCACCGCCCCTGGCCGACGGTGCGAATCAGCGTCAGCTCACCCGGATGCATGTGCGGATTTCCGTTGTAGGGCTGGTGCGGATATTCGGACGCGTAGTTCGGATCCATCAGATCGGGCATGGAACGGCCATTGATCAGGAAGTAGGCGGGATGGTAGGGCTCGGTCTGAACGTCGAGACTACATCCCGCAGACCCCGCCGTGCAGTTCGCTTTTGCCGCCACCTGCGCCTCCGCCTGCTGGTGAATCCGGTGATCCATCTCGGCCCACTGGAACAGGTATTCCCGGTCGTAGCAACTCCCGGGGTGATCGTATGCGGCATGCGACAGAGTGAAATCGAATTCGCCCCAGGCACTTTTCGCTGTCTGGTTCAGGGCGTGGTAGCCGGAATTGCAGTTTGCCGGAACAGTCGCCGGCAGGACAATGACAGCGCCGTAAAGCCCCATCTCGATCTGCAGGTCGCCCTGCGTTCCGCTGTAATACGCGTGTGTGCCCGGCGCTGAGGCGGTGAACGTGTAGGTCACCGAGGCGCCCGGAGTTGCTTCGCATGTCAACAGGCCTTGCTGTCCCGTGGGTGTCGCCGCGGTACAACTGGTCGTCACGTTGAAGCCGGGAAAGAGGATCGAGGTATTGCCCGCGGCTGTTGGAAGACCATTGACCAAGGTGACCGTGACCACATCGTTCTCGTTCACGATCAGCGTGGGGCCTGGCACCTGCATCGAGGGACATCCCCCCGGTGGGGGAACGATGGTCGAAGGAAGAAAGGTGGGCGTAAAGCCAGCCGCACAGCCGTATCCCCACGAGTACACTGCCTCGCCGTCCGGCATGTTGAGATAGGCTTGTTGCGCCGTCAGCATAAAGGTAGGGGTGCCTGCGCCCCCGGAGATGCCGGGAGCAGCAGCGAATGCGACCGGCGCGAGAAACAGCGTTGCTGCCACCACCAGCGCCATGAGCAATTGTGTCTTGCACATCGTGTTTTTCATGTTCATTGGCCTCATTGCTGCTCTCCTAATTGCAGGTGTTACCGAATGTGTTGCCGGTCACGGTGGCGCAGATATGGACCTCGGTCATCATACCGCCGAAATTCTCTGCGTCGTTCGAGAGATGATCGAGTTGAGGAGTGTAGAGGTAGTAGGTTTCGCCTGCCTTATAGGGCGTCCCATCGGGCTTGCCAAGGCTGGTGTCCAGAATCGCGTCGAGCGATTCTCCGCCGCCCAGCGTGACCGAGTTGGTATAGTATTCGGTGTTGATCCCGGACTGATCCCGCAACAGCTTGGCGTTCCATCCCACGACGTGCATCGGAACACCCAGGCTCTGCAGCGTGTGATACTCGGTGACAGACAGGTTGACGAGGCGAAGCAGGGCCCTGCCGCCCGCCGGAATGTTAATAATGGCCGGCAGCGGTTGCGAGTAATGCATCTGGCCATCAGTGGTGATTGTGGCTTGCGGCCCGGCCGCGGTTGTGTCGGGATAGCTCCGCCCGTTCAGCAGGAAGTACTTGTCCTTCATGTCCGCAAACATCTCCGGGTTGAAGGTCATGCCGATGAAGTGGAAGTTCGGGTCGAACCCGTGCATCTGGAGGGGATACTCGGCGTCGTATTCCGTTGAACCGTCCCCATCGTTGTAGGTATATTTCTTGGGCAGGTCTGCCAAGCCCGTCGCCGGATCGATGACCAGAGGATCGGTCGCCTGCGCAATAGCGTTGGTGGCGGCGGGCATCCTGGCACTGCACAGAATGTCGGTGCCGGTGTTGCAAACCGTGCGCTGATCTACCGTAGGATAGTTTGCGGGCTCGGAGATCCCATTCTGGTATTCGAGAGACGTGTAGAGGCTTTCGCCCACAGGCACTCGATCTTGCCGCGGCCGCACGTAAAGCTGTCCCACCATGCCCATCTGCAAGTGCTCGGGCGGGGTGATGTGGCAGTGATAGAAGTAGGTCCCGGCATCCGGAGCGAGATAGTAGTAGGTGAAGCTGGCGCCAATGTTGATGGCGATCGATGCGTCCGGCACACCGTCATAGAACGAGGAAGCGTTGGGATAGCCGTGGAAGTGGACCGTGTGCTGCTCGAACAGGTCCGGCCGCATGATCATGCCCACGTTGGTGAGGGTGAGAAAGAACTCGTCGTCCTCGTCAAAAGCGGACAGGGGGGCTGGAATATTGCCGTTCATCACACCAACATCCATGATGGGGCGGGGATCCACGTGCCCGTCGATTACCGGGGGCGTAGAGGCGGTGGCCGCAAGTTCATTCGAGGTATCGGCCGCCAGTCCTGCCGTTGGGTCGACGTATTGGAAGGCATACTCGACGAACCCGTCCGGCGCCGTGGCGGCTGAGGTTGCCACGCAGCTAACTGGCCAGGTGCCCGCATAGCCAGCCGGCGTTGCGGTGCCGTCCCCGCCAACAGCACTGGTGATCACGATATTTGTTCCCACAGGAAAGGTCACTGGCGTGTCCAACCAGGCGGTTACCGTGTTAGCGGTGGGAGTGGGGCAGCCGGGGGCAGTGGTGACTGGGGCGGTGATGGGAAATGGCCCCTCGACGAGGTTACTGACGGACACAGTCACCACGACTTCGGGCGCCAGGCCAACCGCTCCGTTCCACGTAAACGCAGGAACGGCTGTTCCGGTCGGCGCGCCTACCCCTGGCATAGCGCCGCTGAGCGCCCCGTCAGTCGTGGCCGGGTCGCCGCGCGTCAAAGTGCCAGGATATGGCGTGTTGAACACATTCGGGAACTGGGTGCCGGGATGGCCAGCCGCGATGTCGGCCAGGCCAGAGAGCGGTCCGAACGAGAACATGAACGTCTGATTACCGTCTGCCATCGTTGAAAAGCCGTCACCGCCCGAGATTTGCTGGCACTTGATGGCGCCGTTCACGGTTCCAGCAACCGGCGTGATAAAGGCGCCACTCGTCGGGACGGGGACGCCAAGGGGGGCCAGACCGGTGAATTGCGTCGGTCCGTTGTACGCAGGTTCTGAATTGTTAACCCCGGCGTTAGCCGGGTCCGGGTGCGTAATAGTGCTGGTTGGACACTGTACGCGAAACGACTGCGCGCCCGCGCCCACAACCGCGAAGACGGCGACGAGTGTGGTGATCCAAATCTGATGCGACTTCCTCATGGCTGTGCAGCCTCCTCACCCTGACCCGCAAACAGCACCGGCGACCGGCTTTGTTTGCAATTGCTGCTCTCGTCGAAAGAGCACTTGTGATCGCTCAACTCAACACAACCGGATCGTCTCGGCGGTGCCGCATTTCTGCGGTGAATGGATCCCTATGCCGCTAACAATCTCCAGTTCGCCTCGTCCAATTCCCTGGCGTAGATCAGGAGCGCCCCGCCCTCTGGGCCCTAATCCGGTGCCCAGCGAGCTATCTCATCTAGCGCGACCTTCCCCCCGCAATGGCGGGGAAGAGCAGCGGCGACGTGCAGAATCCGTTTGCCGGCTCTTAGACCGCGAGCCTTTCGCCGATGTTCAACGGCAGCGATTTACAAGGGTGAGTATCCGAATATTACATTTGGGTCATCTTGATAAAGCGCAATGAACCCCCCGAAGCGGCTTGCATCTCGTTGCAACACCTTGAATGATTGATTTCGAGATGCTTCGACCTCGACGGCAGGGGTTGATTTGTCGATTCACCTTTTATCTCACCGTCTATCTATGCTGTAAGATCAACTTAATATAGGGTTTATCTTTAACTTTGATCATTTTCCAGTTCCATTTATGACAGAGATCTGGAAGTTTCTGAAATCTGTAATGATAGCTTGAGAGTAGCCAAAAAGCTCAGTGAAAATATTTTTTTAAGGTGTCCGTTTTGGCGATGAACGGCACCGGAAAACCCGCTCTTCCCCACCATTTCAGGACCGGCCAAAGGGCCTGTTACAGCAAGGTCAAACGGAGCAGCACGGAACCGCCGTGGCTGCTTTTACAATACTGAATAGTCTGTGTGTGATGATCCGTGGCGGGATCGCAAAGATGGTCCGGCATTATAGCGCAGGCCGGGAGTCCCTGAGGACATGTTGAAATACTCTGGCTTTGTATCAGGGCACGACTTCACAGGCTGCGGAAAAACTCGATGCGGAGGGAGGCGGGGGTTTCAACCCCCGCATAAAGCCAACAGAATCGACGTGGGCTTCAGCCCCGGACGGATGCTTTTCACCATTCTCACCTGAATCCCCGAGTTTTTCCGCAGCCACTTCAGTCGTGCCGAAAGTCCAGAAAAATCAAAAGGGCTTTAGCCCCTGCGGGAGATATTTCGCGGCTTTTCGAACGCTCGGTAGATTCACCAGACACTGCCCAGCCCCTGAGAACCAAACATCGACTTCGAGTTAGATTCTTAGCAGTTTCCTGAATGCAAGGCCGCATGGCAGCTTGATCAAATGAGGCGGGTCTTCAGATATACGGACAACCGTCCAGTAGACAAGCGCAATGGGTAGGGGGCCAGGCGCTCACCTTCGCGAGGCTCGCGCGTCCCTTCGCCTTTTCAGATTCCGGCTCACACTCATCCAGATTAATTAAGCCCGATTACTCCGCTTTTCGGGGGCAAAACGCCTTGTCGTGATTCTGAGCGGAGTATGCTCGCCAGATGAAAGTGGAACTGATCTCCGAGTTCAGCCTCCAAAGCGAAATGCCCGCGGCGGAGGACATTCCAGGTGAGCCATGGCATTTGCAACTCTTTGCCGATGGTTCTCAATCTGCGGGCCGTGATATTGATTGGGTTGATTGGCGTGCCAACCCTGGACACGAGCACGAAATCGTCTGGCCCAGTCCACCTTCCCCTCCCGCTAAGCTTGATCAGGATAGGAAGCAGAAGATCCGGAATGGGAAGATTTCTGACCTGGCCCCCGCCCACGCTGTCTAACTCCCCGCGGTACCACCGCTTTCTGACGGCGATATGAATTGGCGGAATCGACTCGCCAGTAACATTGGACGAGGTACCTCTCAGGTTCACCTGCTTCCATTGAAGACCGCAGATTTCCGCGACATTCATGCCTGTCAGCATAGAGATCAGCGTCATTTCCTTTTCCGGATACCGCATCGCTCGCAGAACCTCTTGCGCCTGGTTGAGTGTGAGCAAATGGGGATTTCTGTGCGGACGATCAGGCAAGATCGCCTTCTTCGCGGGATTGTCTTGTTGGTAGTAATGCATCTTCTTCGCATAGGAGAAAATAGCACTGACCACGTTGCGGATGTGCAGGACCGTCTGAGTCGAATACCCTCGCGCAAGGGCGGCTGAAATAAGCCGTTCTACGTGCTCAGGCCCGCAATCCTGGATTCGCAGGTCGCTCAGATAAGGCCAATCCGGAATGGCCTTGAGCTTTGCCTTCGAATTCTCACCGTCAACGTGAAAAATTCGGTCCACTTCCTCCGGTGGCAGCACGTGCTTCAGGATTGCCCGGTAGTAAGCCCGGCCGGCCATTCTCTTGACCAGGACATGCTCGGGCACAAAAGCTGTCTCAACAAATCTCGCTATTGTCATCTCGGATTGCGTCGGAGCCTCATTCTTGCGGAGCTTGGCTAGATAGTTAGTCCAGGCAACCCGTTGCGCCTCTTTTTTCGTCAGACGGTCCGGGCCCGTGGCGGGCCCGATAGATAATTGGACCCGCCATGGCTCGTTGGCGTCCAATTCAGGCTCATCCGGGGAGTCTTCCAAGCAATGAATCTTCCAGAAGCCCTTCTCCTCCTGAATGTCGCTCAGAAGGGGAAGTCTCACTCGATTCATATCGCCTCCGAATGACTTGATCCGTTTGCCTGTGAAAAAGGACCGCCTTTCGCGATTCTTCCGCAGATCGTGCGAACCGATATCTCCTTGGTCCGGCGCTGACCTTTGGCTTGGGCATATTACAAACAAGGTTCAAGTTGAATCAGGTTGCTAAACCTCGTTTAGTGTCCGTTCGATGCCATTGTGACAACTGGCTTCGAGAACCGGGAAGGATCGAGTTTTGGATTGACTAGAACCTTATCAAGGGTGATTCTCTCGACCGGTACGGGGGGATCTCTGAAACCGCGCGCGGTTGTTGCAACAGGCAGAACTTTGGTTTCCAAAACGAATGGAATCTGAAGCCCGCTCACTTGCCGATAATCGCGATAGTAGACCTCGACTGGATGGTCTTTACCATCGAGCTTCCTCGGTTGCCCTTCAATCTTGGCTTCCAGGAAGCTTTGCGCATCGATCCAATCATGGATTGTTCGTCCGTCACTCATCGTGAGCTTCAGCTTGTAGCAATCGCGGTCTTCTACCTTCTCGATGCCATCCAACTCAACCTTTATGCCTTTGGAAGCATAGTCAACTAGCGGACCGTCAAGATCGGTCTCCATCGATGCGATCTTGAGCTCATCCTGCGAATAAGGCTCGACTTCTTGCCGGTTGAGATATGGCCTCAGCTTCCAGCCATTTGTGCCGTCATACACCTGCACCGCTGTTTCACCTTTAAATTTTAGTTCGAAACGCGATTTACGGGGACGCTCGCGGTCCATTGCAAAAGGCAGTTCAACCTCTGTTTTCGGCCGCAGGTCACCAGGAATTTTGCCCTCTTTGTTTGGCATAGGCACCTGAAGAGTCGCCCGCTGATTTCCGCCGACGCCCATCTTCCCCTCTTCCGACAAGGTTTGAACCGCTCGCCAGGCCTTCATGCCGCCTCGTGCCGCGATGTTCTTGTCCACAATCTGAGCTGCGGAGAGTTTAGTCTGTGCGGTATCTGCCGCCATCAGCATTGGGGCGGCAACCGCCAGGATAGATCCGAATACCATCAGCCTGCGATGCATATGTGGGTCCTCGTAGAAGTTAAAATGAGAAGCGTTCTGGTTTCAATGACCCCGAAACGGCCTGCTCTGTCTCGTTTGTCCCGTGCATAAAAACACGGTCCTCGACTCGAATCACAATAGGCCGAAAGAAAACAAGCATAGTTGCTTAACATCAAACAAGGCTTAATTTGGGTCCCACCCTTGCAACGGTCGTAGGGATCGATTGAATGCTTGTGGGAGTGACTAAAGGATAAGGTTCGTGCTGTGAGAATGCTTGCTTTTAATGTAAACTGCATAAAAAGTGGACAATATAGTATATTATGAATGCTTGTTTATTTAGATAGGAGATTTGATATCCATGTTACGAATGCCTGTTAAGATTGGCGGTGGTTTTTGCGGGAATATCGTTCTTCCTTGGTTGAGCCGTTCTTGAGTGAGCAAGGAGGATCGTCTTGCAACCCGAGGTCAAACGCGAATCAGTCAGGAGGCCTTTCGGAAAATAATTCGCTGTTTCAAGACGTGTGGGGCAACGGCCGTTCCAGGCTTGCTTCCCGCCCTTTCTGCGGACCATTGAACGCAGTGATGGCCGTGATAAAGGTATCCGCTCTTTTCAGCGAAAACGAAAAGCTGCTCCCACGTCCAGGCTTGCTCTCGACACGCAGCTCTGTGCCGTGTCGTTCCGCAATCCACTTTCCAAGAGCCAGTCCGAGGCCTGAACCGGACTGGAGAGATTCGCCAGTTGGCGCAATTCGGTAGAAGCGATCGAAGATCCGAAGTCTGTGCTCCGGAGCAATTCCGATGCCCGTGTCGTGCACAGAGAGCACGATGCGATCCTCAGCGGCCGCGGCGCGCAAAGTTACAGAGCCACCTGGAGGCGTAAACCTGCCTGCATTCTCAAGCAGGATCGACAGCAGGCGCAGAATGCCGTGCCAGTCGCCAAGCAGGACAAGATCGCCGCCTGGCAAATCCACGCAAAAGTCGAGCATCGCCTGGTTCATTGCATTCTTCCATATTTGGGCAACCTGGCCGAAAAGCGCATCGACCCGGATGGGCGCAAGCGTGAAGCTCTCTGCTCCTCCATCGGCCCGCGCCAGTGACAGCAGGTTCTCTACAAGGCTCGTCATGCGCAGCGTTTCATCGTGCAAGCGGCCGAGAATGGCGCGATACTCCTCGCTATCGCGCGGCCGAAAAAGCGCAACCTCAATCTCGGTGCGCAACAGCGAGATAGGCGTGCGCAACTCATGCGAAGCATTGCCGGTGAATGTGCGCACGCTCGAGAATGCTTTGTCGATTCGCTCCAGCATCTGGTTGAGCGTCCGCGAAAGGTCGGAGACTTCATCCCTGGCGTCGGGTACGGGAAGGCGGATGTCGAGATTGCGATCGTTGATGTGGCGCGCCTCGGCCGACAGGGCGGCCACCGGCGAGAGCGCCTTGCGGCTCATGAAGTGTCCACTCCCCGCAGCCAGCAGGGCTACTAGCGGTGTCAACAACAGCAGGCTCGTGCGGAAGTTGGCTAGAAGAGCCATCGACTTATTCATCGCGATGCCCGTCTGCACTGAATAGCGCTTTCCCTGGGCAACGACTGAGTAATCGAGAACACGCACACGATGAACACCCTGTTGAAACTCCGCAGTCCGGCCGGACTTGGGAATACGATCCGGAGCCGGAAGATCGGGATTCTCCGCGATCATCCGCTTGGAGCGAAAGATCCAATTACCCTTTTCGTCTCGCACCTGCAGATACTTGCCATCATCCTTGAATTCATAGACTGCGGAAAAGTCCCCAGTGATCTGATCGAGAGTCCGTGCGGGGTCTTCGCGACTGAGGAGTACCTGCACATCGTCGGCGCGCTCCTGCAGTTCGTGGAATTCGGTTGCATCCACGCTGCGCTGCAACATCCACAAACTGGCCAGACTCAGCAATGCCGCAGCAGAGGCGAACATCGCAAAATACCACAGCGTGAGCCGAACTCTGATAGGCAGAATTCTCATCGCACTTCCTTTTCCGCAACCGTGTCGTGCTTGAAGATATAGCCCGAACCGCGCACGGTCACGATCAGCTTCTCTCGATACGGCGCGTCGATCTTGGCGCGCAAGGCGTTCACCAGAACATCGAGTGCACTCGGCCCGACAGGGTGATCCTTGCCCCATATGCACTCGATGAGCGCTTGCCTGGGCACGCACTGGCCGGCCCGGCGCAAGAGGCATGTGAGCAAAGTGAACTCCTGCGGCGTAAGGTCGATGCTCTCATTCTTGCGCGTGACTGTGCGTCCGGCCGGATCAAAGGCAACATCGCCGACTCGAATCATGCTAGGGCACTCTTCGCGGTGATAGCGGGTGATGGACTGTAGCCGCGCAACCAGTTCAGGAAAGGAAAATGGCTTGGTCAGGTAGTCGTCCGCGCCCATTTCGAGTCCGTGAATGATGTCATCCTCCGTATCGCGCGCGGTCAACATCAGCACCGGCGCCATGCGCGCCCTCGCTCGCAGAGCCTGCATCAGCGCATGCCCATCCAATTTCGGCAACCCAACATCCAGCACAATTGCGTCGAATTCATGCGCCGTGGCAATCCCTAGCCCCGTCTCGCCATCGGCGGCTGTCATCACGGCAAACCCGTGTTCTTGGAGCCCCTTGCGCAGCAACTCCACCATGCGCGGCTCGTCTTCGACGATAAGGATTCGCATTTGCGCCGTATTTCTTAGGGTAATTGCGAACTGCTGGAAACATTCATCAAGCAACCGGTGAATTCATCACAGTTTCATATTCGCGTAATGAATTGCTCAAACCTTAGCAAGAATTCACCGTTTTGTTAACAGGGCTTTAAGAAAGACTCGTACGCTCCAGTCAGGTCAGACGAAAGGCCTGAATCCTGTGTCAATCTCCGGCGATCAGCTGGAATTAGGAGCGCCATGCAAAAACGACTTCTCTCCATCACCTTCGTTCTCCTCTGCCTCTTCGCATTGCCGCAGGCGTTTTGCCAGGCCAACAAGGGGGTTGTCAGCGGCGTTGTCAAGGACTCGGCCGGCGCTGTTCTCCAGGGTGCCAAGATCGAGATGCAGCCCCAGATCAGGCCCGTCACGACAGATGGACAAGGCGAGTTCACTGCAACCGAAGTGGCTCCGGGCACATACGCCGTCACTATCTCTTACGTTGGATTTGCGCCCTACAGCGGCAGCATCACCGTGGTTGCAGGCCAGACCGCGCACATTGACGCCGTTCTCAAGGTCGCAAATGCGAGCGACGAAGTTACCGTAACCGCGGATCGCCCCCGCGGCGAGGCGGAGGCCATCAATCGCACGCTGGCCGCGGAGAACATCCTGCAAGTGCTGCCGGCTGATGTGATCGTCTCACTGCCCAACGCCAACATTGCGGACGCACTCGGCCGCATGGCATCGGTAACTATCGAACGCGACGAGGGTGAGGGCAAATACGTGCAGATTCGCGGCACCGAACCCCGCCTGAGCAACACAATGATCGACGGAGTAACGGTACCCTCGCCCGAGACAGGAGTTCGCCAGATCAAGCTCGACACCATCGCTTCCGACTTGGTTGACTCGGTGGAGATCAACAAGTCGCTCCAGGCCAACATCGACGCCGACGGCATCGGCGGCTCGGTGAACCTGGTAACCAAGACCGCGGGCGAAGTGCCAACGGCGACTCTCTATGGAGTCGGCGGTTATACGCCAATCGTCGGCGGCCGTGAAGCGGACCAGATGGGCGGCACGATCGGCAAGCGCTTCCTCGGCGAAAAGAAACTGGGTATCCTCATCGGCGGTACGTATGACTACAACGGCCGTGGCATCAATGACATTGAGCCCGATCCGCAGCCGAATTCGCTTGGGACCCTAACTCCCTACTACGACACCATGGACCTGCGCGACTACGTGTATGACCGCACCCGGTGGGGCGCGACCGCCAGCGCCGACTATAAGCTGAATGAAGGCTCCAACATCTCTCTCCGCGGCCTCTTTTCCACCTTCCGAAACTGGGGCCATAAGTGGGTGTTTACGATGGTCGATGGGGGCAACCCGCAGTACGGCCAGGACTGGCGCCGCCCGAACATGGCCGTCGGCAGCGTGGCCCTTCAAGGCAAGCACATTTTCAATGCCTCTACGGTGAACTGGGGAGTATCGGTTGCCCGCTCCCGGTCCCTGAGCGGCAGCGGCGGCGCCAACTACCAGTGGATGGGCGATCCGAATAACAATTGCATGAACGTAGCAGGTGTCAGCGTCAATCGGCCAGGCTGGACAGGTTGCCTTGGAACCGGTCTCGACAACGCCCTGGATCGCAACAACTACGGTCTCACCGAATTCGATATTCCTACTTATGGCCAGAGCGTGCAACTCAACTTGCAGGCGTCGGGTTCCTACGCCAGGATGTACCACTTAGGCACTCACTTTGGAACCTTTGAGCTTGGCGCCAAGATCCGGAATGCTCACAAATTCGACGACACGTACGACACATACTGGTCCGTACCAGTCGAGCTGGACTCGAGTGGAAACCCGATTCTGGACGCGAATGGAAACACCATTCCAATTCCGATCCCGGTTGCGGCGCATCCGGAGTGGGATAGCAACTTCACCGACCCAGGCTACTACGACAAGACTTATAAATTCGGCACGGTCACCGACTGGGGAAAGATGAGGGGATGGGTTAGCAGCAACACCTCCCAATTTCAGCCCCTCAACACCGATCAGGGCCCGAACAAGGGGAACTATGACCTGATTGAGCGCATTCCGGCCGGCTACGTGATGAATACCATCGAGCTTGCCAGCCGCGTTCGCATGGTTACGGGTCTGCGCATTGAAGCAACCCATGTGGACACAACCAGCTTTGATAAGACCACTGGCGCCTTGTCTTTTAAAGCTGGCGGCGACTATCTCGACCTTCTGCCCAGCGGCTCGCTTCGCTTTGCCCTGGACAAGGACTCGGATCTGCGACTCGTTTACGGCCGCGGTCTCTCTCGTCCCGATCCCCAGGACATAACGCTGTCCGTCGGAAAGCCGACGGTCGGCCAGGAGCCGAATAGCGTCAGCGTCGGCAACCCGAAGCTCAAGGACGAGCACGCCAACAACTACGACATCCTCTACGAACGCTCTTTCAGCAATGCTGGCTTGCTTCAGGCTGGCTACTTCTACAAGGACCTTTCGAATCCGATCGTCACGCTGCAGAGTCTGGTTGCCAGTACCCCCTACAATCCCAACCCCTCACCGTCGGGAGCAAAGACACTCATCACCCAACCAGTCAACGCCGGCAGCGCCCATGTGCAGGGTGTCGAATTCAGCTATCAGCAGCGTTTGACCTACCTGCCCGGTGCGTTGAAAGGCGCCGGCCTCTCGGCCAACTACAGCTACACCAATTCGCAAGCCACCAATGTCGATCCGCTGCGCACAGACAGTCCGGCCATGCTGCGTCAGGCTCCCAACAGTTGGAACATCAGCCCCACTTTCGACACTAAGCGCTTCTCGATGCGTGTCGGCATGACCTTCGACGACAAGATGATCTATCAGTACAACTACGAAAACCTCGCCTACGCCACCGATTCGAGCGGCAATCCGATCTACAACGCCGACGGCACGCAACCGATCGTACCGAACCCGCAAGTCGGCGGTACCGCCGGACCGAAAGGTGACAACTACCTGTACGCCCACTACCAGTTCGATACCCAGGCCAGCTACAAGGTTCGTTGGGGCCTCGAGGTTTATGCCTACGGCTTAAACCTGAACAACGAAGTCTTCGGCTTCTACAACGGCAGCCCGCAGTATGTCGTCCAGCGCGAGTATTACCATCCCACCTATGCGGGTGGAATTCGCTGGACCTCCCACCGCGAGTAGTTATCACCGAATAGCACAAATCAATACGCACAAGCGCGGCCAGCTTCGCTCGATGTATCCGAGCGAGGCCGGCTGTGAGTGTGCTCTCGCACATTGAAAAGAAGGGAAACTCCTTGAAGCCCATCACAAGCGACATGCGCACACTCAGTCAATCGGCCAGTCACATAGCCTTTCGAGTTTGTCTCTGCACGGCTGTTGCCTTGGCAGCCATCCTATCTTCCTTTTCGGGGCAGGCACAAACACCCGCACCGGCATTGCAACTTTCAAAGACAATCGTCCTCACCGGAGTTACCGGCAAGTTCGACCACCTGGCCATCGACACCGCAGACAGTCTTCTGTTCATTACCGCAGGCACCAATCACTCCGTGGAAGTGATCGACTTGAAGACAGATACGGTGCGGCAGAGCATCACTGGCCTCGTCAAGCCGCACGGGCTCGCGTGGGATGCTTCAACCGGCAGCCTCTATGTATCGGACGGCTCGCTCGCCGAACTCAGGTTGTACAAGGGAACGCCATTTGCCCTTGCAGGCAAGATCAAACTCTCCGACGATGCCGACGATATGGCATTCGACGAGTCCCGGCGCCTGCTCTTTGTCGGTCACGGAGGCAAAGACGCAGCCAATCCCCCCAACGTCGCCATCGTGAACACAGGGGACTTCAGCCTTGCGGCGAATGTCTCTACAGCAGCGCACCCCGAAGGACTTGCCATCGACCCGCGGAGCGGGCGTCTCTTTGCGAACATCGCCGATTCAAGTGAAGTCGCAGCGATTGACGCGTCCGCCAAAACGATCGCCGCGCATTGGAAGCTGACCAAGGCCGCTGAAAATGTGCCGATGGCCTTCGACGGCGAAGACCAGTTGCTCTTCGTCGCCTGCCGGACGCCGGGAACACTGATTGCTCTCGACGCGGCAACCGGCAAGGAAGTCGCCAGCCAGCCGGCGGCCGGCGGGGCCGACGATCTCTTCTATGACCCAGCACTGCGTCGCGTGTACGTAATCAGCGGAGCTGGCGAAGTCGATCCATACCAGGTGGACGAAACTAGAAATCTGCATCCGCTCACTGTCGTGCACACCGCTCCTGGAGCAAAGACAGCCTTGCTTGTTCCGTCGCAGAGCCTGCTGTATCTCGGCGTACCGGGGGTGGGCGGGAAGCCGGCGGAGATTCGCGTTTACTCAACAGGTAGCGCACAAATGCCAAGCGCCACCCCGATGAAGAGTAGCGTCGACGATCACGGCGAACTGAAATTCGCCGTGATCGTCAGCCGCCATGGAGTGCGCTCGCCCACGGGCAAGACTGACCTGCTCAATCAATACTCGGTTGAACCGTGGCCCGCATGGAGCGTTCCGCCGGGCTACCTGACTGAACATGGCGCTCATCTGATGACTCTCTTCGGCGCCTACGATCGAGAGCAACTGGCAGCGCAAGGGTTGCTTGCGCCGAGCGGATGCGCGGATGCGCCGCAAATCCGGATTGTTGCCGACTCCGACCAGCGCACACGCGAGACCGGCAAGGCGCTTGCTGCGGGCCTTGCACCGGGCTGCGCGCTTGAGGTCACTGCACTACCGGAAGGCACGCACGATCCGCTCTTTCATTCAATAGGCGCAGGTGTCGGGCATCTCGATAAATCTCTCGCCGCAGCCGCAATCGCGGGCCGAATCGGAGCCAATCCGCAGGGATTGACCGAGGCCTACCGCCCGCAACTCAAAGCGCTTGAAGAGGTCTTGCGCGGATGCAAAGCCAGCGCGAACTGCCCAGCAACGGGCAAAGCAGCGCCACTCTCCATCTTCGATATCCCGTCCTCGACCGCGCCCAAAGACTCGGGTCACATGGCAGAATCACGCACTTCTCTTGACCTCGCCTCCACGATGGCCGAAAACATGCTTCTCGAATACGCGGAAGGCATGGACGCCGCAAATGTGGGATGGGGCCGCGTGGATCTTCGCACGCTGCGCGAGTTACTGCAACTCCACACAGCACACGAAGACATCTCGGACCGCACCAGCTATATTGCCCGCGGGCAGTCTTCCAATCTTCTGTTTCATATTCTTCTGTCGATGCAGCAGGCAGTCTCAGCCCAGCCCGTTGCAGGCGCGGTGGGCAAGCCCGGCGACCGTCTGCTCATCCTCGTCGGTCACGATACCAACCTCGCCGCCATCGCCGGAGCACTCAACCTCAACTGGCTCATCGACGGCCGCCGAGATGACACTCCGCCGGGTGGTGCACTGGTCTTTGAACTATGGAAGACGCCCGGCCAAGAGGAGTATTCCGTGCGGACTTACTACATGGCACAGACACTCGATCAGATGCGCAACGCCTCTCTACTGAGCCTGCAAAGCCCCCCAGAACGCGTACCGGTCTTCATACCCGGTTGCGGCCACGCCGACTCCTCCTGTGGGTGGGAGGCGTTTCAACAAACCGTCCGTGCCGGAACCGACTCGAATTTCGTAAAGTAATGTGAGGCGCGGGAGAAAGCGAACAAAGGTCGAATCGCACCCCCAGGGGGGAGGGGTATTTAATTCATTTCTAGGCGATAAAACACTGATATAGCCTGAGCTGTATGCAGAAAAAATCGCGACAATATTGCAGATTGCTTCTCCGGCGGATGCGGGTTTCGTGCATTCTCATCCGTCTACAAATGTGCGTCGATTGTCCGTAATTATCTACAAACCGAGTGCGCTTCCCGCCTCAATAAACACTCCGAAAAGGAACGCGGAAGGCATTTCCGCCGTAACCTTCTCAACTGGATTAATAATTGTCCTGTTGGAACGTCATCTCTATGAACAAACCAGAAGGTGAACCAATGGCCGCTGCGTGCCCAGCCATGCCGTCAACAGAAAGTCATGAGATGCTTTCGCAACTCTTCGCGGAGCATCATCGGCGCATTCTCATCGCGGCCTGCCGCATCACCGGCAGCATGGCCGATGCGGAGGATGTTGCCCAGGCGGTGTTTCTGCGCCTGGCCAGCGGCAAGGGTCCGCCGATCGCGAATGCCGGCAGCTACCTCTACAGGGCTGCTATCAACGGGGCGCTCGATCTGCTGCGAAGGCAAAAGGCCGCTCCGGCAGAACCGTTGGAGGAGGCCGCGGGCGAAGAATTTGTCGGGCACGATAGTTCCCCTGAGGCAGACGCATCGAATAAGGAACTCGGCGCATCGCTCAGGCTTGCAATCGGCGAATTGTCTCCACGCGCGGCTGAGATGTTCACCTTGCGATATCTGGAAGAGTTGGGAAATCGCGAGATCGCCGTCCTGATGGAGACTTCGCAGGCGGTGGTCGCGGTGACTCTTCATCATGCGCGATCCAGACTGAAGAAACGACTCAGAGAATTGGAACGGGGAACAATATGAGACGAGATGACGAGACTCTTTTGAAAGCTGCTGTTGTGGCAATGCAAGCCGACGAACCCGATGGCGAACAGATTACGGCTTCTGCTGAGCGAGTGGCCGGTCGGCTCGGTATTGATTTCGTCGCCAGCGCCATCGAGAGCTGCGGCGATGTGGCGCAGCTACTGCCGTCCTATCGAGCGGGAGATCTCCCCAGCGCGCGTTCGTTGTTGATCGAGGCTCATCTGCGCGAGTGCGGCGCCTGCCGTAGCCAATTCCGCAACGCATCGCGGCCTGCGATCGTGAATTGGTCCGCGCCGGCGGCGGCACGCGCAACGGCCTGGCAACCGCGGCGATTCGGCTGGGCCATGGCCGCCTGTTTCGCGCTCATGGCTTGCACATTCTTTCTCTACAAAGCTTATTGGCAGGTTCCGCCGGGAGTCCGTGCCGAGGTGCAATCGATCGATGGCTCGGCCTGGCGCATCTCCAATGCGGGCGATCGTCAACTTTTTCGTGGAGACAAATTGACGGAGGGCGAACAGTTGCGCACCAGCGGCGGAGCGCATGCCGTTCTTCGGCTCACGGATGGATCGACGGTTGAGGTGAACGAAAGAAGCGTGCTTGGAGTTGGCGCCAGAGGGCACAACATGACCATCACGCTCGACAATGGGGCCGTCATCGTGCAGGCCGCCAAACGCGACTTTGGTCATTTGTATGTGAAGACGCCGGACTGCCGCGTTGCCGTCACGGGCACGGTCTTTTCGGTTAACTCGGGAATCAAAGGCTCGCGTGTGGCCGTGTTGCAAGGCTCGGTTCACGTTGTTCATGCGGGAGTTGACTCGCTGATTCAGGCCGGCGATCAGGTGGCAACAAGCGACAACCTCGACCCAGCGCCGGTCGATCAGCAGATCGCCTGGAGCCATGACCACGAAAAGTACCTGCCTTTGCTGGCACAGTTTTCCGTGCTTCGGCAGCGCATCGAAGAGATTCCGTTTCCTCAGCCTAGATATTCGAGTGATCTACTGCAACGTGTTCCGGCAGGCACTTTGCTTTACATCAGCATCCCCAACCTCGGCGATTTTTTGAGCGAGGCAGACGGTATCTTCCAAGACCAATTGAGCAAGAGTCCGGCCTTGCAGCAGTGGTGGGCGCACGGGCAGGGGAACAACACCGCGGACCTGGATGCGCTGGTCGAGAAGGTTCATCAGATGAGCCAGTATCTCGGCGAAGAGATTGTGATCGTTGGCGTGAACCAGCCCGGCAACCCCGGCTTCGCAGTCATCGCCGATGTGCAGCGTGGCGGCCTTGACGATTTTCTCGGAAAGCAGTTTGCTCCTTCAACCTCAACTCATGGACTTACTGTCTTCGACGAGAGTTCGCTGAACGCTGCTCCTGTCTCAGCCCCGGCAAAGGGCGCAGGCTACGCGCTGGTCCGGCAGCATGAGGCGGTCTTTTCAAACAGCATCGCTTTGCTGAAGCAGATTGACGCGCAGTTGAATGTCGGCGCGAGCGGCTTCGCAACCGGCGATTTCGGACAGCAAATCACAGCCGCTTATAGCCGCGGCGCCGGAATCATCCTGGCCGCGGATCTGCATCAGATGATGGCCAGCAGGCCCAATTCATCGGGCGCCAATCATCCTGGAAACAATGCCTTCGAAAACAGCGGAATGGAGGATGTCAGCTATTTGATCGCGGAGCATCGCGAGTTGAATGGCCAGCCCGAGAACCACTTGAACCTGCAATTCACGGGAACACGCCAGCGAGTTGCCTCATGGCTGGCTGCCCCTGCCTCCATGGGTTCGCTCGACTTCGTCACACCCAGCGCGGCGGTTGCGGTGGCGGTGCTTTCCAAAGACCCGAAGCAGATCGCCGACGACATCATGTCGATGACCGAGCCGGACAAAGATGCGCAGAATGAAAAATGGAGCGAGGCCGAGGCCAAGCTGCAGATCAACTTCCGCGAGGATCTGGCCGCGAATTTGGGTGGCGAATTCCTCTTGTCGCTCGATGGGCCCGTCCTGCCTACTCCTTCATGGAAGGCGATCATTGAAGTCAACGACTCGGCGCGCCTCGAGCAAACCCTGGAGCAATTGACGGTTTCGATTCGCAACCTGAGCCAAGGCAAGGGGTCTCATACGGTTCAAATCGAATCCAGCGAGGACGGCGGTCAGCAGTTCTACTCAGTCCACGACCTCACCTCAGGCAACGTTCTGGCGCAATACACTTTCTCCGATGGCTACATGATTCTGGCGCCCAGCCGTGCCCTTCTCATGCAGGCCTTGCAAACTCATGCCAGCGGAGATTCTCTTGCCCGCTCGGCAGCCTTCAGGGCGCTGCTTCCCAAAGACGAGAATGACAATTACTCAGCCATCGCTTACCAGAACCTGAGCCCGGTGTTGACTCCGCTGCTCTCCAATTTCACTGGCGAGTCGGCCCAGGCGCTCAGTCAGTTGGCCGCGGATGCCAGACCGACTGCGATCTGCGCATGGGGAAAAGATAGCCGTATCGAGGTGGCAAGCGACAGCCGCTTATTCGGATTTGACCTGTTGACGCTTAGAGCATTGATCGATTCCGGGAACATGCATGCCACCGCAAGCGTAAAAGAGTGATATGGGGATCATTGATCTCAATGGATTGGAAGTCCGGCTCGGGAATCGCATCGTGCTCGATGGGCTCACGGGGTCGTTGCAGGGCCAGGCGATCGGTCTGCTTGGCCCAAACGGCGCCGGAAAATCCACGCTGATCAACACGCTGCTGGGCTTTCATCCGCCCTCTAGGGGGACAGCCCACGTCTTCGGGCTTGATAGCCAGCGCGACAGGGCGCGGGTCCGCGGCAGCATCGGTTACATGCCGGAGAACGATTCCTTCATTGGAAATATGAGCGGCGTGCGATTTGTCCGTTACATGGCGGAACTCGCAGGCCTGCCTGCCGGTGAGGCATTGGAGCGCGCCCATGAAGCGCTTTTCTACGTAGGACTGGGAGAAGTTCGCTATCGTAAAGTAAATACCTATTCGCTCGGCATGAAGCAGCTTATCAAGCTGGCCCAGGCGCTGGCGCAAGGGCCACGGCTTCTCATTTTGGACGAGCCGACCAATGGCCTCGACCCGATGGCGCGCCAGCGCATGATTCAACTCATCAAGGAAATCCGAGAGCAAGGCAGCGTGAGGCTGCTGATATCCTCTCACTTACTCCGCGACATCGATGAAACCTGCGATGAAGTATTGATTCTCAAAGACGGACGCATCGCCGCTCTCTGCAACATTGAAGAGGAACGCCGCTCCAACCGAAGTTTCATGGAACTTGAGACGGTCGGCGCCACCGAGCAGTTCTCGGTGAGTATCCGCGGACTCGGCTGCGAGTGCGCATGCTTTCCCGGAGGACGAATCAAGCTTGTAATTCCCGACCACATCGAGGTGCGGGATCTTTATGTCATTGCATCCGCACAGGGAGTCCTGATCCGGCGTATGAACCGGCGGCGCGACTCGCTTGAAGATATCTTCCTCAGAGCGATGGACAACGAAGTGGGGCGAACGGCTCATGTCAGTTTATAAACACGTTTATCGCGCCTATGACGGCAAGGTAACTCCTGTATGGACACGTGTCTTTGTCCTCGCACGCTACGGATTCGCTGAAGCCTGGTCGTCGAAGATCACCATTGGGCTCTTCACGCTCTGCCTGTTGCCTCCCATCGTTTTTCTCATCTTGATCTATCTCGCGAACAACCCGATCGCAAGAGCTTTGATAGGGGTCCGAGGCCCACAGGGTCTAAATATCGACGCCAGATTATTTCTCACGCTTATCGAGGTTCAATCCTGGTTCGCGCTGCCCCTGGCCTCATGGATCGCGCCCCGATTGATCACCTTCGATCTTGCCGATAACGCTCTGCCGATCCTGCTCAGTCATCCTATCTCGCGCTTCGGTTATGTGCTGGGTAAGTTTGTTGCGCTCATCGCGTCGCTCTCGGTTGTAACCTGGGTTCCCTGCCTCCTGCTCTTTGCTTATCAAAGCTACTCCTCTCCGCTGCCGTGGGCTGCGGAGAATCTTCAGATTGCCGGCGGTCTTTTGGCCGGAGAATTGATCTGGATTACGCTTCTCTCCATCCTCGGTCTCGCTCTCTCTTCGTGGGTAAAATGGAGAGTCATGGCCACCGGCGCCATCTTTGCGGCAGTCTTTGTGCCGGCAGGCGTGGGAGGCATCGTGACCGGAGTGCTGCGGACAAAATGGGGGTTTTTGCTCAACATTCCTTTCATGATGACCGCGCTTTGGCGTCGATTGCTTGGCGCTCCGGAATCCGCCAGAGCAAGCTTTTCATTGCCCCTTGAGGCGATTGCGGCCATGCTCATTCTGGCCTGCTTCCTTTGCGCAGCCATGCTGAATGCACGCATCCGTGCTCGCGAGGTGGTGCGCGGATGAATGATCAAATCATCTTCGAGGATGTTTCCAAGTTCTACGGCGAGGTGCTCGGCGTCAACCGTATCTCGCTCTCCATCCCGCCGGGAATCACGACGCTTGTCGGCCCCAACGGTTCGGGCAAAACAACGCTCATGAATCTCATGACTGGACTGGTGCAGCCGTCGAACGGTCGCATCTCGGTCATGGGGCTCTCTCCCGTCAATTCGCCGGAGTTGTTTCGCATCCTCGGCTACTGCGCCCAATTCGATACCTTCCCCCGCGGAATCACCGGATGGGATTTTATCTTTGACAGCATGATGCTGCACGGAATGAGCGAGGCTGAAGCATTTGAACTGACTCGCGAGTCTCTCGAGCGCGTGCAGCTGGGCGATGCGGCGTGGCGAAAAATCGCGGGCTACAGCAAAGGCATGCGCCAGAAGGTCAGGCTTGCCCAGGCCATTGCCCATCACCCCAGGGTGCTGGTTCTCGACGAACCGCTGAACGGCCTCGACCCCATGGCCCGCGCCGAATCGATTGCGCTCTTTCAAGAGCTTGGCCGGCAGGGAATGCATCTGCTGATCTCCAGCCACATTCTCGATGAGGTCGACCGCATCTCCGATCGCGTTGTTCTCATCACCGGCGGATACCTGGTCGCGGAAGGAAGTATCAAGCAGGTCAGGCAGGAAGTGCGCGAAAAGCCCATGCAGGTTCTCATTCGCTGCGATCAGCCTGCCTTGCTGGCAGCGAAGATGTTCTCCGTCAACCATTGCGTCGAGGCCCGGTTGCATGCGGATGGCGGAGGTGTCTTTCTTCGCACCGGGGATATCGACCAGTTCTATTCCATGTTGAATGAAATTGCGGCCGAGGGGCTTGTCAAGGTCGAGTCCGTGGCTCCGGCCGACGATGACGCCAGCGCCATCTACCAATATCTGATCGGCTCCGATGGAGGCGCGTCATGATGCAAGAGGCAGTGAGCGCATTTCTGAGAAATCTCGCGCAGCAGCCATGGGGCCTGTGGTGGCTCCAGGCGCGGCGCTTGATTCGCATTGAAGTAAGAAGAAATCTGTTCTCGTGGAGAGCGGGTTGGATCTACTTTCTCGCCTTCATTCCCACATTCATCATCTTCATCCACTGTATCTTTGAAGCTCACCATGCATCCTGGATGAGCGACGACACCAACGTCCTCGCAAGCGTCATTCAGCTTTACTACATCCGGCTTGGAGTTTTCTTTGGCTGCCTCGGCATATTCTCTCGCCTGATTCGCGGCGAAATGATCGAGCGCAGCTTGCACTTCTACCTTCTGTCTCCGGTGAGACGTGAACTGCTGCTGCTATGCAAGTTTGTCGCGGGGTCGTTCAGCGCCGTGCTCTTGTTTGGCAGTGCAATCGTCGCCGACTTCGCGCTGATGTATGCCGGCTTCGGCGCCGCCGGAAGAGACTATGTCTTCAATGGCCCCGGCCTCGGCCAGTTGGAGGCTTATCTCGCGATCATCGTTCTCGCATGTCTGGGGTACGGAGCTGTCTTTCTGCTGTTGAGCATGATCTTCAGGAATCCCACCCCAGCCGCGATGCTCGTCCTTGGCTGGGAGGCGATCAACCCGGTCCTGCCATCTCTACTCCAGAAACTCAGCGTCGCGTCCTACCTGCGCCACCTGATGCCGGTCAGTGTCTCCGCCCAAGGCATCTTCGCGCTTCTGACAGTTGAGACCGAACCAGTATCCGCCTGGGCCGCGACCCTGGGGCTGCTGCTGCTGATCGCCGCGGTGCTCTTCTACTCCTGCTATCGGATTCGCACGCTGGAGATCCGCTACACAACCGAATAGCCGAAGGCAGCGTTGCCGCGCTGCACTTTCAAGCCGCAATCGGGGTGTCACCAAAAAAAGCATAAACCATAGATAAATATGGATATGTGTTCAAGTCAGTGGATTGCATTTGACGCCGGGCCTTGTTTTGGAGGAATATAAGGCGAAGAAAAGGCGAATTTAGCCTTGGTCCACCTATGCCCTCCGCCGCTGCCCTTCGCATCGAAATCGAGCACGCCCTCGAACGCCGTTTTCCGGCGGCGCTCACGCCTGTTCCGCGGACGATCCGCGAGACGGCGACAACCGGAGTTCCAGAGGTGGATGCACTGCTGAACGGCGGATTGCCTGTGGGGGCAATCAGCGAAATGACCGGGCCGAAGTCGTCGGGCAGGACGAGTCTGTCGCACTCCTTTCTTGCTCAACAATCGCAAGACGGCCGAGTTTGTGCCTGGGTGGATGCCGGGGACACATTCGATCCGGAGTCGGCGGCAGCCAGCGGGGTCAGTCTGCGGCAGTTGCTGTGGGTACGGTGCCAAAGTGCGAATCGATCAGCGAAGGGCAAGCCCATTTCGCAAACACTAACCCGCCTCGATCAGGCTTTGAGGGCCGCCGACCTCTTGCTTCAGGCAGGCGGATTTGCAGCCATCATGCTGGACCTCGGCGACGCAGCGCCGGAAGATGCAAGCCATATTCCTCTGGCAACATGGTTTCGGTTCCGTCAGGCAGCGGATCGCGCACGCTGCTGCCTGGTTGTGCTTTCGCGGGCAGCGTATGCGCAATCGAGCGCAGAGGTCGTCCTGGAATGCGGGCCTTTGCAACCGAGAACAGCCGGAGCGACAGTGTTAAGCGGCTTTTCGTTCGAGGTGCGGCGCGGACGGCAACGTTTCACTCCTGCGATGACCGGAGCACGAAAACCTCCTGCCTCGACCTGGTCGGCTGCCAGCGCATGGCAAGCGGAGGAACGAGCATGAGCCCCCAAGCCCCAATCAAGACACTGTATGTCTGTGTTTGTGCGGCGGAGTTTCCCGCACAGGCATTGTTGCGCTTGCGGCCAGATCTGCAATCGGAGCCGGTTGCCGTGCTCGAAGGGCGCGCCCCTTTGCAGACCATCTGCTCACTCAACAGGCACGCGTATCAGAAAGGCGCTGCTCTGGGAATGACGCGCCTTGAGGCAGAAGGCATTGCAGCATTGCGATTGCTGGCGCGTTCCGTCGAAGCCGAGGCCGCGGCGCGGGATGTATTGCTCGAATGCGTGGCGCACTTCTCCCCGCGCATCGAAGAAGCAAGTGAGGGCGTGGCTTGCGCATTTGTTCTCGACATCGCAGGTACGGCGTTGCTCTTCGGTCCACCGGAGACGCTGGCCCAACGGCTTCGCACTGCTCTGCTCGCGGCCGGTTTCCGTGCTTCGATTGCCGTGAGCGCCAACTTCCATACAGCCCGATTGAAGGCCGCCGCCACACGCGGCATTACCGTGATTCCCGAGGGGCAGGAAGCAACTGCGCTTGCGAAACTCCCACTTGCCACGTTGAATCTTGCGGAGAACCATGCAGAAAGTCTTGCCATATGGGGCATTCGCACACTAGCCGAGTTGGCCGTGCTGCCTGAGGTCGATCTCATTGCGCGGCTTGGTCCGCAAGCCAGGGGTTCGCGCGATCTTGCGCGCGGAGTGGCGCCACATACATTTCAGCCCATCGATGCCGAGTTCACACTAAAGGAATTGTTTGAGTTCGAGACGCCCGTCGAACAGATGGACTCGCTGCTCTTAATCGGCTCGCGCATGATCGATTGCCTGGTTGAGCGAGCGGCAACACGCGCACTGTCGCTGGCATCCCTGACGGTTGAAATGTCACTTGAAGGAGGGCGGAAGCACAAGCGCGTGATACGGCCTGCATTACCCTCGGTTGACCGCAAGTTCCTGCTTAAGCTCCTTCAACTGGAGATCGCCGCGCATCCGCCGCAAGCCGCGGTACTCTCGCTCACGCTTACCGCAGAGGCCGGCCAATCGAGCAAAGTGCAACTCGGACTCTTTGCGCCGCAGATGCCTGAGCCATCGCGGCTGGATGTGACGATTGCGCGCCTGAAGGCCATTGCCGGAGAAGAGCGCGTCGGCTCGCCTGTACTCGAAGACTCGCACCGCTCTGGCAGCTTCCGCATGGAAGGCTTTGCGGTCACTGGCGCATCCGTCGCATCGAAGGCCAACAAACCTCGTACGGCTTTGCGGCGAATGCGCCCGCCAGTGCCCGTGCGCGTCAAGATGCGAGCAGCGAAGCCCGCGGCCTTTCGCGATTCCGAACGCTACTTCGAGATCACAGCAGCCTATGGCCCATGGCGCAGCGCTAGTTGCTGGTGGTCGTCCGCTGGCTGGGACGAAGAAGAGTGGGATGTGCTTGCTGAAACCGGCAAAGGCACTGCGGTCGCATGTCTACTTGTGCGGGACCGTACCAAGAACCAATGGCGATTGGAAGCTTACTATGACTGATGACCACCCCAGCGACGAAGTCCTGTCGCCGGGGACCCCGGCGAGCGCTGAATACGTTGAATTGCACGCCTCCAGCGCCTTCAGCTTTCTTGCCGGAGCCTCGCAGCCCGAGGCGCTTGCCGAACACGCGGCCCAACTTGATATGCCTGCTATCGCTCTTGCCGACCGCAATGGCCTGTATGGCGTCGCACGTTTCCATACGGCGGCAAAGCAATGCGGAGTGAAGCCACACATCGGCGCTGAAATCGCGATTCGTTCCGTCGGCAACAAACTCACACCGCAATTATGGCTGCCGCATCAGTGCCCCGATGAGCCGCCACGCATCGTATTGCTCTGCGCATCGCAGACCGGCTATCAGAACCTCTGCCAGCTCATCACCCGCTTCAAGATGCGCGAGACAACAAAGACAGAGGGTGCGGCCACACTTGAAGATCTCGAAGAGTTCTCCGCCGGATTGATCTGCCTCACCGGAGGCGACGAAGGACCAATCGCGGCGGCGTTGGAGCGCAGCGGGCATCGAGAGGCAAGCAAGCTCATCGAACGGCTCGCTACAATCTTCGGCCGCAGTAATCTCTATCTCGAACTCCAGCGCCACCAGCAGCGCGACGAAGAAGCTCGCAATCAATCGCTGTTGCGTCTTGCATCCACGCTCAGACTTCCAGTGATCGCGACCAACGGCGTTCGCTACGCTACGGAAAAGGACCGCGAGCTTCTCGATGTATTCACGACAATCCGCCATCACACATCGCTCCATCAAGCGGGCCGGCTGCTCACTGCAAATGCTTCACGCTCTTTGCGCACAGCCCGCGAGATGACCGCCCTATTCAACGACATTCCCGAAGCGATCGCCAACACCCTTATCGTAAGCGAACGGCTCGACTTCACGCTCAACGATCTGGGCTATGAGTTTCCGCATTACCCAGTTCCCGATGGCGAGACAATGGACAGCTTCCTCGAAAAGCGCGTGGAAGAGGGCGTCCGCAAACGCTACGGCACAGGAGCTAAGCGGTCTCTGCTCGACAAGGCCCGTGCGCAGGTTCAGCATGAACTTAAGCTGATTGCCAAGCTCGGCTTTGCCGGATATTTTCTGATTGTCTGGGACATCATCCTCTACTGCCGACGGCACGGGATTCTTGTGCAGGGGCGCGGTTCGGCAGCCAACTCAGCTGTCTGTTACGCGCTTGAAATCACCGCCGTCGATCCGGTTGGCATGGAGTTGCTCTTCGAGCGGTTTCTTAGCGAGAACCGCGGCGAGTGGCCGGACATCGACCTTGATTTGCCCTCCGGTGATCAGCGCGAACAGGTTATTCAATTCATCTATGAGCGTTACGGCCAACTCGGCGCGGCCATGACCGCCAACGTCATCAGCTATCGCGGCCGCTCGGCAGCACGCGAGGTCGGCAAGGCGCTGGGCTTTGAGGAAGATCAGCTCGCGCGGCTGGCAAGCCTTGTCGGTCATTGGGAGTGGCGCGGCGAAAACGATACGATGGCCCATCACTTCGCCCAGGCAGGCTTTGACATTCGCCATCCGCGCATCGCTCGCTATCTCGATCTCTGCCTGCGAATGCAGAACCTGCCGCGTCATCTCGGCCAGCACTCTGGCGGCATGGTCATCTGCGCCGGAATGCTGAACCGAGTCGTCCCCATCGAGCGCGCTTCCATGCCGGGCCGCACCGTGATCCAGTGGGACAAAGAAGATTGCGCCGACCTCGGCCTCATCAAAGTGGACCTGCTTGGCCTGGGCATGATGGCCGTGCTCAAGGACTGCATCGAGTTGATCCCGCGCCATAACGGCAAGGAAGTAGATCTCGCTGCGCTGCCTGAAGACCCGCTCGTCTACGAGACACTGCGCAAGGCCGACACGGTAGGGATGTTTCAGGTGGAGAGCCGCGCGCAGATGGCTTCCATCCCGCACAACGCCCCAACGCGCTTCTACGACCTCGTGGTACAAGTCGCCATCATCCGCCCCGGCCCCATCGTCGGCAAGATGATGCACCCATATATGCGCCGCCGCCAGGGCAAGGAAGAAGTCACCTATCCACATCCGTCGCTTGAGCCGGTTCTCAAACGCACGCTCGGCGTACCGCTCTTCCAGGAGCAGCTTCTGCGCATGGCAATGACAGTAGCCAGCTTCTCAGGCGCGGAAGCGGAAGAACTGCGCCGCGCTGTCGGAATGCGCCGGTCGATGCAACGAATGAAGGACCTTGAAGGCAGGCTGCGCGCGGGCATGACACGCAATGGCATCGGTCCGGCCGCCCAGGACAACATCGTGCAAGGCATCTCATCCTTCGCAATGTACGGCTTTCCGGAGTCGCACGCGGCGAGTTTCGCGCTGATTGCCTATGCCTCGGCTTACCTCAAGGTTCACTACCTCGCGGCCTTCACGTGCGGCCTGCTGAACAATCAGCCGATGGGCTTCTATTCGCCTGCCGTGCTGATCAAAGACGCGCAGCGCCACGGCTTGCGCGTTCGCCCCATCGACGTACTGCGTTCCGAATGGCTTTGCACATTGGAGCCGGAGCGGGACAGTTCGCTTTCGCTACGCATCGGTTTCAACTATGCCAAAGGGCTCCGGCAATCGTCGGCTGAGGCTCTTCTGGCCGCACGCCGTAGCAATGGAGCGTTCGCATCGATTGATGACCTGGCTCTCCATGTCCCTGAACTTAACCGCAAGGAATTCGTCGCATTGGCCCGCATCGGCGCACTCAACTCGCTCGGGGAAGTCGAGCATCGCCGCGATGCTCTCTGGCAAGTGGAAGAAGCCGGCCGTCCCGTTGGCCCGTTATTGCGAGGATTGCCGCGAGGCGCCGACAGCGCAATGACCGGCACACGCACCGCAACGCCCTTGCACGCGATGACCACCGACGAGCGCCTTGCCGCCGACTATGCCGGTACGGGCCTCACAATAGGCCCACACCCAATGGCTTACCACCGCGAGACGCTGCGGCAGGAAGGTGTTCTTGCAGCAGAGGAGCTGACCCGGAAGCACGGCAACCAACCTGCCCGCATCGCCGGCTGTGTGATCGCCCGCCAGCGCCCAGGCACCGCCAAGGGTTTCGTCTTTCTCTCACTCGAAGACGAAACAGGCATCGCAAACGTAATACTCACTCCCGACGTCTTCGAGCGCGACCGCATCATCGTCACACGCAGCCGTTTCCTGCGCATTGAAGGCACACTGCAAATTCAAGACGGCGTAGTTCACGTGAAGGCCCAAAGAATCGCGCCACTGGAAATTACCAGCGCAGGTGTCCGCTCCCATGACTTCCACTGAGTTGCGTCACCGCAGAAATGCCTCCGGCAGACCGCCGTCCACAGGAATCAAATGACCCGTAGTGCACCGCGCGCGAGAGCTCGCAAGAAACAGGATCGCTTCCGCGCAATCCGACGGATCGATGGGTTGATGCGTTAGTGTCCGCTTGGCATAGAAAGCCGCCAGCAGATTGCGCAGCTCATCGTCGGTCATCGACTCTGCAAATGCAATGCCGTACTTGGTCAGCGACGAGCGCACGCGATCCCGAGGAAACATCGTCGAGCCCTTGACCACTGTTGCCGGGCAGATGCCATTCACGCGCACCTTTGGCGCAAGACCGACGGCCAGCTCGCGAACAAGATGACTCAGAGCCGCTTTGCTCACGTCGTAGGCCTCGCTGCCACGCTTGGGAACCACCGCGTTCGCGGAACTGGTCAACACGATCGAAGCCTCCAGTCCTTGCGCTGCGAAAACTTTGGCCGCCTCGTCGCAGAGCAGGTAATTCGCCGTAACATTGATATCGAGTGTCGTGGCCCAGAGCGCCTCATAGATCACGCCGTCCGGTGAAGACGGAAACATTGCAGCGGTGTTGATCAGGATATCGACCCCACCGAAGGCCGCTATCGTTGCCTTGAGCGCCTGGCCGATGGCGCCGCGGTTTCGAATGTCCACCGCCGTCGCCGCTACAAACTCCTTTGAAGTGATCTTCACAACTTCGCTGACGACGCTATCGGCGGAAATCGTATCGCGGTCAGCGATCATCACATGAGCGCCACGCGAGGCGGCCAGCAGCGCCACTTCGCGCCCGATGCCGCTGCCTCCGCCGACCACCAGAACGATATGGCGGCTCAGTTCCTTCTCGGCGGGCTGGCGGCGAATCTTGGCCTCTTCGAGCGCCCAATACTCGATTCGAAACGCTTCGCATGCCGGCAAAGCCACATAGTTCGTATGAACTTTGAAGCTGGCCGGATCCATGCCTTCGCCGCACTGCGGGACGGCGGTCGCCTTTGTTCCGGTTTCGCCTTCTTCGCCCAGCAGGCTCGCTCCCTCCATCACATGAATCGCGTTCGTATAGAACTCTCCACCAATGCGCGCTTCCGTCTTGTTCTTGCCAAAGCTGAACATGCCAACTCCGGGGATCAGCACGATGGAAGGATTGGCATCGCGCAGCGCCGCCGAATCGTGGAGCGCGTGTGCCTGGTAGTAACTCCGATACTGCGCGCGATATTCAGTCAGCGATTCGTCTATCTGCTTCTTGAGTGCGTCTACATTGTCCACTTCGGACCACGGCACAAACATGGGGCGAATCTTGGTGCGAATAAAGTGGTCAGGGCAGCTCGTTCCAAGGAATGCGAGGTCCTTTGCGTGCTTTGAATTCACAAAGTTCAGCACATCTTCCAAGTCGCTGAAACTCGCGATCCATCGCCGCTGGCCGCTAATCCGCCCGCGAAGGAATGGCAGAATCTCGACAGCCAGATCCTGGCGGTTTGGGCGCGACTTGACTGCGACTCCGCCGAAACGGGTGTCACCCTTCTTCAAGCCGTGTCTCTCGATGAACTGCCCCAGCCGATCGATCACCTTGAGCGTGTTCACATAGCACTCGCGCTGCGTTTCGCCCCACGTGAAAAGGCCGTGTCCGCCGAGCACAATGCCGTCGCATCCGGGATTCTGCTCGACGACCCGCTTCATCATCATCGCCAACTCAAAACCCGGACGCTGCCAGGGAAGCCACACCAGCCGGTGATGAAACTCGCGATTGAATTCCTCCATCTTCGCGTTGCCATTGGCCGAGGCGGCCAGCGCAATACCCCAGTCCGGATGCAGGTGATCGACATGCGCGAAGGGCAGAAAGCCATGCAGGGGCGTGTCGATCGACGCCGCGACGGGATCGCTGCGAAATGCGCAAAGCGCGTACATCTCCGCCATGAAGTCTTCTGTCTCCGGGCCGCGGTAGAGCTTCTCGAGCGCCAGCAGTTTCTCCTGGTAGAGCGTCGCAAAGCCGCCTCGCTTGATGCTGCCCAGGTCTCCGCCGCTGCCCTTTACCCAGAGCACCTTCACTGCCTGGCCGGTCAGCGGATCGAGTTCTTCAACTTTGGAACTGGTATTGCCGCCGGCGAAGTTCGTGATGCGCAAGTCAGAGCCCAGCAGGTTCGAGCGGTAGCGCAGCAACTCGGGTTCGTCCAGCGCTTCGGCTACTGCGGAATCCCAACGGTCTTCCAGGAACTTCAGCGAGGGAGAAGCAACGCCTGCAATCGTCATATTCACTCACCTGCGATAGGTTACTTATTTAACTGTTTGACCTCTGGATCTGCTCATCAATCACGCGCCTCAAATCTGCGGGTGAATAGGTCGGCGACTTGATAACCTTGCCGTCCGGGCGCTTATGGATTTTTAAAATAGGCTTCCACTCGACCTGATGGGCGTTGGCGTCTTCCGGATGGACCAGCTCCGTGCCACCATCCCGCACGAGAACGGCATCGCAAACGCTGCAATGAGGCCAGGCCTTGCTCATGTTGCTGCGCTGCACTTCATCCCAGGCGGGTTGAGCCCTTACGCCGGCTGCGTTGAGCGCTCCATAAGTGACAACAAGTTGGTCGATGCAGCCATCCACGTATTCAGCAAAGTCAGGTTTGCCGCTGGGGTCGAGCACGACACCGATCGAGTCAATGACCGCGGTCTCCTCTTCGCCATCCAATCCTGCAAGGTGCATCGTGACGGTGCAACCACAGCCTTTGACGAATTCGAGAGCTTCTTCAAAGACCAGCCGCGCGCGAAGCAGGCGGGTCTCCGGGGCAGGAAGCTCAGGAGATTCCTTCACCTGTTGGTTGAATTGCTTCATTAAGGTCACGATGTCGTCTTGCGGGCGATAGAACTTATCGGTCATTCAATCCTCGATTCATCGTGCCGGCTGATGGCCAGCGGATCGGGTTTTAGTTTAGCGCACGTGAATGCCGGTGGCGCTTGCGCTGTCGCAGCTCCAAATCTCGATGTTAGGTCGAGGGCCGTGTGTGCGGAAAACAGAACAGTATATTCCGAACTCAAACCCTTTCCATGAAGAGATTCCTTGAGAACCGCAAGTTAGGACCGCTCTATCGGATTCTCAATCTGCCAATAAACCGCATAACGCTGATCGCGAATTTGATACATCGGCATCATCTCGTATTTGACGCCGTCTCCGGCGGCCTTGAAGCGCAACTCCGATTTGGATTCAGTCTGGACCCATTGGTCCGTCTTGGAACCCGTAGCTGCAACCGCCTTCGGCAATGCATCGGGCGAAGGAATCTTATCGGGGGCGGTGTCTCCACTGTGAATCACCCTGTTCGGACCGTCTGCCGGTCCAGATCCGAGGTCTGCGGCAAGCGCCAGCGGGCCGTATAAAACAGCCGCGACGGAGTCGTCGCCGGGCAGCGCCTCCTGCCGCAGTTCCATCGGCAAGCTGATGCTTACGGTGTCGCCGTCTTGCCAGACTCTTCGAATCGCGAGATACGATCCTGGATCTGCGACGGCCTCCAAAGTGCGGCCATTGATCTTCACCTCTGCGGCATCCGCGGTCCATCCCGGAACCCGAATGTGAATTGTGCGCGCGATAGGTCGCGAGGTCTTGATCTTGAGGGTCGTCCCTTGCTCGCTGGGAAACTGAGTGACCTGTTCGATGAGCAGGTCTTCTTCCTTCCAATCGAGTGTCGATGCGATGAACTGGTTCACGAAAAGATCGTCGCCTCGACGGAAGAAGATCGTGTCGGTGAACTTGGCGAATTCTTCCGCGCCTGTTCCCGTGCAGCACCAGAAGGATTCTTCCGGCGAGTTATAGGCGCGCCAGTATCCGGATGCAAGCGGGAAGAAGTATTGTTTCAAGCCTTCGGCGTTCTGTGTCCCCAGTCTGCAGTTGAAGAGCGAACGTTCGTACTCGTCCATCCAGCGTGCGTTCGCGGTCCAGCCGAAGACGAGGCGCTGCAACTTCATCAAGTTATAGGCCACGCAGCATTCCGCGTTCTTCCAGGCCAAGCTCCCTTTGAGCTGTCCCGGCAGGGTTCTCCAATGTTCATCGAGGCTTGTATTCCCGATGACATAATTGCGCGCGGTCAGCACTTCTTCGAGGAAGTACTCGGCAATTTGTCTGTAGCGGCGGTCGCCTGTGACTTCGTACATGCGGGCAGCGCCGATGATCTTGGGAACGTGGGTGTTTGCATGGAGGCCCTGCAATTCGTCCCGGCGCTCTGCCAGCGGATCGAGAAAGCCTGGCTGCTCAAAGATGCGGGCGGTCTCAAGATACCTGTTTTTCTTCGTCAGCGCCGCCAGGTTCACGAGAACCTCATTCATGCCGCCATATTCGGTGCGCAGCATGCGCTGACGCTGCTCGGTGCCGGTTCCCGGGAAGAAGTCTCCCACCCACCGTGCCATGCCTTCCGCAATCTGAAGCGCATCGGAGTTACCCGTCAGCACGTACATATCCAGCAGGCCGGCCATGATCTTGTGGTAGGTGTAAAAGGGCGCCCAGACGTCTTTGCCCATCGCGAGATGCTCGAACAGCTCTGGCGGGTAAGCGCTGAGATACCCGTTTCCGCTCTTTTTCTGGCATTGTGCCAGGCCGGAGACCAGTTCTTCTCCCTTCCTCTTGAGAACTTCGTTTCCTGAGGCGGCTGAAGCCAGAGCGACGGCCGACTGGTAGTGTCCCCCGGCGAAATGGCCGCGCAATTCGCAGGTAGGCTCTTCCCAACCTTTATACGGTGTCGCACTCGATGAGATGCCGGCTGTGACTCGAAAAGAATGCAGAAGACGATCGACGGAAAGTGAATCCAGGTAGCGCGCATTGATCTCCGCCTGCTCATTGAACATGCCGGGAGCGAGACGGACCGAACTGAGTGGAAAAGGCGTGAGCCTTCTGCTTGCGTCAGAGGGCGTATTCGCACCCACGACTTCCGCCGGTGCAAGGGAGCGAATGAGACAGAGGCCGGCAGCGGCGGTGCTCGTCCTCAGGAAATTGCGGCGGGAATAGTCGATCATTGGAAGCTCTCCTGTTGCCGATCTGTCGTTGAACGCCTGAGGAAGTGCTTTTCACGATTGCTCGCTGTCAATAGGGCCTCTGGCTTTCTGTGATGCCGGGCCAGGTATCGGTCCGGAAGGGAACGGCTGGCAAGCCGGCGCCGTTGAACAATGTGGCAGCCGGGTTGGATTGCCAGGCGTAACGCACCTCTTTGGGGTTCGGCGCCGACGGGGATGAGACAACGACGGTATCGCCCTCGATGTGCGCGTCGGCCCAAACCCATTTCCGGTCTTCCCCGGCAATGGCGAACTCTTCCAACTTTGTTCCCTTCACCGCCAGGCCGCCATCGGCGTTTGCGAAGTGCAAGCGGATCGAAGCTGGAAGGCGTTCGACTGACTTCAGAGTCGGGCCTGAATAAACAACTTTCTCGCCGTAGTGTTTTGCCAGCGCGCACAGGGCCAGCCGTTCGCCTACCGGCTGTTTGTCCTTCGCGTGAATGTTATCCGGATCGCCCGTGTCAATCGTGACTGCCAGGCAGGAATTGGGAACACTGGCCGCCGTCAGCGCTTGCGACTCCCGCGTTTCAGCCCATGCATCATCCACCGGCGACGAACTGCGATGCTTGAAGGCCGGCAGGCTGACGATGTAGAAGGGGAAATCGCCTTGTCCGAAGAGCCTTCGCCAATCTGCGATCATCACCGGAAGAATCCTGCGGTACTGATAACCCCTCTCTGAATTCTGTTCGCCCTGGTACCAAAGCGCACCTGTAATCGAGAGCGGCGCAAT
>Ga0302320_10001344_pt1 | contig 59019 bp, 52 predicted proteins | sample Bog_T0_3_FD_202130 | JGI IMG/M metagenome (GOLD analysis project Ga0302320, IMG submission 202130) | Peat permafrost microbial communities from Stordalen Mire near Abisko, Sweden - Bog_T0_3 | ecosystem: Environmental > Terrestrial > Soil > Wetlands > Peat | place: Sweden: Abisko, Stordalen Mire... | reverse complement strand
GGCCGCGGGCATTGCGTTTGTTGGAGCGCTCGGCGGGGCGCTGTATCCCGCGTGGATAGCGGCGCGCAAGGATCCGATCGACGCGCTGGCTTACGAGTAGGCACCGGCCACCTGCGGTGGGGCAGGCGCTCGCTATCCGCTCGCACGAGGTTCGTGGTTTCCCACCCTTGAATCAAAAAGCGATTCAAGGATGGGGCACGGGGCTGAAATGGAAAATGGACAAAAAGGCGCTTGGAGGCGTGTGCGTACCCACCCTTGGCACAAAAACAAGGGCGTGCCAAGGGCAACGCACGGAGCGTTTTGAGCAGTGAAACCGCGAAGGAAGTGCAACCGCAGATCCTTCGACTTCGCTCGGGATGACATTCTGAGTTACGGAAGACGACGGATGGCAATTTGGGTGTGGGGAGGTTTGCTGGTTGGCTCCCGAGTCTGGAGGTGCGCGGAAGAGGGAACCTACTTTTTGTCGAGCGCGTATTCCATGGCCCAGATGGAGCCGGGGCGCATGTACATGCTGGCGCGGAAGAGGCCTTTGCTGTCGTAGGCCTCGGGGGTGCGGAAGAAGTAGCCGCGGTCGCGCCATACCACGTTGTTGACGCCCTTGGCGGTGGCGAATCCGTCCTCGACGAGTCCTTCGGCGATCATGTGGCTGGCGACGGCGAAGGTTGAGCCGGTCCACACTTCCTCGGTCTGCGGATTGTTATGCAGGAGGGCGCCGTCGGCGCCGATGCCGTTGATGGCGCCCATCTCGCCTTTGGCGAATTTGCGCACATTGGTGTCGTAGACCTTGTGCAGCGCCGAGACGCGCATGTCCTTGGGAACCAGATCGCCGAGGCCGGTGAGGCCGGCATACCACTGGCCGGCGAGCTGCTCAGCCATGACGGCTTGGGTGTCGAGGCCTTGCACGGCGTAGCGGAAATAAGTGCCAGTCCAGAGTTTCTTCACGTAGGCGCCGGCGGCGCGGGCTTCCAGTTCGTCATAGGCTTTTGCGGTGGCAGGTTCGTCAAGTTTGTCGGCCATGCGCGCGGTGGCCTTGAGCGCGGCGAGATAGAGGCTGCCGGTGTAGGCGCTTTCACCCGTGGCGATCCAGTCGTCGTAAGTCTGATCGGGAAAGCCGCCGTTTTCGATGAGGCCGTCGCCGTTGGTGTCGTACTGTTTGAGGCGTTCCATGGCCTGCTTGACGGCGGGCCAGCTTTCGCGGAGGAAGGCATCGTCGTTGGATCCGGTAAGCACGTAGTCGCGCCAGACCATGAGCACGTATTTGGAGTTCAAATCGCGCCAGTTGGAAACGTCCTGGTAGTTGTACTGGTTGGGATTAACGACGGGATCTTCATTGGGCGAGCCCAGGTCGTGCGGCGCAGCGCCGGGGACTTTGCGGGTGTACTCGACGAGTTGATGCTCGCGGAGCGATTTCCAGGCCCAGACGTAGTGTTGCGGATTCGATTCAGGAATGGTCTGGGTGTATTCTCGCATTTCCTCTTTTTCGATCTCCGGCCAGAAGCGGAGCAGCGAGAAGGAGCCGTAGAAGCGAACGTCGAGACTGCCGTAGAAGGGGTAGTCGAAGGACTCCATGTAGGTGAAGCGATCCTGTGCCCACTGGGAACTGGAGCCGGCTGCGGACTCGCTGGATGTGGGGACGGATTCGCCATGTTCCGCATGCTCTTGCGCCCAGAGCGTGCCCCCGTCGGCCAGATCGTAAAGCTCGTTGAAGAGTTCGGCGCGGTACCAGGCAGGCTTTTTCTCATCGCTGAGGATCGGCTTTTGCCAGGCGTCGATGGCCTGGCTCCATGCCTCGTGATTCTCAAGTGCGGTGCGGGCGATGTCCCACGCATGCGTCCCTTCGTTGCCCCAGAAGTGCGTGTAGTGACGGTCCCACTTGCGTCCCCCGCCGAACTGGACGATGGGGAGATCCCAACTGAGAGCCATGGGAATCAACCGCTTCTCATGGGGCGCAAGCGTAAAACGGACGGCAAAGGCACCGGCCAGGGCAGCGTCGCTCGAGGCGACCGGCAAGGCCTGGTTAGGCAGGCGGCCATCCTTTGAAAAGGGCTTCCACACTTCGGATCCATCGAAGGCGGTGAAATACGTGGCAAGATACGTCACTTCGGCGCCGGGACCGGGAAGGGTGGCAATGGCGAACTGACCGTCCCATTCATCTTTCACGGGACCGGAGCGCAGGCGATCGAAGACGATGCCGGACATTGGGCTGTTTGCTGCGGCGAGGGTCTCCGTCTTGAAGGAGTTGATGTTTTGCTGATTGAGCGCGCCGCGGAAGTCATGGGAGGAGTCGCGGAGCCAGCCGACCATATTGGTCCATGAAAAGAGGATGGAGACCGTGACGGTCTTGCTGGATGGATTTTCGGCGGTCCAGCGGTAAACGGCGACGGGGTAGCTGGTCTCCTTATAGTTATTGGGAAGAATCGGGGAGAACTGCTCGACGGATAGCTTGACAGGGAGGGCTTTGGTTCCATAAGCGAACCAGCTCTTCGGGTAGAGGGCGGCGTATTCGCCATCCCCCGCGGGGTACTTCCAATTCCAACTGCTGAGGGTTCCGTCTTTCGGTGCGCCGACCGCGAGGGCCATGGAAACCGGGGCCGCGCCGTCTTGCTGGGCGAAGACGGCGAACTGGTTGCTGGGGACGTCTTGATACTTGTGCGTACCGGTCTTGAGATGCCAGCGCTCGAACTTGCCGCGATAGGAGCGCGAGAAGGTTCCTGCACCGAAGCCCCCGACGGGCGCGCCCTGCCAATAGCCGTCGTCGATGTTGGCGTCGGAGCCCTGGAGCTCGGTGCGCTGAGCGCCGGGGTTGGGCGGAGGAACGCCGATGGGTATGTGCCATGCGGTGGCGGGAATTTGCGCAAAGCCGATGGAAGCGGCGGCTGCGAAGAGCGTAGAGGCGCAGATCAAACGATTAAGTCGCATGAATGGAGGTCTCCGGGAAAGGGGCAAAAACATCATACAGGTCGGCAATGAAGGCGCGGAATGGTGCCGCGAGATTGCATGGTGGGTTTGATGTCCCTTGAGATTTGGCGGTCTCCCACCCTTTCGCCAAAAAGGCGAAAGGATGGGGCACGGAGATCGTACAAATTCATGTAGTCAGGGACCTAGCCTAGAATCCAGCGGGCAGGAACGCCGCGCCGTCTTCATTTGCTCAGGACCTTACTCGATTGTCGCTGGACGCGAGCGAGGAATGAGGCGGAGCGATGAGGGGGATGGATCAGGCTATGATTCTATGCACAGGAGTCCACTTATGTTGATCCGCGTTCAAAAGCCTGCGCAGGTGTTGGCTTGCACATTGCCTTTATTGATTGGTTCCGCATGGTTGCCGGCCCAGAACACATCGGCCGGGGTGCCTCCGGTGATCGATGTTCACGTTCACGCGATGGACGAGTCATTTCCAGGGATGACCACGACGTGCCCGAATACGCCGAAGTTCACTGCGTCTGACCCGAGCACAAAAGAGGCGCCGTTTGGATGGAGCGAGGAGGAATGCACGCCCAAGCTCTATGCATCGGCCAAAGGGGAATACCTGAAGGACATGAAGGCAGAGATGGAACGGATGAACGTGACCGCGGTGGTGTTCGGCGATCCGAAGAGCGTGCAGAAGTGGAAGGACGCGATGCCGGGGCGCGTGATTCCAGGGACGTCGTTCGACGCAGGCATGAATCCGGGTGCGCGTGTGCCGCTGGATGAGTTGCGCAAGGATTTCAGCAAGGATGGCTTCAAGGTGATGGGCGAGATTGGGCTGCAATATGAAGGGCTATCGCCGAGCGATCCATCGGTGGATCAATACTTCGCGCTGGCGGAAGAACTGGACATACCGGTGGCGATCCACATGGGGACGGGTGGATCGGGGCGCGCCAATATTGCGATGCCGAAGTTTCGCGGATCGATGGGGAATCCGCTGCTGCTGGAAGAGCTGCTGGCGAGGCACCCCAAGTTGCGTGTGCAGGTGATGCATGCGGGATACCCGATGATCGACAACATGCTGACGCTGCTGCAAGGCAACTCGCATGTGTACGTGGATGTGGCCGGGCTGATTTGGAGCTATCCGATCAAGGAAGTGAATCGCTACATTGAGCGGCTGGTGGATGCGGGATTTGAAGACCGCGTGATGTTCGGGACCGACCAGATGGAGTGGCCGAAGTTGATGAGCTATTCAATCAGCCTGATTCAGAATGCAGACTACCTGACCGCGGAGCAGAAGCGGGACATTCTATACAACAATGCTGCGCGTTTTCTGCGTCTACCGCCGTCCGCAATCAGATAGACGCCACGGATTTCGGTCGGAGACCTGAAACCCGAAGCATCCTGATTTTCGCGCGGGAATTTCGGATTTCGGCTGAAAAAGAACCGCATTTGATCTGAAGTTCTCGAGTGTATCGCATGCCGTCAGGGGACGCCGCGCCTATGCCTTGGAAAAAACGATGGGCCTACGCGGCCTGGGTGTTCGTGATCGGCTTGTTTGCGATGCTGCATGCGATGCATCTGCGCGCCGATTTCCCCAACCACTCGGCGTGGGTGGCGGATTGGGCCAAGTACACCGACGAAGGCTGGTATGGGAATGCGGCGATTCGCGCGCATCTGTTGGGTCATTGGTATTTACCCGGCGATTTCAACCCGGCGCCGGCCGTGCCGGTGTGGCCGTTTCTGGAATTTGTTCTTTTCTTCTTCACGGGCGTGAGCGCGGAGGCGGCGCGGGGATTGGCCGTCGGGTTCTTTTTCGCCAACCTGGTTTTGAGCTATTTTTTGTTGCGCACGCGGGGTCCGCGATGGATGGCATTGCTAGCGCTGACGCTGCTGGCGACGAATCCATTTCTCTACAGCTTTAGCCGGTTGGCCATTCTGGAGCCTCTGTTGATTGCATTGACCCTGGCCGCACTCAACCTGGCCGTGCGACTGCCCGCGTTTCGATATCCGGTGTGGGCTGGTGTGGGCATCGGAGCGCTGTTCACGCTGATGATGCTGACGAAGACAACGGCCATCTTTTTGCTGCCTGCGCTGGTGGGGGCCGCGCTGTTGGCGCTTTGGCCGAAGCCCGGCTTGTTCTGGCGATGCGCGGCTGCAGCCGCGGGCTCGTTCGCGCTGAGCTTCGGAGGTTGGATGGCCTTGGTGATGCACGCGGGTTTGATGGCCGACTACGAGTATCTTTTCCAAGCGAATCGCTACATCAAGCCGACGGAGTTTTATTGGCCGGCTGTGAGCCTGTGGTGGTGTTTCCACGGGGCGCTGTGGGTGGATACGATTCTCGTTCCGCTGGCGGGAGTTGTGGTTGCGGCCGCGGTTGTGGGGCGAAAGGACGCGGCTTTCCGGAGACTTTTGCGGGACCCTGTGTTCGGGGCGTCGATCCTGGCGATTGCGGGCTACATCCTGTTCATGACGGTGCAGAATCATCCGCAGCCGCGCTATTACGCGGTTCCCGCTTTCTTCATCTTCTTCATTGTGGCACAGGGCGCCCATGCGTTTCTGGGCCCAGGGGCAAAGGTTTCTGTAGCGCGCAAAGGGGGAGCGAATCCCCGTGCAAGGTCGATGGGCGGCTGGGCTGTTCTTGCTGTCGCGGCTGCGGCGGTGGGGGTTAACGGTGCGTCGGTATTGGATTACACTGCCCATCCGGAGTACAGCCTGGTGCAGGCGGCTACGCGTTTGACGCGCTACATTGATGAGCATCCGAACGGCAAGCGGCTCCTGGTTTCTGTGAGTGGCGATGAGATTATGCTCATGACCCACATGCCTGCGATCAACGACCTGTTCGACACGCCGACGGCGGCGATGCCGGATATGGGAGGCAAGTTGATTTACTACCGGCCTGGATGGTTCGCAACCTGGAATACGCTCGACCCCGGAACCCTGGAGGATCTGCACAGCTTTGCTTCGGTGGAGCAGGTGGCAAGTTTTCCGGCTTTGGACGACCCCAAACGAAAGGTCCTAGTCCTATTCAAACTGCATCCTTGGGCAGGGGGCCAAGTACGCGATCCGGGCGACGAAAACCTGCAAATCCGGTTGCCCCAGGACAGGTTCGACATCCCGCTCCAATAGGAGAGGGGGCCTCCCCAAACGTGCAAAATATAGGAGAATTCCGCCGTTTCAGGCGGGATGGACCCGTGTTTGGAGTGGCAATACGGCGTACCCAAGGGTACAGTGCTGCCTGGGTTCAAGAGGATTCGAACCCGAGGGTCCATCTGCCTGTGACTGCAGTCACTCGACAGTGGTGTACTCGGATGATAGAGTTCCGGTGACTTTGCCCCGGTGCTCTGTGAGGTCGCGTTTTCTGGGGGTCGTTCGAGATACGGCTTCAAACCATTGTTCGGGAGGACATGTGACTGTTACGAATTGGGTGGAATTCTTTCTGGGAGCGAGTGTTTTTTCGCTCGTTATGGCCTTCATCTTCGGCCGCCGGGTGATTGGGTTGGGCATTGAGATGTCGGCGATGCAGACCATCGCTGACGTCTTCAAGGCAGGCGCCGCGGCATTTCACAAACATCAATCGAAGATGGCAGCGGTGCTTCTCGGCCTGCTGCTTCCCACCTTCGCGAGTGCGCAGGAGCACGCAGGCGGGGGCGAAGCCAACCTGGTGCTGCCGGATTTGAAGAGCGTGACGTTCACGAATTTTTTCAATTTGGATGGACATGCCCTTCTATCGATCGGCTTGCTGTTCTGCGTGGGCGGCCTGTTGTTCGGGTTGGCGATTTATATGCAGTTGAAGAACCTGCCGGTTCATCGCACGATGCTCGAGATTTCCGATCTGATTTATGAGACGTGCAAGACCTACCTGGTGACGCAGGGCAAGTTCATTCTGCTGCTCTGGGCGTTCATCGCGGTGATTATCGCGCTGTATTTCGGCGTGTTGGCGCCCGTGCCGGGCAAATCGATTGCGGTTACGCTGCCGATCATTTTGTTGTTTTCGCTCGTGGGCATTGCGGGCAGCTACGGTGTAGCGTGGTTCGGAATTCGCGTAAACACCTTTGCGAACTCACGGACGGCCTTTGCTGGATTGCGCGGCAAACCGTATCAGCTTTTTGCGATTCCGCTGAAGGCGGGCATGAGCATCGGCATGCTGCTGATCTCAGTGGAACTGCTGATCATGCTTTTCATCCTGTTGTACATTCCTGCCGATTACGCGGGCCCGTGCTTCATCGGTTTCGCAATTGGCGAGTCGTTGGGAGCCGCGGCGCTGCGCATTGCCGGCGGCATCTTCACCAAGATCGCCGACATTGGCTCGGACTTGATGAAGATCGTTTTCAAGATCAAAGAGGACGATGCGCGCAACCCGGGCGTGATTGCCGACTGCACGGGCGACAACGCGGGCGACTCAGTTGGACCGAGCGCGGACGGCTTCGAGACGTACGGCGTCACGGGCGTGGCGTTGATCACATTCATCCTGCTGGCCGTGAAGAGCCCCACGACGCAAGTGCAACTGCTGGTGTGGATCTTTGTGATGCGCGTGGCGATGCTGCTCTCCAGTTCGGGAGCGTATTTCATCAATGGCTTGATCGCCAAGATGCGGTATGCGGACTCCGATGAGATGGACTTTGAGGCGCCGCTGACCTCGCTGGTCTGGCTCACCTCCATCGTGTCCATTGTGCTGACGTTTATCGTCTCGTACCTGATGATCCCCACGCTAGGTGACGGCACACTCTGGTGGAAGCTGGCTTCCATTATCTCGTGCGGAACCTTGGCGGGCGCGCTTATCCCCGAACTCGTGAAGGTTTTCACATCGACCAAGTCGGGCCACGTGCAAGAGATCGTCACGTCGGCACGGGAAGGTGGAGCTTCGCTGGGTATCTTGTCGGGAATCGTTGCCGGCAATATGTCGGCATACTGGCTGGGATTGAGTATGGTCGCGCTCATGGGACTGGGCTATTTCTTCAGTACGGGGCCATCCATGGAAGTGCTGATGCTTGCGCCGGCCGTCTTCGCGTTTGGCTTGGTCGCGTTCGGCTTCCTGGGTATGGGCCCGGTGACGATCGCAGTCGACTCTTATGGGCCGGTCACCGACAATGCGCAATCGGTTTACGAGTTGTCGCTGATTGAGAACGTTCCCGGCATCGAAGCTGAGTTGAAGAAGGACTTCGGCATCGACGCGAAGTTCGAGCGCGCGAAGTATCTTCTGGAAGCCAACGATGGAGCGGGCAATACATTCAAGGCGACGGCCAAGCCGGTGCTGATCGGCACGGCTGTGGTGGGCGCGACCACGATGACGTTTTCGATCATCATGGCCCTGACCCACGGGCTGACGGTGAACGTTGAGAAGCTCTCTCTCTTGCACGCGCCGTTCATGCTGGGATTGATTTGTGGGGGCGCCGTGATCTTCTGGTTCGCCGGCGCATCCATGCAGGCAGTCACAACAGGCGCTTATCGCGCGGTGGAGTTCATCAAGGCGAACATTCACCTGGAAGGCGCAGAAAAGGCGTCGGTCAGCGACAGCAAGAAGGTGGTGGAGATCTGCACGAAGTACGCGCAGAAGGGGATGTTCAATATCTTCCTTGCCGTCTTCTTCTCGACTCTTGCGTTTGCCTTCATGGAGCCGTTCTTGTTCGTCGGCTACCTGTTCTCGATTGCGATCTTCGGTTTGTACCAGGCGATCTTCATGGCGAATGCCGGCGGCGCCTGGGACAACGCGAAGAAAGTGGTCGAGGTCGACCTGAAGCAAAAGGGGACGGCCTTGCACGACGCGACGGTGATCGGCGATACCGTCGGCGATCCGTTCAAAGACACCTCTTCGGTGGCGATGAATCCGATTATCAAGTTCACGACCCTGTTCGGCTTGCTGGCGGTGGAACTTGCCGTGACGCTGAGTGCGAGCAATCCGATGCTCACGCACGGACTGGCTGTCGCGTTCTTCCTGGTGTCGGTGTTCTTCGTGCGGAGATCGTTCTATGGAATGCGGATCGACTCCAAGGGATAGCCAATGAGTGCTGTGGCCTGCGTGAAAGAGAACGCCGCCTGCAAAGGGCGGCGTTTTCTTTAGGGGCCGAAATCGGCAGATGTGCATATGGTGTACGCCGGGGATGTTCGGATAGGACGGTTCTTCCAAGGGCGACCGTCCCGAGGGGAAGGCTTGGGCACTTCAGGTTTCCGGATTCGAGCGAGGTTTCAGCTTATGCGTCTCTTCGAGAAGCGGCTCATGGTGGCGCTGTGTTGGGGAGCATCCCTGTTGGCAGGATGCGGGGGCCGTGGAGGGGGGATCATTGTAAGTCCTACTGCTCCAAGCACTCCGATTCCGGTGACGGCCAAGGCGAAGTTCGCTTACACCGGGAATGAAGGGGGCAGTCTTTCGGGCTACTCGGTGGACACGGCGACCGGCGCATTGAGCGCGCTGAACGGCTTTCCCATTGCCATTGGCGGCAACCCGACGGTTGTTGCGGTGGACCCACAAAATCGGTTTTTCTTTGTGGGTGATATCGCGTTCGGGAGGCTGCACGTCTTCAGCATCAACAGCACGAGCGGAGCGTTGAGTGAGATTGGCACTTCGCCGTATGCGACGGTGAGTGAGCCTGTAGCTGTTGCGGTGGATCCTGGCGGTACGCATCTCTACGTGGCGGACCAAAGCAGCAATGCTGTCGGAGGGTTCAGCTTGGGCACAGCGGGGGCGCTGACTCCCATTGCAGGTTTACCGATCGCCACGCCGGGAATGCACGATACCGGCGATGACGTGGTGATCAATGCTGCCGGAACGTTCCTGTACGTGCAGACCAGCACGAGTATTTACTGCTACCGGATCAGTGCGAACACCGGTTCGCTCGCGCTCATTCAGACCATCGCGGGACCATCCATCGGAGGCGGCCTGGCACTCGATCCGCACGGGAACTACATTTACGCCGTTGGTTCCGGCATCAACTCGATCCAGGCCTATAGCATGAACGGATCAACGGGCATGTTGACATCGGCGAGCGCATCTCCCATGGTGGAGCACAATGGCGCCTATACGCTTTCTGTTTCACCGACGGGCCAGTTTGCTTACACCATTGAAAACAACAACGACCTGGTTTCCTATTCGCTCGACAGCGGCGTATTCAAGGCGGTTGGAAGCGTGTATGCGCAGGTGTATGGCGAGAAGATCGGCATCGATCCTTCGGGAAGCTACGTGTATGTACCGCAGGCGTGTAGCAACTGCCCGAGCGGCGTGTACAACGTGGTCAACGAGTTTTCTATCGGCAGCACGGGCGCGCTGACGAAGATCCCGGGATCGCCGGTAGCTGCGGGAACTACGCCTTGGGGCATTGCCTTCACGACGCAGTAATTGGTCGTGGGCGCAGTCGGTCGACCGTCGAGGCGGGGGTTAACAGAACTTGACCAAAGTCCACCTTGCAGAAAGACATCCTCAGGGGCTAAAGCCCATTCATTGGCATCAGGAATCGACGGCACGACTGAAGTCGTTCTCTGTTACAAGGCCCTGAAATCCCTGACCACAGTCAGGAGGATTTCGATCTTGGTCAGGTTGCGATGCTGTTGATCGCGGCCAAGGTTCGCCGCTGCTTGCCTTGCGCGTCGAAGTTGTCGGGGTTAAGCCAGGCCTGGAAGGCGGCTTTGCGGGCGGGCCATTCATGGTCGAGCATGGAGAACCAGGCGGTGTCGCGGTTGCGGCCTTTGACGATCATGTGCTGGCGGAAGATGCCTTCGAACCTAAATCCCAGGCGCAGGGCAGCGCGGCGGCTGGGCAGGTTTTCTGCGTTGCACTTCCACTCGTAGCGGCGGTAACCGAGATCTTCGAAGATGTGGCGCGCCATGAGGTACATCGCCTCGGTGGCGGCGGTGGTGCGCTGCAGGGTGGGGGCCAGCAGGATATTACCGACCTCGACGACGCCGTTGGCGGGGTCCATGCGCATGTAGCTGGCATAGCCGGCAGCTTGCCCTGTGGAGGCGGGCACGAGCGCGAGGAAGACCGCAGCGGTTCCGGCCTGCTTCGGGGCCAGCGAGCCGTGCAGTGCGGCCTGGGAAGCGTAGGGGCCGTCGCCAAGCCACTGCCATACGTTGTCGTGGCCCTGCACGGCATCCCACAGGGCAGGGGTGTGCTTTGCGGCGTCGAGGGGTTCGAGGACGAGGTATTGACCGTGGAGAGTGACGGGGCCGGGAACGGCCAAGGGCGTCCAATTGACGAGCGAAACGTTGGGTTCAGGCACAGAAACAGCCTACCAGCCGCCCGCGCGTGTGCGGGGAGTGCGGATGTTTGCCTGGAGCGGGGCAACGCGGTGGGGCGCATGGCTCTTCCAAGGGCGAAGGAGGCAGGGGTGAAGGTGTCCGGTTTGTCCACAATTCGCACAGGGCTGAGGTCGATTTGCACTGTTTTTGCGCCTTGTATCCCTCCCCGGGGAAGTCTAGGCTTCGAATTGGGACACCTGAAGCCGGGAGATCGGAGCGCGAAGATTTGCACAAAATTCGATGCAGAACTGCGATGCGAAAGCCCGCGCGGGGCAAGGGCGAAAGCAACTTTCCACAGAGAAAAGCCCGTGTTTAGGAGTCGGGTACCGGGAATGTCTTTGAAATACAAGATATTGTGGTTTGTTGTTGACTTACACCACAGGGAGCGGTATTTTTTCATCTGCGGCTGTTAACGGACAGTAAACAAATCGGGGCATGACGAGCCTGCAACAGCACTGCAGACCTTGAAAATCGCAATCGGTTCGAACCCCTGTTTTTCCCGTTCGCACAAGACCTTAGTTCAGGCCGCGATGTGCCGGCTAAGGCAGATTTCACACATTTTTTCGCAATCGAGAGGAATCCATGAACGAGGCCTACTTACAAGGTGCCACCACCGCCCAACAGGCTCCCTACACACAAAAGGGACTGAAATTTACACGCCGGTTTTCCGCCGAGGGCGTTTCGCCGTACGACGCTGTGCAATGGGACCAGCGGACAGCGTCGATCACGGATACCAAGGGAAACTCGATCTTCGAGCAGAAGGATGTTGAGGTTCCGGTGGATTGGTCGATGACGGCGACCAACATTGTGGCTTCGAAGTACCTTCATGGCCAGATCGGGACGCCGGAGCGGGAGACGGGGGTGCGGCAGCTGGTGGGCCGGGTGGCGGAGACAATCCGGGACTGGGGTCTTTCCGGGGGCTATTTCGCCAGCGCGGAGGATGCGACCATCTTCCACGACGAATTGGCGCACATGCTGTTGACGCAGAAGGTGGCCTTCAACTCGCCAGTGTGGTTCAACGTGGGTTGCGATCGGCTGGAGCCGGATTCGGACGGGCAAAACTGGCACTGGGACCCGGTGACGGGCGGGGTGCGCTACTCGGCGACCGGTTATCGGAATCCGCAATGCTCGGCGTGCTTCATCAATGCAGTCGACGATTCGCTGGAATCGATTCTGACGCTGGCCAAGACCGAGGGCATGTTATTCAAGTGGGGCTCGGGCACGGGGACGAACCTTTCCACGATCCGCGGATCGAAGGAACTGCTCTCGGGCGGCGGCGAGGCTTCCGGGCCGCTGAGCTTCATGCGCGGATTCGATGCGTTTGCGGGCGTGATCAAGTCGGGCGGCAAGACGCGCCGAGCGGCCAAGATGGTGATCCTGAACGTGGACCATCCGGACATCATGGACTTCATCGACTGCAAGGCCAAGGAAGAAGCCAAGGCGTTCGCACTGATTCGGGCCGGCTATGATGGTTCGGGTCCGGACTCCGAAGCCTACTCGTCGATCTTCTTCCAGAACGCGAACAACTCGGTGCGGGTAAGCGATGAGTTCATGCGCGCGTACGAGACCGATGGCGACTTTACGACCTACTCGGTGAAGGGCCACCACCAGGTGGAGACGCTGAAGGCGCGAGACATCATGAAGAAGATTGCCGAGGCCACGTGGCTGTGCGGCGATCCCGGCATGCAGTTCGACACGACGATCAACAAGTGGCACACGAGCAAGAACACGGCGCGCATCAATGCATCGAATCCATGCTCGGAGTACATGTTCCTGGATAACTCGGCCTGCAACCTGGCGAGTTTCAACCTGCTCAAGTACGTGGGACCGACGGGTGTATTTGATATTGCGGCCTATCGCCATTCCATTTCGGTGGTGATTACGGCCATGGAGATCCTGGTGGATAACTCCGGGTATCCGACCGAAGCGATCTCGCGCAACTCGCACGACTATCGTCCGCTGGGCCTGGGCTACGCCAACCTGGGCGCGTTGTTGATGGCGTTTGGTTTGCCGTACGACTCGGCAGCGGGGCGCGACCTTGCCGCCAGTTTGACGGCGATCATGTGCGGCCAGGCTTATCTGCAGTCGGCGGTGATTGCGGCCAATTGCCCTCCACTGGCATCTGCGACGCCTTTGACGGCTTCCGTGGAGCGGCAGGGCGGGGCATGCCCCGGGTTCTATGTAAATCGCGAGCCGTTTCTGGACGTAGTCCGCATGCATCGCGCCGAAGTGAACAACATTGGCAAGTCGCGGCAGAGCGGCGAGCCGTTCAACGTGCCGCAACTGGATGCGTTGATTGACGCCAGCCGCGAGAGCTGGGACACCGCGCTGATCTTCGGCGAGCGCTACGGCTATCGCAACTCACAGACCACGGTGCTGGCGCCGACGGGAACCATTGGCTTCATGATGGATTGCGACACCACGGGTATTGAGCCGGACCTGGCCCTGGTGAAGTACAAGAAGTTGGTGGGCGGCGGCATGATCAAGATCGTGAACAACACCGTTCCTTCGGCGCTGTTCAAGCTCGGCTACAGCTCAGACGAAGTGAACGCGATTGTGAGCTACATCGACGCGACGGGGACGATCGAGGGGGCGCCGGGGATCAAGGCGGACCATCTGGCGGTGTTCGATTGCAGCTTCAAGCCAGCCAAGGGCACGCGTTCGATCAACTACATGGGGCACATCAAGATGATGGCGGCGACGCAGCCGTTTCTTTCCGGCGCCATCTCCAAGACCGTCAACCTGCCGCACGAAGCTTCGGTGGAGGATGTTGCTGAGGCGTATGCAGAAAGCTGGCGTCAAGGCATCAAGGCGGTGGCGATTTATCGCGACGGATCTAAGGGCACACAGCCGTTGAATACAAGCATGGACGAGAAGAAGCGGGAACCCTCGGCACTGGATGCCGCGGCCAACCGTGTGTTGACGCACCTTTCCGCGGGGCAGCCCGCATCCGAAGCCGATGTGAAGGCGCTGGAAGCCAAGATTGGCGAGAAGTTGGAAGTGACGGCGAAGCAGGTGATAGCAGCGTCGGCAGCATTCCAGCTCGCGCTGGATGAAATTGCCAGGGCAGCGGCGGTGCCGACGATCAAGGCCACGCCGGTTACAAGCGTGCCGGTTGCGCCCAAGGATCCTGCGCAGGACCCGAATGCTCCGCCGCGCGCGGTGCGGCACAGGCTTCCCGAGGAACGGGCGTCGATTACGCACAAGTTCTCGATTGCCGGTCACGAAGGCTACATCACGGTGGGCCTCTATCCAACCGGCCAGCCGGGCGAGATCTTCATCAAGATGGCCAAAGAGGGGTCGACGGTCTCCGGACTCATGGATGCGTTTGCCACATCCATCTCGCTGGCATTGCAGCACGGCGTGCCCTTGAAGGTGCTCTGCGAGAAGTTTGCGCATACGCGCTTTGAGCCGTCGGGATGGACCGGCAACGAGCAGATTGGCTACGCGAAGAGCTTGATGGACTACATCTTCCGCTGGCTGAACCTGCGATTTCTTTCGGGCACGCAGTTGTCGTTGTTTGCCGGGTTCAGTTCGCCCGCGGCGCAACTGCCGGCTTCGCCCAGCATTCTGTCCGATCCGGATTCGGACGAGGACGCGCCGGCTTCGCAGAATCAGCTTGCCAAACTTGCCGAGGAAGTAGCGAAGCGGCTGAACCAGGTGAACGGGCAGCCGAGTGCGCAGACAAGTAGCCAACCGGCGGGTGGAGGGATCGCGCCCGAGGCTCATCTCTGGCAAACACCGGCTTCGCAGTCGGCGCCGACTCCCAGCCTCAAGGATCGCGGCATCTACCATGCTTCTGACGCGATGCGGGAGATGTACGAGATGGGGGATGCGCCGAGTTGCTCAACGTGCGGAGCCATCATGGTCCGCAACGGAAGCTGCTACCGGTGCATGAGCTGTGGGTCGACGAGCGGTTGCAGTTAGAAACTTCAATGTGCTTACGGTGAGAGCTCCTGTTGTGCGGAGACACTTAAAATGCAAGTCGCGAACGCAAAAGTGCAAGTCCGACTTCATTCGCAAGTTTCGCCGCGCGCTGGTCCACTCTCTTGAATGAACTAAGATTTTCAACTGAAACCTGAAGCGGTGGTGGCCGGAGATTGACCGGTTCCCACCGCTTTTGCTCTGGAGCACGTGGATGCCGCAATCGGCGCCGCGAACAACGTGCTCACCATCGGAGATCCGGCCTGGATTTCCCATACGCGGTGTGGGTCACGCTCGGGGCATTGCAAGTGCAGAGAGGTTCAGTCTGCCGGACCTGCAAAGAGCAGCAGGTTTTCATCCGTATCCGAAACAACAAAGGTTCTGGCGCCCCATGGCTCCTTCTTCAGCACCTGATGGAACAGGACACCGACCGCCTGATAGTCGAGGAACAGTTGATTGATCTCGCTTGCGGTCGCAACCGTGATCGTCGCGGAGAGTAGACCTTCCCGCTTCCGGATATCTCCGGCGAACACAGGTTCGGGGACCAACCTCAAGTTGAGTCGGGCTCGGTCGCGACTAACCTGCGCGTAGAACGGCGGCTCGCCATGAACGAACTCAACCGTGAAGCCCAGTTTCTTTGTGTAGAAGTCGCAGGACTGTTGAATGTTCGCAACGAAAAGTTGCGCCTCGATCGAAGAGAGAATAGGAAGGGACGGTGTCTGCTTGTGAACATCGCTCATAAAATCTGCTCCCGATCTTCGACGCGTAAGCCCGCATGCCGGAAAAGGTGTAAGTTGGATTGGTGGCTGATTTGAGTGGTTACAATTCCTTCTCTCATCGGTCCTCTGATGCCTGATCGAGGTGCTGCATGAAGTCACTCATCCTGGTTGTCCTGTTGTCCGGATGGACGTTCCATCCGCTTTCAGGCCAGTCGCAATCCAGTCCGCCAGCTTTTCCGCTTGCTGGCGATTGGCAGGGTGATCTGCAGATCAAGGGTATCGTTCACCATCTGATTCTGCATTTAAACACGAATGAAGAGGGAAAGATGACCGCGCTCGAAGACTTCCCGGATGAGAATTCCTACGGTTGGCCGGCAATCGGTGGATCCTTCGACGGAAGCCAATTAACGCTACGCTTCGCGACGTGGACGCTCAACAGTGAGGGCACTGCGGCCTATCCCTCTGTGTACTCCTATGACGCAACCGTCAGCCCTTCAGGCACGGAGTTGACCGGCGTCATCAAAGACCCGAAGGAGTCCTGGCCGCTCAACTGCAAGCGCCTCACATGGCAGGTAAAGACTCCCAAGCCGGCGCCGCCAACCCCCGTCGATGGCGATTGGGCTGGCTTCGAGGATTGGGGAAATCGCAAAGTGCGGAAAATCTTTCATATTTCCAATACCGAAGACGGTCTGAGAGCCTATCTCGATGTCCCGCATGAGCAAATCAAAGGCGCTCTGGCGCACACGGTCACTTACGACGCAGCTTCAAGGAGTATTTCTATTTCCTTTGGCCAAACCGTCTACTCAGGAAAGATGACAGCCGACGGAATGGCCCTGGATATAAACATGGTTGAGCCTTTGTTCCATTACGTGATCCATTTTGAGCGTCTGAAGGAAAACCAGCCGGTTTCGAAATGAGCAGGACGGACCACACAAACCTCGTTTGCAAGGGAAGTAAGGGGAAATCGTCACACGGGCCGCGCTTCGCCGGCCTTGGGCTTGCGGCGGAATAGCTCAGTCGCGAGCTAGGCAGTATGGGGCCATGCGCGAGTGGCCGGATGACGGTCTAAAGCCAAAGAGCTTCCGCGCGGTCGAGCAATTCGTGTCCAACTATATTGTCCAAAGCCACCTTGTGTTGCATTTTGAAGGGGAATTCAATAGTTTTGTGGCATCGGGAGATTCTCTTATCGGAGATGTCGGTCTGCGGAGGCGGTGAGCCGCATTCCTTCTTTCAGCCAAATTTCGTTTGGAAAGCGAGAATATCGTGAATCTGCCCCGCTTCAGGAATGCTGCAGCCGTCTGCATGGTTGCCTCGCTGTTCATTCCGGTCACTCCCGCGCAAGAACAGGCGGGAGACAAAGTTGATCTTGGCGCCTTGACCCAGATCAAGAATGAAGCCTTTCAACACTCGCAGGTCATGGAGAATCTCTTCTACATCTCTGAAGTCTATGGACCACGCGTCAACAATAGCCGCAATCATCGTGCGGCGGCCGAGTGGGCCATGAAGCAGATGAAGGCGTGGGGCCTTGAGAATGTGCACCTGGAGAAATGGGGCCCGTTCGGCGATGGATGGCAGATCAAGAAGTACTATGGCGCGCTGGAAACGCCGGCCTACGCCTCATTGATCGGATTCCCCTTGGCCTGGACGCCGGGAACCAACGGACCTATAACGGCTGAAGCCATTCTGGCGCCGCTGCACTCGGAAGCCGATTTCGCCCAGTACAAAGGCAAGCTGAGGGGCAAAATTGTGCTCATCTTCGATCCGCGCGAGCTGACGCTGCATACGGATGCTGAAGCGCATCGCCTCACCGAGGAGGAGGTTTCCGCGCGCACCATGACGTCCGATCCCTCACACACCGGCTTCGGGCCGCCGGGCCGTCCCGGAGCCCCCGCACCTCGGCCGGGCGAGTACACGCCTTCTACGCTCACGACCGCAGCGCCCACCGGCCGCGTTCTTCGCAACCAGGTCAACGCCTTTCTCAAGGAAGAGGGTGCTGCCGTCGCGCTCACGCCGGGCTACAACGGCGACGGTGGCACCGTCTTCGCAACCTTCGGCGGATCGCAGGATTCCAAGGATCCGGTTGGTCCTCCCATGGCCGCCATCACGCCGGAGCAATATAACCGCATCTGCCGCCTGCTGCAGCACGGCATCACGCCCAAGCTCACCTTCGACATTGAGGTTGAATACCAGAAGGATGACGCGATGGGCTTCAACGTGATCGGCGAGATTCCCGGCACGGCCAAGACCGACGAGGTGGTCATGGTGGGTGGGCATTTCGATAGCTGGCAGGGCGGCACAGGCGCAACCGACAACGGCACTGGGTCGGCCGTGGCCATGGAAGCCGTGCGCATCCTGGCCACTCTGCACAAGCCCATGGCGCGCACCGTCCGCGTGGCCCTGTGGGGCGGTGAAGAAGAAGGGCTCTATGGGTCGCTCGCCTATGTGCAACAGCACTTCGCTCCGCGCGACACCATGAAGAAGACTCCGGAATACGACAAGCTCGATGTCTACTTCAACGACGACTCGGGCTCGGGCAAGTTCCGCGCGGTACAGGCTCTGGGCAACTCCGAGTTGGCTGCGATCTTTCAGTCGTGGATTGCGCCCATCAAGGATCTTGGCATTGACTCCGTTGTGGGCGTCACGGCCGGTCCCACGGTACAACCGGGTGGCACCGACTCAACAAGCTTCTCGTGGATCGGCCTCGACGGCATCGGTTTCATGCAGGATCCGCTGGAGTACGGCACGCGCACTCACCACTCCAACATGGATCTGTATGACCGCGTGCAGAAAGGGGATGTAATGCAGGGCGCCATGATCGAAGCTTGGTTCGCTTACAACGCGGCCACGCGGGCCGAATTGCTGCCCCGCATCGAAACACCGGCTCCAACGGCGAAGCAGCAGTGAGAAATGCTCAGGACAACGGGTGTCATTGTGTCGTGGTGAGTTGGGGCGCGGAGTTTGACCCATTCCTTCAGCCCGGAAAGACCCCTGCGAAGTGTTTCGACTAGCTGCCAGGTCTCTGGCCGCTTGATTACGTTCGTTGAGGTTTGTGCCTTCCGACCCATTCGCGAAAAACCGGCGAATGGATCGATTGAAGTGGGCAACCACCTATCAGCGTGCGAGTCGAGGCGACGTCCTTGTGGAGAGGACAACCAGGTCGACGCGCCGGTTCATGCGGCGGCCCTCCGCTGTCGCATTGTCGGCAACCGAGCGATATTGCCCGTAGCCGGAGGCAGAGATCTTTGTCGGGTCGAATCCGGCACTGTTGACCAGGTACAGTAAAACGGCCATGGCGCGGGCTGTAGACAACTCCCAGTTGGAGCTGAATTGCGCATTGTGAATGGGTTGATCGTCGGAATGCCCTTCGACGCGCAGTTCCAGCCCATGACCGGTCAGCACCTTTGCAATGCGTGCGATTTTGTCAGCCGCTCCGGGAAGCAGCGTTGCCTGTCCGCTATCGAAAAAGCCGAGTTCCTTCAGGCTGATGACAAAGCCTTCTGGAGTTACCTTCAGCACAATTTCCTGATTGGCAAGTTCTTTGCCAAGGGCTGCTTCAAGCTGGTGACGAATTTCGATGGGGTCTGCGGGAGGCGGGCCCTTGATCGCATTGTCCTGATCCGGTCCGGTCAAGTTGCTTTTTGTTCCGCCAGCGGCGCCAGCATTGGGATATGGATAAGTCCCTTCGTTGCCTCCTCCGTCGGAGAAGGCGCCGAGAGTTTGGAAGCCGTCGTGGATGCCTCGCGAGAGGCTCCGAATCGTCTGTTTATCTCGATATGTGGTGGCAAAGAGTACTACGAAGAAAGCGAACAGCAATGTAATGAAATCTGAATAGGAGAGCAGCCAGCGATCGTGATTGTTCGGTTCCTCTTCGCGCCGTCTTCGTCTCATCGCGACGCCACTTTCGCGAGTCCCGGCTTAGGCACTGTTCCCATGTACTTGCCCAATTGCATTTCAAGAGCCCGTGGATTCACCCCATCCACAATAGAAAGGACTGCCTCCAGAGTCATCTCTTGAATGACTTGTCTTTCACGAATGCGGATTTTGAGCTTGCCCGCCCAAGGCAGGAAACACAGGTTCGCCGAGCCAACCCCGTAGATCGTCGCCACGAAAGCAACGGCAATCCCTTTGCCAACCTGGCTGATATCTTGCAAGTGCTGCATGACTTGAATGAGGCCGAGAACCGCTCCAATGATGCCGATCGTAGGCGCAAATCCTGCCGCGGCTTCAAAGACCTTGGGAATCCGTTCGTCCTTTTCGCCGCGATACTCCAGTTGCAACTCCATCATTTTGCGCAGATCCGCAGCTTTCACACCGTCAATGGCCAGCATCACGCTTTCTTTGAGAAACGGATCGCTGATCTTTGCCAATTCGGGTTCAAGCGAAAGAAGGCCGTCTTTCCGCGCCTTATAGGCGAACCGTAACAGGTGCTGAACCACGGCGTCAGGTTCTGCCTTCGGGTTGAAGAAAACGTCCTTCAATTGAACGATCGCTTGACGCACAATGGGAAGAGGAAACTGAACCAGCACCGCACCCATCGTGCCGCCGATCACGATCAAGGCCGCCGTGGGTTGGAGAATTTGCACGAACTTCCCGCCGTCGAGCCAAAGACCAAAGCCAATGCCGCAGATCGCAATCAGTATTCCGCCAAGAGTGCTTTTATCCACGGTATTCTCCATCGATCCCTTCGAGTCTGCGGGTGGCTCGTTCGATTCCCGAGCATGGTTCGCCCGGAACAAGAAGCACGTCTATCGGCACTTGCCTCCATGCGTTTCAGATGACTTCCGGGGAAGGTGATCGCATCCGAGAGTTTCGTCTACCACTTTTGCGGTAGGCGCAAGAACACACCGGCTAAAGGTTATCGGCCGATCGGCGGCTGAATTCCAGTCGAAAGATGTTGATGTGGCGGGGCTTTGGCCCATGTGCTCATGGCGTGCGCTCTTGTCCCGGGCGGGCGGGTCGTGAGCCCTGATCTCTGAGCGTTCTGCACGGTGTTCTTGCGATTCCGCTCTGGAATAATTCTTTCGAATTGCCGATGTGTGCGTATGCAACCCGCCAAGCGACTGCGTGTGCCATCGTCATTTACTACCGAGTTGGCTGAACGTGAGGCCGGATCGGGCCGGAAGAACGCAGGCAAGTTGACCTCTGATCTGGCTCGTCCACAGCCTTTCATCGAACGCAGACGCCGCCGCCCTGTCGCCGAATCCTGGGAAGATGCCCTCGATTGTCTTCAACTCCACATGCGCGGGTACGAAGCGGCGAACGAGCAGCTCAAGGAAACCGGCGATCGATATCGAGAGATCTTCGAAGATGCGCCGATCGGGATGTTCCAGATGAATCCTCAAGGCCAGCCTCTCCGCCTCAATCGAGAAATGGCCCGAATCTTCGGCTACGAGTCTTTCGACGAATTGTTGGCGGAGTTTTCCGCTGAAGGCGGGTCGCCGGTGCTGATTGACCCCGCTCAGTGGGCCGAATGGGCGTCGTCGGCCGAAGCAAGCGGAGTGCGATGTGGAATCGAAGTCAAGATTGCTCGGCCTGACGGCGAAGTCAAGTGGGTTCGGCTGAACCTGAGGGCGGTTCGCGAAGCCGGCCGGCTGACGCACATTGATGGAACCGGCGAAGACATCACGGATCGAAAACGGATCGAGATTCGCAATCAGCGCCTCGCCTTTTACGATCGCGTAACCGGGCTGCCCAATCGAACCCTGTTCAACGAAAGGCTCAACGAACTGGTCACAGCCGCAAAGCGCTGCAAAACAGGCTTGGCGGTTCTTCTCATCCGGATCGATCGCTTCAAGATCATCAACGACTCTCTCGGACCCGTATTCGGCGATCGCTTGCTCAAGGAGATTGCGGAGAGGATCAAAGCTTCCGCGGGTGCAAAAAGCGTAGTGGCCCGCGTCGAGGGTGCGGAGTTTGCCGTCATCCTGCCCAAGGTCGAGGGGGCTCTGGAAGCTTATGCCATCGGATCCAATATTGCCGCCAGGCTTGGCGAGGAGTTCACTTTTCTTGGACACTGCTTGAGCATCTTGTCGCACGCAGGCATTAGCATCTTCCCCGAGCAGGGCGACAATGGAGAAACCTTGACCAAGAGGGCTGAGGTCGCGTTGCGAGCAGCCCGGGAAGAGGGTTCAAACGCTCCCCGACTCTTCTCCGTTGAGATGAACGCGAAAATGGTGGAGCGGCTGGAGTTGGAGAACGGGTTGAGGCTCGCATTGACTCGGGCTGAGCTGTTTCTGGTTTATCAACCTCAGGTTGATAGCCGAACTGGAGCGCTCACTGGGCTTGAAGCGTTGTTGCGATGGCAACATCCCCAAATGGGCCTCATTCCTCCCACCAAGTTCATCGAGATTGCAGAGAACACCGGGCTGATTGTGCCGATCGGAGAGTGGGTCCTGCGAACCGCGTGCGCGCAGGCGCGTCAGTGGCAGGATCTTGGACTTGCGGCCGTCCCGGTGGCCGTCAACGTATCGGCTCTTCAGTTCCGGCAACAAGGATTCGGTGAATTGGTTCGGAAGACCCTGCGCGAGACCGGCTTGGATCCCAAGTATTTGGAGTTGGAGCTCACCGAAAGCCTGCTTCTGAGCAACGCCGACGTTCTGTTTTCCATCGTCCAGGAATTGAAGGATATGGGAGTCATGTTGGCGATCGACGACTTTGGCACCGGTTATTCGAGCCTCAGCTATCTGCGGCAATTCAAGGTGAACCGGCTCAAGATCAGCCGGTCATTTGTGCAGGATGTACCGACAAACTCCGATGATGCCGCGATCACGACCGCCATCATCAACATGGCCAAGGCACTGAATCTGGCCGTTCTTGCCGAAGGCGTAGAGAACGAAGAGCAACTGGCATTTCTATGCGACCAGCAGTGCTATACGATTCAGGGCTTCTACTTCAGTAAACCGATCCGGGGAGAACAGCTCGTCGATCATTTACGCAGCGGGTTTGTCCGGCCGGTATCCCTCGCTCACGATTAAGCTGTCTTGCAGCGCTCCGGGTTTAAAAGGAGGATCGTCACCAAGGCTTTCCTTGTGGGAAATCCCTACTCCGACCCTTCTCGATTGAAATTGTTATCACAAAGTTCCGATAGAAGGGAACCGAACCGAATTTCTTTCACAGATTCCGGAACCGCGACAGCGCCAATCCGGACTGCAAGACAAAGGGGAACGAAAGCATGTTTGCGATCATTGGAATTGTTGTTGTATTTGGCGCTGTGCTTGGTGGCTTCCTGTTGGAGAAGGGACCGCTTGCCGTTCTCCTGCAGCCGAATGAATTCATCATTCTCGGTGGCGCGTCGATTGGCGCGTTGATCGCGGCAAATCCCATTCACATCCTGAAGAAGCTTGTCGGGGGCGTGACCATGGTTTTGGGGGGCTCGAAGTTCAACAAGGCCCGCTATACCAAATCCCTGAAGATGATGTTCGTTCTCTTCAACAAGGCGCGGAAGGATGGCCTGGCGGGCATCGAATCCGACATTGAGGAGCCCGAGAAGAGCCCGATTTTTGCAAAATATCCCGATTTTCTTAAAGACCACCACGTCCGGGACTTCGTCTGCGACACCATGCGCATGGCCATTACCGGTGGCGCCAATTCCTACGATCTCGACCAGATGATGGACCTCGATATGGAAGTCCATCACGCCGGCGCATCGTTGCCCGCGGCCGCGTTGAACTCCATGGCGGATGCATTACCCGGCATGGGCATCGTCGCCGCAGTTCTCGGTGTGGTCATCACCATGGGCGCCTTGGGCGGCCCACCGGAAGAGATCGGGAAAAAGGTCGCAGCTGCGCTGGTTGGAACGTTCCTCGGCATTTTGATGTGTTACGGCGTCGTCGGACCGTTTGCCTCGCACATGACCAAGCTCATCGATGACGAGCATGCATATTACTATGTTCTGCGCGTTGCCATGATGTCGTTTATCAAGGGCATCTCCCCTTCACTTGCCGTTGAAATGGCTCGTCGCGCGATTCCGGGCCATGTACGGCCCGGATTTCAGGAAGTAGAAAAGGCGTGTCGTGCAAAGGACGACGTGGCTGCCGCGGCGTAAACAACTCTGGAAGGAAGAATCCCATTGGCTGAGACACAAGACAATATCATTATCATCAAGAAGAAGTCCGGCCATGGGGGACATCATGGCGGTGCATGGAAGGTGGCATACGCCGATTTCGTTACGGCGATGATGTCCCTGTTCATCGTGCTGTGGCTGATGAACTCCAGTAAGAAGGTGCAGGACGCTGTCGGCGGCTATTTCCGGGATCCGAATGGAAGCTCAAAGCTCGTTGGAACCGACCGCAACGGTCCTGTCGATCCGACTGCGGTGAAGAAAGACGACATGAGCAAGCTGAAGGAGCAACTCCTCCAGTCCATCCATCAGTTCGACCCCACTGACAAGCTGAAGAAGCAAATCGAGATTACTTTGACGGACGAAGGTCTGCGGATCGAATTAATGGAATCGGCCAACGGCACCTTCTTTGAGTCGGGCAGTTCCGAGCCGACGCCGGCTCTCCGCGACCTCCTGAAGACACTGGCGAAGGAAATGGGCCGCTTGCCGAACAAGATCTCGATTGAGGGGCATACCGATTCGACGCCCTTCTCGGAAACGCGTAAGCACGACAACTGGGACCTGTCCTCAGAACGGGCCAATGAGGCGAGGCGCTTGATGCAGGCCGAGGGGATTCGTCCGGACCAGGTTTCCCAAGTGCGCGGATTTGCGGACCAGCGGCTGCGGCTTCCCAACAAACCGGAAGACCCGTCCAATCGCCGTGTCTCGCTGATCGTCCAATATCTCGGCAAGGGGAACGCTGAGGCCCCGCCACCGGCATCGGTGATGAAGCTTGCGGCGCAGGAAAAGAAATAGGAGACCGCGGAAGGAACGCGCGGGTCCGGAGTCAGTCCAACTGCGCCGGTCCCGCAAACTTGGCGGATGCGGCTAAAAGGGTTACGAGACGTTCAACGTCCTTGCGCTGACGGTCAGACTCAAAGACGAACTTGAGTCCCGCAAAGCTTGGCACGATGTGCGTAACGCGGACGCCGACCTCGATGCTCAGGCTCTCGTAGTTCATTTTGAGCGATCCAATTGAATTCGCTTCCACCTGATCGCAAAGCTCCAGCCTCATTCCGTCAGTGCTGATCTCTTTGCACCGGCCAAGCTGCGTCGAGTTGCCAATGGAGAGCTGAACCGGAAAGTCCACCAAGAATCGCGGTGCTCGATAGTCGAACTTTTGCATAGTCCTCTGTGCGGGGGATGCCGCATTCCAAAATGGATGGCCTGCGCCGCATGGGATCCGGCTTGGTCCCGGTCAAGACTCGCGCACAGCGTCCAGTGCTCTTCATCATAGCGGTTTACCGTGAAACCGGACTAGCCGATTGAATCCATTCACAGCCAACCCCTCCCAGATGAGGTGGCCTTTCTTGCCATGAGTTCTGGGGGAATGGATTGCATTTCACATATGGCACTTTAGTTTCATTTTCCTGACAGGCAAATCGATGTTAGGGTAATTGCAATTGAAGGTTACTAAAGTGGAACACCCGATTTTTCAGTTATATGCGGGCTCCAGGCGGCAGAATCGGACCGCAGGCGCTGCGACGGGTACGAACTTTTTCCAGACAGGATTGTGTTCAAAACAAATGGTGGTTGCAAACTCTGTTCTTTCTTCTATTTGCAAGGTTGGTTCAATGAATTTTGCTTCGTGGCTGGGAAACTCGTGCTGAACATATACTGACTTCACGGAGATTGCTTCGCAAAGAAATAGCAAACTTGGTTCTCATTTTGGTTACTTTGGTACTTTGAACGTGCCTGGGGAGGTTTGATTTGAACGGTGTAAATGCAACAATCGACACGGATTTGACGGCAAATCTCCCGACCCAGGGAACGGGAACCAGGAACGGTCCGGAATTTGACGCGACTGCCGGTCGCCGGATTCTGCTTGTGGAGAACGACGTCGCACTCACTGGATTTTTGAGCGCCGAGTTTCGTGCGCAGCGCTTCCTGGTCGACCAGATTCACGACGGTGAGGAGGCCATCGCGGTGCTGGAGCAGAGACTGCATTACGATCTCCTGATCCTCGAACTGAATCTTCCAAAACTCGACGGCATCAGCCTGATCCAGCGCCTGCGGAAAAGCCAGCCGCGTCTGCCGGTCCTTGTTCTTACGGTACGGAGCCGGGTGGAAGACAAGGTGCAGGCCTTGCAAAGCGGCGCGGACGATTGTTTGACCAAGCCATTTTCCCTCATTGAATTGCTGGCCAGGGTGCGCGCCCTGATGCGGCGGAACACCGGCCTCATTCCGAATTGCTCACAAGTCGGCGATCTGACCCTATTTCGTGACGAACGCAGGGTGGAACGGAACGGCCGCCGCATCGAACTCACCCCTCGTGAATTTGCAATTCTCGAAGTGATGATGCGTGATGTTGGACGGCCCGTATCGCGTACCAAATTGCTTGCCGAAGTTTGGCATACCTCCTCTAAGACCGCTACGAACATTGTCGATGTCTACATGAAGTATGTGCGCGATAAGATCGATCTCCCGGGTGAACCGCGGTTGACTCACACCGTTCGGGGATTTGGATACGAACTGCGCGAAACCGAAGAAATTGTTGAACCTCGATCGCTCGCAAGCTAACAGATGTCTTCTTGCATGCGGCGGGGTCGATTGATCCCTTTCACAGATTTGCGAATCAAGACTGGTAAGGACCTATGGCAACTCCCGCTCCTCAATTCGAACGTTTCGAAGATCGTTATCCAATAGACGTATTTGTTGTCAGCCCAAATCAGAAGCTCAAACAGGATCTTCATGAGAAGCTGGGCCTGCCCCGCTGGAACCTGCTTCACGCCGAGGGGGGCGCGCAAGCCCTGGAATTGCTGCGCGAGAAACGACTCGACGATGGGATTCTGCTCCTGGATCCGAATTTGCCGGACCTTGAGCCGACCGAGTTTCACAGTCTTGTGCGAAGCCGTTTTCCCAATGCGCAAATCTTGATGCTCAACCCGCAGACCGGCCAGCTCCTTGTGGGCAGTGCCTCGCCTACTCCGGTTTCGCGCAGGCTCGCCGAGGTGGTGAACGGCAACCCCTCCATCAAGGCCCTGCCGATTCCCCCGGTCGTCCACATCGCGCCGCGCACCCCGACCGAGGGAAGGGCCAAGCTGCGCAACATGATCGGCGATTCAGAGGCGATGCAGCGCGTTTATGGGCTCACCCGCATGGTGGCCGCTCGCAACACTACGGTTTTGATCACCGGGGAGAGCGGAACCGGCAAAGACCTCGTCGCTCAAGAGATACACCTGATCAGCCCGCGCAGAAACCAACCACTGGTCATCGTCAATTGCTCCGCGATCCCGGAGACTCTTCTGGAAGCAGAGCTGTTTGGCTACACCAAGGGCTCGTTTACCGGGGCCCTGCAGGCGCGTATCGGGCGCATCCATGCGGCCCACGGTGGAACGCTGTTTCTCGACGAAATCGGCGATATGCCGGTATCCCTGCAGAGCAAGATCCTGCGATTCCTGGAGCAGGGGGAAGTGCAGCGCATTGGCGGCAACGATAACCTCAAAGTCGATGTCCGTGTGGTGGCTGCCACCAATGCGGACCTGAAGAAACGCGCCGCCCAGGGACAGTTCCGGGAAGATCTCTATTTTCGTTTGGCCGTCTTTCCCATTCATCTTCCCCCATTGCGCGAGCGCATAAGCGACCTCCCCGAACTTGCGGTTGCTTTTGCTGCCAAGTGCTATCCCGGGGTAACGATCACGCAGCAGGCCATGGACGTGCTGATGCAGCACGACTGGCCGGGGAACGTGCGCGAGTTAAGGAACGCCATCGAACGAGCCACAATCCTTGTCGAAAATGGCGATGAAATCAAGCCCGAACACATACTTCTTTAGATTTCATTCCTGTTTTTGCACGCGAATCCCAGTTTGGCACTCATCGTGCAATGAGATAGGCAAATGCTGCCGAGTTCTCATGTAGTTCCAATAAATAGCGCAAGCGCTTCTCTGCTTCGCGGGCCCAAGGTGCTGGCCGACGCCTTCTCCGAGTTCATCTCAGCGTCGACGCTTCTTGAAGCCTCGTATCGCGAACTCCAACAAGAGGTCGCCCATCTTGGTGTGGAGTTGGCCGAGCGCAACGTAGCCTTGACCCGGAGCCTGGCCGGGAACGATCGGATGCGCGCAGCCTTGCAGCAGATGATCGACTCGATGCCCTGCGGCGTGCTGGTTTTGAACACGGCCGAGCGCATCGTCATCGTGAACCCTGAAGCACGCCGGTTATTGGACTTGAAGGACACGCGCGTCAAGACATTGCGGCAGTTGTCTCAGGTCAGCCAAGTTAACTTCGAGTCTTTGCTCGCGGGAGCGAATGGCCAAACCGAACAAGAAGTCTGCGTTGTTTCCGATGCCGGGAAGCGCTGGCTTGCGATTGGGAATCGCAAGCTCTCCGGGGCCGCGGAAAGCAATGATTTCGCGGATCCTTCTTCGCAATTGCAAAGCATCTGGATTCTCCGCGATATCACCGCGAACAAACAGGCGGAGTTGGAGAGGGAAGCGGCGCGGCGCGCCACGGTTCTGGCCGAGATCTCGACGATTCTCGCTCATGAGATTAGAAACCCATTAGCGAGCATGGAACTGTTTGCCGGCTTGATCGCGCAGGAGCATGGCGAGAATACACAATGGATTTCGCATCTTCGCGCCGGCATCCGCACACTCTCCGGAACCGTGAACAACGTCCTGAGCATGAATGGCGGAATCAGTCCCCGCCTGGCTCCGGTGAACCTTGCGGCCTGTGTCGAAAGCGGAGTCGAGTTTGTACGACCGATCGCCGAGCAGGCCGGTGTCTCATTGAACTTTCATGGAGCGGACTCGACTCCGAACATCCGCGGGAATGAAGACGCAATCCGGCAGATCGTCTTGAACTTGGCCTGCAACGCAATTCGCCATACTCCAGCCGGCGGTTCCATCCACGTGTCGACTCGTCGTTCGGCTCAGCATGAATCTAGGTTGGCCTTGGTCGAGATTGCGGATACCGGATGCGGAATCCCGCAGGAGTTGATGGAGCACCTCTTCGAGCCGGGAGTCAGTTCCACCGGAGAGACACCTGGACTCGGGCTGGCTGTTTGCAAGCGGCTCATGAATCAACACGGCGGAAAAATCGCGGTCTCGAGCCGCGTAAATGAAGGAACCGTATTTCAGTTGGAGTTTCCGACCTTATGACAATGAATGATCAGCTTTTTGTCCTGGTAGTGGACGACGAACCTGGAATCCGCACCGCCTTGCGCGCCAATTTCCTTCGTCACGGATGGAGAGTGGAGACCGCGTCCTGCGTGCGCGAAGCTCTGCGCAACGTGGAGACGCGGGACTTCGACCTGGTGGTGACCGATATCCGGATGCCCGATGGAACAGGGATGGATGTCATGCGCGCGGTGCGCAGTACATCCAGCACCACAGCCGTCATTCTCTTGACCGCATACGGTTCGGTTCCAGATGCCGTCAATGCCATGCGCGACGGCGCTCTCGACTACCTCACCAAGCCTATTTCCTTCGATCAACTTCAGGCGACCGCGGCGCAGGTGATGCAACGCGCCAAGCAAGCACCGGTCGAAGAAGTGTCCGGATCGGGAGACATTGTCGGCTGCGCCCCGCCGTTGCTACGCGCTCTGCAGCGTGCTCGTGCCGCGGCCAGCGCGGGCGCCGACGTTCTCATTGAGGCTGAAAGCGGAACCGGCAAGGAGTTGCTGGCTCGGTTCATTCACGATTCGAGCGAGCGAAGCCGCAGGCCATTTGTCGCCGTCAACTGCGCCGCCCTTCCGGAAGCCTTGCTGGAAAGCGAACTCTTCGGTCATGGTCGAGGCGCTTTCACAGGCGCGGTTGGTGCGCGCCCTGGGAAATTCGAACTGGCCAATGGCGGGACCATCCTGCTGGACGAAATTGGCGAGATGCCGCTGAATCTGCAACCCAAGCTTCTCCGCGCCCTGCAGGAACGCGAATTTGAAAGGCTTGGGGAAGGTAAGTTGGTCCATGTCGACATTCGTGTGATTGCCACTACGAACGTTTCGCTTGCATCCATGGTCGAGCGCGGGCAGTTCCGTGCCGATCTTTACTATCGGCTGAATGTTATACCGCTTTCACTACCACCTTTGCGTGAGCGGCGCGAGGACATTGCGGTTCTGGCGGAGCATTTTGCCAGGAAATACGCGGCTCTCTGCCAGACCGGCCTTCCGCGGCTTCATCCCGAGTTCATTGAGCGGATGCAGGCGCATTCGTGGCCAGGCAATGTGCGAGAACTGGCGAACTTCATGCGGCGCGTCCTTACCCTCAGTGGAACTCTTGAAATCGATGCCAGTTGTTTCGACAGGGAATCGCAGGGCATGGTTGCGGTAGCGCATCCTTCTCCGGTTGCGGCTCTGCCCGCAGTTCCGGCCGGCACACCGATTTGGCAGGTCGAAAAGATGCATCTTGAGAAGACCCTCGCCTTGACAGACGGCAACCGGACGCAAGCCGCTGAGCTTTTAGGAATCAGTCTCAGAACCGTGCGCAACAAGATTCGCGAGTACGGTCTTCCACCACGGAGGTACGCATAACATGGCCACAACTCCAATGCTTCAGCAATTACAGGGCTATCTGAAGGTGACGACGGATCGCCAGCAACTGGTCGCTGCAAACATGGCAAACGTTGATACACCGGGGTATCACACCAAGGAGATCAACTTTCAAGTCGCGATGCAGAATGCGATGAACGAAGGAAAAGAACCGAGCGTGGGAGCCAGTTCGATCGATGTTTCCGGCTTACCTGAACGGCCTGACGGAAACAATGTCAATGTAGACCGCGAGAGCATGGTGCTTGCGCAAACACAACTCCAATATCAGATGGGCGTGCAACTGATCAAAGCCGAGTTTCATCGGCTGCTGACCGCCATCAAGGAAGAGAACTAGCCATGGGCCTGTTTGACATGTTGAGCATCAGCGCCTCGGCCTTGTCCGCAGAACGGCAGCGGGCAGAAGTGACGTCGGCAAACCTGGCCAACGCGGAAACGACACACACCGAGGGCGGAGGTCCGTATCAACGCAAAGAGGTGGTGTTCAGTGCCACGAGTCAATCTCCGTTCCATACGGTGATCAATCGCGTCGGCCGCTTTGCCCAGCCGGCCGGTGGTACGGTTCGTCTTACGCAGGTTGTGAATGACACAACTCCGCCCGTCATGCGTTATGAGCCCGGAAATCCCGACGCCGACAAGAACGGGATGGTTTCCTACCCGGCCATCAACCCCGTGAGTGAAATGGTCGACCTCATGGGTGCGGTACGGGCCTATCAACTGAATGCTTCGGCCGTCAATGCCGCCAAGCAAATGATTCAGGAATCAATCGATATTTTGAAATCTTCCTAGTCGAGGAGAGACACCATGAGCAATGTCAGTTTGAATGGAGTTTCGAGTGGTTATGTGCCGAATCTTTCGCCGGCCGACGGTGCGGGCGAGGCGGGTGGCGGCGATTTTGCAAGCGTGCTCAAGAATGCGGTCAAGGGCGTGGAGCAACTTCACAGCGACGCGGCCAGCCAGGTGGGCAACATGCTCCAAGGCGGCGGGGCCGATGTGAACAACGTGATGATCGCGGTGGAAAAGGCCGATGTTTCGTTCCAACTCATGATGCAGGTGCGCAACAAGATTGTCAGTGCGTATCAAGAAATCGAAAAAATGCAGTTTTAGGATTGAGAAAACATGGCAGGCTTTCAAGATATACCTGATCAGGCGAAGCGCTTTTGGGCAAGCCGCACCGGCCGTCAAAAGGGCTTCCTTTTAGGCGGAACAGTGGCGTCGGCACTCTTGCTGGCGTTCTTTGTCCGGCTTTTGGGAGCCCCGGACTACAAACCACTTTTCACAAATCTTGAGCCTGAAGATGCGCAGACGCTTGCCGCGCAACTCGATGCGCAGAACATTCCACACCAGACGAGCGCCGACGGCAAAACCGTCAGCGTTCCCGCGGACAAGCTGGATGCCGCCCGCCTGCAGACAGCGACGCAGGGTCAACCGCGCAGCGGACGTCTGGGCTTCGAGATCTTCGACAAGATGTCGTGGGGACAGACTGAGTTCGACGAGAAAGTTGCCTATCAGCGCGGCCTTGAGGGCGAACTTGAAAGGACCATCCGCACTCTCTCGGACGTAGAAAGCGCTCGCGTACACCTGGTGATGCCGACTGAGTCTGTCTTTCTCGATCGCCAACGGGATGCCAAAGCGTCCGTGATTTTGAAGCTCAAGCGAGGCGGAATTTCCAAGACCGCCGTGCTGGCCATCTCGCGGCTTGTCTCCGGGGCCGTGGATGGTTTGAAGCCGGAAGATGTTTCGGTGATCGATGCCGACTCCGACCGCTCGCTCGTCTCAGGGAAAGACGGCTCGGACAACGGAGAGGGCGAGGAGGCGCGGTTGACCGAGCGTCTTCTCAGCACATTGGAACCGGTCGTCGGGACAGGCAAGGTGCGCGCGACGGTCAACATCGATTATGACCAGGGATCCACAGACGAGAGTCAGGAGAAATACGATCCCACATCAAGCGCGTTGCTCAGCATGCAGCGATCGGAAGACCAGGCTGGACCCGGTGTGGGAGGAGGCGTGGTTGCCGGCGGAGTTCCTGGAACTTCGAGCAACATCCCGGTCACCAAAGACGGGAAGGCAGCGACCGCTCCGGTTGGGCAGGCTAGCGGCCAGTCTTCGAAGACCGAGAGCGCTCAGTATGGCGTGAACAAGATCGTAGTCCACACCATCACGCCGGCTGGACGGGTGCAGCGGATTACGGCGGCCCTTCTTGTAGACGATGCCGTGGTGAAAACGATGAACGGAAACAAAACGGCATTCACGCGGAAGAAGAGGACGCCCGAGGAGTTGGATAAGATTCGTGAATTGGCTGGCGCGGTGATTGGCTTCGATGCCAAGCGCGGTGATACGCTGAGCGTCCAGAATCTATCCTTCGAAAACAACTCCGCCGAAGCCGACCTTCCGCCGGTGAACTGGGTATCTAAAGTTCAACAGACGGTGACCGACTACTCTTCTCTGATGCGACCGGTTTCCCTCCTGGCGCTGTTTCTGATCGCGTACCTGTTTGTTCTTCGTCCCGTTCAGAAGCAGGCGTTGGCGCCGGGCAAAGCAGCAGCGTCCCAGCATGCTCTTCCAGCCAACATGACCCAATCGCTTGGGCCTGGGTCCGGCGGAGTAGAGGATGATAATCTTCGCGCCGCAAAGTTGAAAGAAGAAGCGATGGAACTGATCCGGAAGAAGCCGATGGACACAGCGCGGGCGATGCAGGCATGGATGCAAGAGGAGACTCTATGAGCGCATTGGAACGGTCGCAGCTTAGCGGATCCAGGAAAGTTGCGATTCTTCTCTCGTTCCTCGGAGAAGATGCGGCAGCTCCCATTCTGCGCAGCCTCTCTGACGTCGAATTGAAGAAGGTCACCCGCGAGATTACCAACCTTCCTCAGGTGCCCCCGCAGGAAACGATGGAGGTGATTGAGGAGTATCAGAAGATGATGGCCTCCCAGGAGTTCGTGGCGATGGGCGGCTACGATGTAACCCACCGATTGTTGGTGAAGGCCTTTGGCGAGAGTGGGGCCAAGGGAATGGTGGAACGATTCAATGCGATTGAGGACGGACCGGCGTTTGATATCGAGACGTTGAAACAGACTGATCCGCAGCAACTCGCGCGATTCCTGCTGAATGAACATCCGCAGACCAAGGCGCTCATCCTCGGCCAGCTCGATGCCAAGCAATCCTCCGCTTTGTTGATGAAACTCGAGCCGGAAGTCCGGGCAGACTGCGTGAAGCGCATGGCAACCATGGGCCAATTCTCTCCGCACGTGGCGGCCAAGGTCTCGACGGTCATTCAGCGAAGGCTGAAATCCGTGGGTGATCAAGCTAAGCACGCCGACTCCGGCGCCAAGAGCCTGGTTGAAATGATGAACCGGCTGGAGCCGACCGCGGCGCGCGAGATTCTCGACTCGATTGAAGTGAAAGAACCGGAGCTGGCAACGAGCATCCGAGACCTGATGTTTACCTTTGAAGACCTGCTCGGGGTGCCGGAACAGGATTTGCGCGAATTGTCGAATTCGGTGGATAAGAGGACCTTGATGATTGCACTCAAGGGGGCCAGTGAAGATCTACGCAACCACATCTACAAGACCATGTCGTCCCGCGCGGTTGAAATGATGAAGGAAGACTCCGAAGTGATGGGCCCGGTGCGGAGCAGAGACGTGGCCAAGGCGCAGATGGAGATCGTGGCGATCGCACGTAAGCTTGAAGCAGAAGGCAAGATTGCGCTGAAGACTGAAGGGGAAGACGAATATGTCGCCTAGCTTTGGAACCATTGAGGCCGCAGACATTCCGGTAACGGCTCTTCTATACCAGGATGTTTCCGGTCCGCACCATGCGGATGCATTGCACCGCGAGCATGGCAAGACTCCTTCCCCAGCCGACTCGAACACCACTCTAGGGCATGGGTCGGCTACAGAGATCGATCTCGAGGCGGCCATTGCCCAAGCGCGCGCCGAAGCAGCACGCGAAGCCGAAGAGCGGCTGAGCCATGTTTACGAGCAAAAGCTCCTTGCCGCGAAGGGGCCCGTCGTCACTGCGGTTGCAGGCTTCATCGAGCAGCGCAATGAGTACTTTGCCCGGGTTGAGGCTGAAGTTGTACAACTGGCATTGGCTATCGCCCGAAAGATCCTTCATCGCGAGTCTCAGGTCGATCCGATGCTGGTGGCTGCTCTGGTTCGGATTGCGATTGATCGGTTGCATGATGGATCGAGCATAACCGTCCGCGTGCCTCCAGCGAAGGCCGCGAGTTGGAAATCGTACTTCGCCGGCCAGGGCGCCGCGTCGCGCGCGCAGGTTGTTGGCGACCCCGCATTGAGCGATCTGGATTGCATGCTTGAGACCGAACTCGGCACAGCGAATTTCGGCTTGGATTCGCAGTTGAAGGAAGTTGAACAAGGCTTCTTCGATCTGCTGGCCTTGCGCCCGGTGAACTCATGAGCCGCGCTCTACTCACCCCCTATTCCCACTACCTGGCAAATGGTTCAACCTTGCGCTGGAGCGGCCGGATCAACCAGGTTGTCGGTAATCTGCTTGAATCGGAAGGACCGTTCTGTTCTGTCGGGGAGACCTGCGAGATCACCGGGCAGGATGGCAGAACCTATGCGGGCGAAATCGTGGGCTTTCGCGGATCGACAATTCTCTCCATGGCGGCCGACCAGCCGCAGGGAATTCGTTTCGGCGATCGAATTGTGACGTGGGGTGCTCGACCCTCGGTGCGCGTAGGGCCAAACATGTTGGGCCGCGTGCTGGACTCGACAGGAAGCCCGCTCGATGGAAAAGGGGACTACCGCGCAACACACTCGATCTTGATTGACGGGACTGCTCCGCTGCCACTGGAGCGCGTTCCCATTCGCGAACCACTGGGGTGCGGCATTCGGGCCATCGATGGCTTCTTGACCTGCGGCCGGGGGCAGCGGTTGGGAGTTTTTGGAGGCAGCGGTGTGGGAAAGAGCACGCTGATCGGGATGATGGCGCGCGGCACCGCCGCCGACATGACGGTGCTCGCGTTGGTCGGCGAACGCGGCCGCGAGGTTGCCGAATTCCTCGAAGTGCTCGGTGAAGAGGGATTGCGGCGCGCGGTGGTCATTGTTTCAACATCCGACCAATCGCCGCTGCTCCGCTTGCGCGCCGCGTTGACAGCCACCGCTGTTGCCGAACATTTTGCCAGTCTCGGCAAGAATGTTTTGCTGGTTGTGGATTCGCTCACTCGCTTCGCCATGGCGCAGAGAGAGATCGGTCTGGCCGCCGGGGAACCGCCAACCGCGAAAGGCTACACGCCCTCCGTGCTTAACATGTTGGCGCGCTTGGTCGAGAGGGCAGGGAACTTCGCCCAGGGAAGCATTACCGCCTTCTACACCGTGTTGATGGAGGGCGATGACCAACAGGATCCCGTCGTCGATACGGTCCGATCGTTGCTGGATGGGCACATTATTCTAGACAGAAATCTGGCCCTCCGTAGCCACTATCCGCCAATCTCGATTCTCGAAAGCTTGAGCCGCTTGATGTCCAGCATGGTTTCAACACTGCATCTCGAAAAGGCAAACGCGCTGCGCGTTCTTTTGGCTGCGTATGCTCGGTCAGAGGATTTGATCCGCATTGGCGCTTATCAGAAGGGCACGGATCCAGTGCTGGATAACGCGGTTCAGAACTTGCCGGCACTGAATCAGTTTTTGTTGCAGAAGCCGACGGCAATTAGCAGCTTTGCAGATGCTTCGGCTCAATTGATGGCGCTGCCCAGCTGATGCGACGGAGCGAGATCCTCTGGGGGTTGATCGAAGATGGCATTCCGTTTCAAGCTGGCATCTGTGCTTCTGGTCAGGGAGAGCATCGAGAAACGAGAAGAGCTTGCCTTGCAGCGGGTGCAAGCCGAGATCGCGCGCGCCCAGCAGAGGATGGCAGTCTTGACGGAGCGAATCGATCGAAACCGGATTGAGCGCGATCGTGTCCTGAGCCAGTCCACTCCAGCGCATCAGTTGCAAGCGATTCTTGCGGAGATGCAGGCCGCGATTGAAGCGAAACGAGCTCTCCTTGATTCACTTGCGCAATTGGAGCGAGATAGGGCTGAGCGCATGGAAGCTTACCGGGCAGCCCACGCAGACCATCAACTGCTAGCGGATATGCTCGTTGCCCAGCGGACCTCGCACGATCACGAACAGGTTCGGCGCGAACAGAAGACTCTCGATCAGGTTTTTGCCGCGAAATCCCCGCGAAGCTGACCTTCCTAAAGACCTCCGTTTGACTTTCCGCCAGGTTCATACGAATCGCGAGTCCTCTCGCGTGTCCTCATCGGGAACTTCTTCGTCCCATCCGGCACAAATTGCCTAGTGAGCCCGGCAAGCGATGCCTAATTGCCCAGTGCCGGTGCTATCGCTCCAAAACGCTAGGACCGCATCTAGCTAAAAACAAAAGATTTACAAATCGGGCGTGGGGGGTTCGTTCCGGGATCCGCGGTCCAAAGCGTGCTATTAGGCAAGCGTGCGAATTGCTCTCAAATCGGTGTCCCCAGTGGAAACGACGACGCCCCAAGCCGTCGACGGGAATCAGGCTGGCCTTTCGTTCCTCTCTTCGCTCAGAATCGCTCACAATGAGGCTCTGCGCGATGGAGGGTCATCGGGTGCTCATTCGCAAGCAAACGCTCAGACCTCCGATTCTGGAACGCAGGATGAGCAGAGCGGTACTCTCCAAGCTGCTTCGCCCTCCGCCAAATCCCTGGGTGGTTCCGAACCATTGTCAGCCGCGCAGAATGCTGAATCGCAGAAACAGATTGGAAGCACAACTGAAAACCTTCTGACTCTAAAAACCGCTGTTTCTTCGTTGCAGACAGGAGCGCGCCGGGCTGTCTCGGCGCGACCGATCCTGGTTCGTCCGAACTCCTCCTCCTCGGACACATCCACCACGATTCTGGCTGCCCCCGCGCAGGTGGCTTCGCAAACCGTCTCCAAAACCCAACAACTCCAAAGTACTTCGACGCACGCCGATTCATTGCTGCAGCTTTCTTCGACATTGGACCAGATCTCAAACCGGGCGTTGAACGCTCTGCAACAATTCACCGAATCATGGTCGGGCACGGTGGCTCAAGTCTCGCCATCCACGCCGACGACGGGGAAAAGTGCGAACGCATCAACGCTGGCTGCAGTCTCTTACCCATCTGATCCGGCTTCGCCGGCGCAGGAACTAACCCTCGCATCGCACTCCAGTTCTGGGTCGCAGTCGCTCCTTGAATCCACTCCGTTGGCTGCTTCGACCCTCGGAAGCGCGGGACCCATTGCGGACCAAGCTGCGGATGAAGCGAAGCAGTCGAGCCAGAGCGGTCATCCGGAAGCGTCCACCTCAGGACAACCTGCGTCTTTAACTCCTCAAAGCTCTTCCACACTCGATCCGACACTTCTGCCGCAGATCGGCTTCCAGCAGCAAGCGAGTTCTTCGCAAACTCCCCAATCGCAGCAGGATTCGTTGCTGCAAGACCAGACCCCCCTATCCCAGCAGATCTCCGGCTTGCAGCCGCTCACTTTCCCGATGCCCGCGGGCGCCTCGACGACCATAAATTCGAGTTCGATTGGGAGCCAGAAAACCGAGGGAGCAAAGAGAGCCGATCAAAGCGGAGCCCAGCCTGCTTCGGCCGCAGACCAATCCGCGCCGTCGCAAGCTGCAAATACCGCTCAGCTTTCTTCATCCATCCGATCGTCGGAATCTCTCTTGCAGCACCTGGCCAAGAGCTTGCCCAGCGGTGCATTGAATCCAGGAACGGCGCCAAACGCTGCCAGGGGCGCCACAACGGCGCCCACGAAGCTGGCATCCGATTCGACGAGCGCCGGTGTCCCGGCAGGTGGAAGCCAGTCGTCCTTGTCGGATTCCTCCCATCCGCAAAGTCTTGCAAGCACCTTGAATGTTCAGGTGGCGAGCGTTGCAAACGAACGGCCCGGCGAGGCGAATCAGAGCAAGAGCGGCGCATCTACCTTGAGTGCGAGCTCAATAAGCGGGATCACCAAAGGAAAAGCTTCGACATCCGCAACCGCGCCAGTCTCCGACGCACAAAGCACCAACACGCAAAGCACAAGTTCGCAATCGGGCAGCGCACAAACCGATGGACAACCCACCCCGCATTCCGAGACGGTGGCAGCTACGCCGTTGGCCGGCGCTGAAAGGCCGTCGGAGAGCGCGCTGGCCCAAGTGTCCGCGATGCCGACGGTTTCGTCGAGTCATGAGAGCACGGCCTCGCGTTCCAACGCACCCGCCACGGGAGATTCTCCTCAAACCGCTGACCACGCAGCAGTGTCTCAGTCCGGCTCCGCGGAAGGCGAGAATGTTCCGGCAGCTACGGGGATCAATGCGGCCCGACTGATCCAAACCATGGGACAGACCGAGATGCGTGTCGGGATGCACTCCAGCGAGTTCGGCGACATCTCTGTCCGTACCTACGTTTCGCAGCAACAGATGTCTGCCCAGATATCCGTCGATCACGGTGCACTCAGCGCTGCGATCTCCGCGCGGATTCCGTCGATGCAGGAGAAGTTCGGGAACGATCACGGAGTTCACGCTTCGGTTCAAGTCAACCAGGGCAGCGCATCCTTCAGCGAAGGCCGGGAACAGGCATCGCAACGGGACCAGAAGTCAGCCTTCTACCAAGCACCGCTTGCACAAGCCGTACAGGAAAGCGATGTAGAGCGGTCGGCCTTACGATCACCACCTTCAACTGCCGACTCGTATCGGTTGGATATCCGGGCATAAGAAAAGCACTCTACGAAAGGAAGTTCAGATGAATATTCAAGGTGTGACTCCCTCGATCTTTGCGCCAGTGCACTCGCCAAGCGCCAAGGCCGCCACGTCGGGCAGCACTTCCAGCAGTTCGTCCAGCAGCGGCACGGGCACTTCGGCCGGCAGCCTGCAAACAACGTTTATCAATCTCCTGGTCACCGAGATGAAAAACCAGGATCCCACCTCTCCAGTCGATCCGACGACGATGGTCAGCCAGATGGTCTCCCTCAATCAACTCGATCAGCTGATTTCGATCAACCAGACCCTCAGCAACATGACGAACTCTGGAAGTAGCGGGACATCGGGATCGACCGGCTCCTCCAGTTCGACCGCAGCGGCTAGCGCCACGCAACATTCGGCCACTGCGACGCCAACAACTTCCGCCCAAGCGATTCAGTCCGCGCAAACCAACGGATCGGGTCCCGGATTGGTCAACTCCATCACGGGCTTGGCGACGCCTCTCCTTCAAGTTCCTTCCGAACTGTCCGGCATCGGGATTCCCAGGGCCATCATGAATCTCTACAGCAGCCTGCACGGCTCAACCCCAACTTCGCAAACCACCAGCACAGGAGCTAGATAAATGTCTGCATTCGCAATCCCCCTGTCAGGGCTGTCTGCAAGCTCAGCCTCGCTCAACGTCATCGCCAATAACCTTGCCAACCTCAACACCGATGGTTACAAGGACCAAACTCTCACCTTTGGGGATGTATTCAACCAGATGCAGGGCGTTTCAGGGAATGGAGACCCCATTCAGGTTGGATCCGGCGTGCAGTCTACCGGCGAGAATTCCAACTTCTCAAATGGAACCATCAACTCGACTGGTGTGGATTCAAACATGGCTTTGCAGGGAAATGGCTTTTTTGTTGTGAATGATAGCAACAATCAAGTGAGCTACACGCGTGCTGGGGATTTCACCGTCAATTCGCAAGGGCAGTTGACGACACCGGAAGGCCAGTTGGTGATGGGATACCCCGCCGTCAACGGGGTTGTTTCAACCAGTTCGTCTTTAACCCCCATCTCGGTGAACACGGCCGCTAACATTCCCGCCGAACCTACATCCACGTTTTCCATGAATACGAATCTGAATGCCGCCTCTGCAGTGGGTGCAACCTACAGTGCTCCCATCACGGTCTATGATTCTCTTGGCACAACCCACGTGCTCACCATCCAATACACCAACGCCGGCTCGAACACATGGAATTACAGTATCAGCGTGCCTTCCGCCGATACGGGCGGGACGGGCACTCCCACGCCAGTGGCCACCGGCACACTCCAGTTCAATTCGTCCGGGCAACTCACATCGCCGACCTCCTCCGTATCGGGTATCAGTATCTCCGGCTTAGCCGATGGCGCCAATACGATGAATCTCACGTGGAACCTGTATGACAGCAGTGGCAACCCGACTGTCACCCAACAGAGCGCAACCAGCGCAACGGCCTCAACGCTTCAAAATGGTTATGGGGTCGGTTCGTTGACGGGCTATACGGTTCTCAGCGACGGAACGGTGGAAGGTCAGTTCAGCAATAGCCAGACGTTGGCCCTGGGACAGGTTGCGGTCGCCAACTTTGCGAATGTGCAAGGATTGTCGGAGGTGGGAGGCAACGACTACCTGGCAACATTCGCTTCCGGAACCGCCGTGACCGGTGTTGCAGGGGCAGGCGGGAACGGGTCGATCAAGGGGGATGCCGTGGAGCAATCCAACGTGAGTATCTCGGGAGAATTCGCCAGCATGATCGTCGCCCAGCAGACGTATGACGCCAATGCCAAGGTCCTAACGACGATGCAGCAGATCTCGCAAGCCACGGTTCAGCTCATCAGTTAGGCACGAAGACTCATAGCAGTTCTTAATTTCCGATGAGAGCCAACCGCGTGTGAAGTATCCCACTCTCGCGGTTGGCTCCCGGAGGGTCGTTGCTCTCATGGCTGTCTCACCAGCCAATAGGCAGATTATTCCTCACTCCCCTGTGCGTAACCATATTTAATTCAATGCCATGTGCCTAGCCGCCGGCATTTCGCACAACCTCGCCTCGTCCTTTCAATTTCCGGCCCTTGAATTGCATTAAGGAGTGCAAATACTCGCTCCACGCGAACTGCCAGATATCGGCGCTGCAATCCCAGCCCTGCCGAGAACTGTCTGTCGAGCGTCTGGAAGCGCGAGAGGACCCATGAGCAACGCCGTTCAAGACATAAGAACGAATCCCGCAGAGTCGGCTCTGATTGAGCCGCTCGCTGGGGGAGTTGACCCGCTTGAGTCAGCGCCTTGGTTGCCTTGCACTCTGACACTCGACCTCCCTGTCGTTCATTTTTCGGTTGCTGACCTACTGGCGCTTGCCGAGGGCTCAATCGTTGAGACAGCATGCCATCACACCAGCGATGTGCCGCTGCGTGTCAACAATCTTCTCATCGGCTGGACGGAATTTGAAGTCGTCGGCGATCGTCTTGCCGTGCGGATCACGGATCTGGCATGACAGTAAAAGTGCGTATCCTCTGGCCGTCGCTCGGGCGTTCTCGACCCAAGCCTATGTTCCTGTCCGTGGTTCCCCAGCCAGACCGCGTCCCATTGCTGGCGCAGGCCTGGGAAACTGCCCAGGCGCCGACTCCCCGTGCAGTTCCAGAGCCTGCTTCCATGCCGGCTCCGATCGCCTTTCAGGCACAAGAACCAACTCTGGCTGAGGAGCCAGATTTGGCTCACATGCCACCTGCGGTTCAGGCTCCAACTCCCGATTCCTTTCCGGAACCTAGTTTCGTGTCTGTGCCGGGTCCGATTCTCGCGCCGGTCGCGGTGCCCGCACCAACCGCCGCGTTCTCCACATTCATCGATGAGGAAAATGAGAAGCAGCCCGGCGAGGCAAAGGAAACTTCCGTTCGGCAGATTCCGCCACCGGCCAAAGCGTCTTCGCGGCCTTTCGGTCCGGGAATTATTCAAAAGACATTCTCGTGGCTCCGCAAGAACTACACCCCCACTGCAAGGAAGGCATTGCGTATCAGCGAGACCGTGAATCTGGGCGAAAAGCGCTTCGTTGCCATCATTCATGCGGATGGACGCAAGTTCCTGATCGGGGGCGGATCGTCCGGCGTGGCACTCCTGACGCAACTGGGAAATCAACCGGATGCCGCTGACCCGCATTTGTCGATCCATGAACTGACGGAGCGCTCCGCATGAGGATCTCCGCAACGCTCCGGCGGTTGGCATTCACGCTGGCGCTCACCTCTGCTTTGTCGGTATCCGTAAAAGCGGAAGGACCCTCGCCGCCTGCTGCTCTTGAAACGACTCCTCCTCCTGCCGGAGATACCAGCGGATCAACCATCCTGTCGACAAGCCCCGCAGCTCCGGCCGCGAGTGCGCCGGAGGCGGCGCCCGATACGGGACTGACTTCTCGTGGACCGGGCCTCGCTCCCGGTGGTCTGCAGATTCAGGGCATGCCCAGTGGCGCAGTGCCGTGGTCCATCATCATCACGCTGACGGCTCTCACGCTGATTCCGTCTTTACTCATGTGCGTGACCCCGTTCGCGCGCTTGCTAATCGTATTTCACTTTCTGCGCCAGGCTTTAGGGCTCCAGACAACGCCGTCGAACCAGACCCTCATCGGCCTTTCGCTCACACTCACATTCTTCATCATGCAACCCGTTGCCACCGAGATCTATCAGAATGCGATCGTCCCCGTGCAGGCCGGTCAGATTACCGCCCTTGAAGCCTTAAGCCGCGGAGAAGGCCCCATGCGCAAGTTCATGAGCCACTATGTGCGTGAGAAAGACGTCGCGCTCTTCATTGACCTTGCCAAAGAACCGCGCCCGGCTTCGCCCGACAACCTCTCGTTGCGTGTCCTGCTTCCGGCCTATATCTTGTCCGAACTCAAAGCTGGCTTTCAGATCGGCACCGTTCTATTTCTGCCCTTCTTGATTGTCGACATGGTCGTCGCTTCCATCACGACCTCCGTCGGAATGCTGCAATTACCGCCTGTCGTCATCTCAACTCCGCTCAAATTGCTTCTCTTCCTGATGGTGGACGGGTGGCATCTTTTAATCAGCTCACTCATGAGGAGTTTCAGCTAAAGCCATGGATATCGATCAGGTTGTCGTCCTCGGAAGATTGATGTTACAGGAGGTGGTCATTCTGGCTGGCCCGATCCTGGCTGTGGCGATCGTGGTGAGCCTTGGGGTCAACATCATCCAGGTTCTGACCTCAATGCAAGACCAGACGGTTTCAACTGTTTCTCGTTTGCTGGCGGCAGGCACTGCCGTGTTCTTCTCCATGCCGTGGATGTGGCGTCACCTTGCCAGTTTCACGAGCTCGACATTTTCCAACTTCAACACCTATATCAAATGATTGAGCTTCCTCTACTTGCGATCATCAGCAGCCTGCTCACCATCGGTGTGCGGCTCACCGGGCTCATGCTCTTCGCCCCGTTCTTCGGGAGCGTGGTCATCCCTGCCCGCGTCAAAGCGATCCTCGTACTGGCCCTCACCCTGCTGCTGCTGCCCGCCGTGGGTAAGGATATTGGAGTCCACACTCTGGCGGAGTGGCCTTTTCTGGTCTTCACCGAATTCCTTATTGGCGTGGGAATGGGGATCGCGACGAACATTGTGTTCGAAGCCGTCAACCTCAGCGGCCAGATTCTCGGCGTGCAGATGGGCTACTCGCTGGTTAACATTCTCGATCCACAAACCCAGGTGGATACAACGGTGATGGCGTTGTTTTACCAAAGCATCGTCATGCTTCTCTTCATTCAGATGGATGTGCACTACTGGATCCTGCGCGCGGTGGGCAATAGCTTCCGCTATTTACCGCCGGGAACCGCGCATATCGGCAATCTATTTGGCATGGCGCTGCTCAAGTCGGTCGGTGAAGCATTTGGGCTCGGCGTGCAGATTGCGGCGCCCGTTCTTTCCGCAACTCTGGCTGCGGATCTGGTACTCGGCCTGTTGGGCAAGGCATCGCCGCAGATGCCGGTCATGGTCCTCGGCCCGGCGGTGAAAAGTCTGCTTGGCATTTCCATCCTGATCGCGACCCTGAAGTATTGGCCCGATCTTTTTCGCCGGCTATTCACAGATGCCGTGGCAAGCGGCGAACACCTACTCCACCTGGCATCGTGAGACGGAATGGCTGATTCGAGCAAAACAGAACAGGCAACGCCGCAGCGCCGGAAGAAGGCGCGGGAGCAAGGGCAGGTCACGCGTTCGCGCGAACTGACCAGCGCCTTGTCCCTGGTTGCCGTGGCTGGAGTCACCTTCATGATGAGCCGGGAGGCGCTGCCTCACTGGACACACTTCTTTCGCAGCACGCTTGAGCTCGCGAACTCGGACTCCATTGATGCCAACGGACCCCTTCTCTTTAATACCGGTCTCGAAGCGATCCGTTGGATTGCTCCCGTTTTGGTCGTTGCTCTTGGGGTTTCAGTTTTGTCCGGCCTGGCGCAAGGTGGATTCGTCTTTTCCCCTGAAGCATTGAGCCTGAAATTCGATCGCCTGAGCCCGGCAAACAAGTTGCAGCAGATGTTCTCCCTGGCGGGTCTCAGTCCAATCCTCAAGTCCCTTTTGCCCTTCGCTGCGATCGCCTGGGTTGGCGTCAACGCGATCACCAGCCACTGGGGACAGATTCTGTCCAGCTCGTATGTCGATGCCCGCCACTTTGTCAACCTCATGGGCACGGTCATCTTCGAGATCGGCTGGAAGTCCGCGCTCATCATGCTGATCTGGGCGGGCGCCGATTACCTCCTGCTATGGTTCAAGAGCGAAAGCGACTTGAAGATGAGCCGCCAGGACTTGAAGGACGAGTTCAAGCAGTCGGAAGGCAACCCGGAAAGCAAATCGCGAGTCCGCAAGGCGCTGCGCCAATCGCGTCGCAAGCAGATGCTCAAGGCCGCTGAAACGGCCACCGTGGTCATTACCAATCCCACCCACTACGCCGTGGCCATTCGCTATGAAGCGAATATGCCCGCACCGATCGTCGTGGCCAAGGGCCTTGACCTCCTGGCGGCGAAGATCAAGGAGATTGCCTGGAAGCTCGACATTCCCGTGATGGAAAACAGGCCCCTGGCGCAGGCACTCTACAAGGGAACCGAAGTTGGAGATCCCATCCCCTCGGCCCTCTATCATGCCGTGGCCGAGATTCTGGTCCTCATCTACAAGGCGCAGGCGGAAGTCAGAAATCGTGAAGCACAAAGGAAAGCAATGAATACCAATAGACCCGAAACGAGGCCCCAGTGAACCCGAAGCCCGGATTGTTGAGTACACTTCGCGCATACTCCGAGTGGGTAATCCCCACCGGAGCAGTGGCTCTGGTGTTCGTGATGTTGGTGCCGCTGCCCAGTATCATCCTCGATCTCTTGTTGACACTGAACATCGTTCTCGCTGTTCTCGTGCTCTTGACGGCGATCCAGGTCTTGCGGCCCGTAGAGTTCTCGGTTTTTCCCAGCCTCATCCTTTTACTGACGCTGATGCGCCTGGCCCTCGACCTGGCCAGCACGCGTCGCATTCTGCTGCATGGCAGCGAAGGCCCATCCGCGGCGGGCAAAGTCATCGAGGCGTTTGGGCAGTTTGTTGTGGGCGGTAACTACATCGTCGGCTTTGTCATCTTCGTCGCCCTCATCGCGATTCAATACTTAGTTGTAAGTCACGGTGCCGTTCGAACCGCCGAAGTTACGGCGCGCTTCACCCTGGATGCCATGCCCGGTAAACAAATGGCCATCGACTCCGACCTGAACACCGGGCTGATCAACGCCGACCAGGCTCGCCAGCGTCGCGAGCGCGTGGCGCGCGAGGCCGAGTTCTGCGGATCCATGGACGGCGCTGCACGGTTCAGCCAGCGCGATTCACTCGCCACCATTCTGATCACGGTGATCAATATCGTTGCCGGATTCTGCATTGGGGTATTCCAGCAAGGGGTTCCCTTCGCACAGGCACTCAAAACCTACACCATCCTCACGGTGGGCGACGGCCTGGTCGCGATCATCCCCTCTTTGTTGGTTTCTGTTGCCGGCGGCATTGTAGTGACCCGGGCCGCGTCAAACTATTCCCTCGGCACTGACATCGGGAAGCAGGTTTTCCGCACCGCACGGCCACTTTGGATCGTGGGTGGGGTTCTGCTGGCTCTTGCCCTCATCCCGGGAATGCCCAAGGTTCCCTTTATCGGGTTGGGTGTCTGCATCATGTTTGCCGCTTCGAAGCTCAAGTTGGAGAGCGCAGCGGAGATTGCCGCTGCCGAAAAAGTGGCAACTGGGAAGTCGGACAAGGCTGCTGTGCCGGCCGTCGATCCCATGGATGCCATTTTGAAGCTCGATGACTTGATGCTGGAAGTGGGCGTTGGACTTGTTCCGCTGGTCGACGTCAAGCAAGGCGGACAGTTGCTTTCCAGGGTGAAGTCGCTGCGCAAGACGCTCGCTCAGAATCTTGGCTTCCTGGTGCCCTCGATTCACATCACCGACAATCTCTCGCTCAAGGAGCGGGAGTACGTGGTTTACCTGCGTGGGGTTGAAATTGCGCGCTGGGAGATGCGGCGCGACCGCCTGCTCGCCGTCAACTCCAATGCCAAACCCGGCGATCTGAACGGGCAGGAGACGCGTGAACCGGCTTTCAATTCACCCGCCAAGTGGATCACGCCCGATCTCCAGGCAACTGCCATTGCGGCTGGCTATGCCGTTGTGGATCACACCTCGGTCCTCGCCGCCCACCTCTCAGAGCTGATCAAGCAGAACGCGCACGACCTGTTGACGCGGCATGAAACGAAGCGGCTTGTCGATCGGCTGGCCGATTCCCATCCGAAGTTGGTCGACGAGCTCATTCCGAAATTGATGACCCTGGGAGAAGTGCAAAAGGTCCTGCAGCAGCTTCTCCGCGAGCAGGTGTCTATACGCGATCTAGGAAGCATTCTGGAAACCATGGTGGAAACGGCTGCGACCAACAAGAATCCGGTCATCCTGGTGGAAGCTGCAAGGCACGCACTCGGCCGGGCCCTCATTCGTCCTTTGTTGGATGACCAGGGACGGCTCAGCGTGGTCACGCTGGCAAGCGCGATCGAAGAAGAGTGCGGCCGTACATCCACCCAGAACATGCTCATGCAGACCGGCGGCGCCCTGCAGATTTCCGTGGCTCGCAGGGTACTCGAAGGCCTTCGAGCAATGCTGGGAGACCAGGTTGCGATTGCTCCTCCTGTTCTTCTTTGCGCCTCGCCAGGCCGGTTCTATCTGAGGCGCGTACTGGAACCTTTCATCCCGAAGATTGTTGTGATATCCCCTTCGGAAATACCCCCCATGACCCAGGTGATGTCACTTGGTTCGGTGCAATAAAGGGCTGACTGCAAGTTTTCAAGGAGACGAACAAATGACGGCAGCGGAATTGGCATACAAAGCGAGCGCGGTGGACTACGAAGATGCGAATGATCTTGTGATGCAAGAGCTTTCGCAGGTCTACTACATCGCGGCGCGAATTCGCGAGAGGCTTCCTCAACAGGTTGAGCAGGATGACCTGGTCAGTGCCGGGGTGATCGGCCTGCTTGAGGCCGCCCGCACCTTTGATGGCTCCAAGAATGTCCAGTTCAAGACATACGCCAAATTTCGGATCAGAGGAGCGATCCTGGACAGCTTGCGCGAATCCGACTGGGGTTCACGATACATGCGCAAGAGAGGACGAGAAATTGCCGAAGTGTCGGCTCGCCTTGAAGCGCGGTTTGGCCGCCATCCGATCGAATCAGAGATTGCCCATGAGATGCAGATCGATCTCGATCAGTTGAGAAAGATCATTGCGCAGCTCGATTCGCTGCACATTGTCGGCCAGCAGGTCTCTGTCTCCGGCGATCGCTCGGACAGTCTCGATGTGATCGAGTCAGCCCCAAGCTTGGACGATCCCAATCCGTTCGAGATGTGTCTCGACGCGGAAATGAAAGCGCACCTTGCGGAAGCGATCTCCAAGCTCAGCGAGAGGGAGCAGTTGATCCTGTCTCTCTACTATCGCGAGGAACTCACGATGAAAGAGATTGCCAAAGTCGTGGGGGTTGCACTTTCCCGCGTCTCGCAAATTCGTCAAGCGACCATTACCAAGCTGAAAGCATCCCTGGAGCACTTGCAAAGCCGTCCCAAACCAAGCAGGAAGATGAGAGGAGGAATGCTTGAACTCATCTAGCAAGAAAGGTGCTACTCAACGGAAATCAGACCCTCAATCCTGGTCGGCCCATCAAAAGGGCACCAAGCTGCGGACCATTCACACGTTCGACTTTCGCCAGGCAGGCCGGCTGTCCAATGAAGATGCGCGATCGTTAACCGTGCTCCACGAAACGTTTGCGCGGCATCTTTCGATCGCTTTAGACGCTTATCTGGGCACAGGTCTTGAAGTCAAGCTTCAGACCCTCGATCGCCTACCGATCAAGGAGCATGTGGGCAACGTCCTTTCATCGACCTATATTGCTCGCTTCACGCTGGCAACCATTCCATCCGTGATTATGGTGGAAATCGATATGGACCTGGTTTCTCCCATCATCGACCTGCTGATGGGCGGAAAGGGAACCGTGCGCGGGGGAGAGCGCGAACTGTCGGAAATCGACGAAGAAATCCTCCAGGATGTTCTTCAACTGATTGTTCGTCAGGCCGAGGTTGCCTGGCGCTTGCCGGAGTTCTCCCTGGTTGCGAACCGCCGCGTCAAGCCCCACGTTCTCCACCAGTCCTATGCGACTAACGAGAAAGTCAACGTGGTAAAGTTTCAGGCCGAAGTGGCTGGTTCCACAGGCTGCTTTCAACTGGTATTCCCGGCCGCGTTCGCGGGCGCGCTGATCAAGGCGGTCAAGGCGGATCAGCCCCAGAAGAAAAATGCGATCCGCTATTTTCCAACGCCCCCTCTCCGCGAGCGAATTCTCGACTGCGACATGGAGGTCGCTGCTGAGCTCACGGGCCTGCGGGTGACCGCAAGAGATCTGATCGCGCTCCTGCCTGGGTCCGTATTGAAGCTTCGTGCCCCGGTCAATTCTCCCGGGATGCTGACTGCGGGTGGTCGCGGACTGTATGAAGCCATGCCTGTCCGCCATGGTCCCAATCGAGCGGCACAAATCGGTCGACGCGTTAAAACCAGCGAGTGGAAGGGATAAAACTTTATGGAGCACCAGGGAAATAAAAAAGCAGCGCATGCCTTTGCTGTAGCCTTTGCCGATTCACTCTCCGCGGCATTGTCCAGTTCCATCGGTTCACCGTGGCCTCTTGAAGCTTTGGACGGGCTTCAGCCTCCGACAACGAAGGAGACCCCTTTGCATTTCCGTTTGACGGCGGATGGGGCTTTGCAGGGAGATTGTTTCGTCGAGTTCTATCGCGATCAGGCTTCCAACCTGATTGCCAAAATCAGGAAGCAGCCCGCCGAACCGCTAACCCCCGAGCACACCGAGGAGCTTGCCAATATTGTATCGGCCGCGATGCAAGCCTTGGCTCAGTCTCTGCTTGACGATTATGGCAAGGTCACATTCAAAGTCGACAGTGTGGCTGAGCTGGCTTTCGGTGGGATGTTTGTTGTGCCCTTGGTTGCTTCGGGCGATCTGGCCGGACCTCCGGTTTTGCTTTACTTCGATGGCAAACTGCTCGACACGCTTTCCTCGGCGCCCAATAAAGCGGCGAGAGACGAGGCCGAGGGCCGAGGAATCCATACCCACAATCTCAAAATGGTGATGGATGTCGAATTGAATGTTTCCCTTCGATTCGGCAAGAGGCAGTTGCCACTGCGTGAAGTGCTGGAACTGTCCAGCGGATCTGTCATCGAGCTCGATCGTCTGGTCGATGAGCCTGTCGATTTGTACCTGGACGGCAAACTCATTGCACGCGGGGAAGCCGTGATCGTTGATGGTAACTATGGATTGCGGGTAACGGAAATCCCGCAGCCGGTTGCATCGCACTTCCTCGGTTGATCCCATCAGTACGAACAGCCTGTTGTCCTATAGTCCCTTGTGCAAGCACTTTCCAGAGGTAACAAGGGACTGCCCACTCCATACGCATCCGTTGCGCCATACTCCAGTATCTGTCAATTCGATCGCTACGTGAGTTCGGCCCGAAGCAGGCTGAAACCGTGGATCGGGCCACGGAGCGTCGTATCCTCTTCGAGCGGGAGCTCGGTGTGTTTGGCTGGAAGCGGAAGTCCCGTTCCCGCGTGCTGTTCGTAAACGCCTTGCCATAAACTATTCGGCTCCAGTTGCCGATATGTTGTCAGGCGGTGGGATGTGCTAAAAAACAAAATTGTTGAAATTGGGGCCGCTCGGGTTGCGCCCGTAACTCGCCAATCATTTGAACTTGATTTCCTCCTTCAACCCCTTGATATCCCCGTTCTTCCCGAAACGCTATTGCGCATGGAACTCAGCCTGGGAGGGCCGAGCGTCAGTCTCGGCGAAATCTCCAAGATCGTGGCAGGCGACCTCGGCGCGACGATGCATGTGTTTCGCCTGGCTGGATGTCAACAACCTGCTGGCTCCAACCCCTTCAGCCGCGTCGAAGACTGCCTCTCCTACCTGGGCATCCGTGAGTGCATTATCGGGCTGTCAAAGCGGCTTGCTTATCGCAGTGGACGCAAGGATGCGGTCATCGACGCCTGGGCCCATGCCGGGACTATCGCCGCATTTTGCTCTCTATGGGCCGAGATGCACGATGAACGGATCAATCCAGAAGAGGCCTATCTTGTTGGTTTGTTTCATGAACTGGGCACTCTCCCCGTCCTTCTGCAATGGGACGCGGCAGCCTGGGGCCAAACCGATGGGCCTACCGTCGGATTGTGGCTCGCGGCGCGATGCGCCTTGCCCGACTGCGTGAATGACTATTTTTCAGCCCAGAAAGTCCAGGGAACTCCAAGTCACTGGTTGAATGTAGTTAAGCAGGCCTATCGATTGGCAACCGAGTCCGCCATCGACGATTGCCAGTTCCAACCAAGGACGAGTCTGTCCTATCGTTAGGAGCACTGCGCGTCGAGTGGTCCGTAAGAATCGATCATCGCCAAGCTGGAATGCATCGCGCTCCATCGGGCTCAATTCTCATCGAATTGGGGTCTGTGCGGAGCGCTTCTCATCGTAACCTCATAAATCCGCCAAATCTTGAACAAAAGGTGCCACTTTAGGGGCAGGATTCCGGAGTGTGATTGGCTGTCGCCGTGCACTGACGTATGCCAAGGACCCCTCTATGGATAGTGGATATTACGCCGCCTGCACTGCACTCATGTCACGCTCCAAGGCTCTGGATACGATTGCCAATAATCTGGCCAACGCCAGTACGGTTGGCTTCCGCGCCGAACACAACGTATTCAGTTCGGTCCTCGCCAGTGCGGGAGCGACGTCGGGCTCGGGACTGAGTCAGGCGATGAACAGCTTCGGGATTATGAGTGGGACCGCTCTGGACCAATCTCAGGGCGCTCTGCAGAAGACGGGCAACGATCTCGATGTTGCCATTCAGGGAACCGGATACTTCGCAGTACAGACGGCGAATGGCCAAGTCTACACCCGCAATGGCGCCTTTCAGGTGTCAAGTCAAGGACAACTCGTTACCTCTTCCGGCGACCCCGTGTTGGGCGATCGCGGGCCGATCAGCGTTTTGCCCGGGAAGCTTTCGATCAGTTCGGATGGAACCATCTCTTCGAACGGAGCGGTCTCCGGAAAACTGAAAGTGGTGGAGTTTCCCGAGGGTACGCAGATTGCGAATATCGGCAACAACTATTATTCCGGGCCCGAGGACAAGGCAACAGCCGCAACGAAATCCAATGTTGTCCAAGGCTCGCTCGAAAGCTCCAACGTCAACCCGGTTGCCAACATGGTGGAACTTGTTTCCGCGCAGCGCAACACGGAAATGATGCAGCGAGCACTCTCCATGTTCAGTTCCGAAATCGACAAGACCGCGTCACAAGATCTTCCCAAAGTCAGCTAAAGGAGCCTTCATGTTTCACGCCCTCTACACGGCAGCAACCGGGATGACCGCGCAGCAGCTCAACCTGGACAACATCGCCAACAATCTGGCCAACTCCAGCACGGCCGGCTTTCAGGCACGCCGTGTGCAGTTTTCAGATCTCTTGTACCAGAATGATGTCATGCCCGGTTCCGCGGCGACACAACAAACGACCGTCGCATCGGGATTGCAGATTGGGCTTGGCACGCGCCCGGGAAATACTGAGATTGTCCAGACTCAGGGAGACTTAAGCAGCACCGGCAATCCGCTGGACATGGCGATTCAAGGCAGTGGCTTTTTCTCGATCCTCATGCCGAACGGCCAAACCGGCTACACCCGCGCAGGTTCTTTCCAAACCAATGCGCAGGGAAACCTGGTTACCGCGAACGGCAACCCGCTGCAGCCGACCATCAATATTCCCGCATCCGCGACGAACGTTACCGTGGGATCCGATGGAACCGTAAGCGTGACGCTGCCGGGCCAGACGAATGCGCAGCAAGTGGGCGTCATCCAACTCACGACATTTACGAACCCCGGAGGCTTGAACAGCGTGGGGAACAATATCTATCTGGCGACCACCGCATCCGGCTCAGAGGTCACAGGGACACCGGGCGGATCGCAAGGGCTTGGAACCATCCAGCAGGGCATGCTGGAACAGTCCAATGTGAACGTGGTCGATGAGTTTGTGAACATGATTCTCGCCCAGCGTTCTTATGAGTCCAACTCGCGCGTCGTCAAAGCCGCCGACGAGATGCTCCAGCAACTCAACCAGCTTTCGCAGTGAGGCGTAGCCCGATGACGCGATCCAGATTGATCTTTGCCACGCTCCTTCTCATCCCCCTGGCGGTTCCAGCGAGCGGTGCGGGTCCGCGCTATAACATTGGCGCCGAATCGATTGCCACGGCCGTCAGTGGCATGGGGCTGCATGTGGCCACAGACCAAGTCACACTGCTCGCCGATGTGGTCTCGACCTCCCATGCGCCGCGCCTTCGGGTTCGGTCGATCGAAAGGGCAGCGGATCATGGTCTGCTCGTACGTTTGGACTGCGAGTCATCCGAGCAATGCCTGCCGTTTTATGCGCGCATTCGCGGCAACGACGGCAGCGGAGTGAGCCTACCCTTGCCGCTCATTCCACACATGGAGAACGGGCAAAGCAAGATCGTCTCGATCAAACAGGGTGCGCCAGCGATTCTTCTCCTCGATGGCGAGCATGTGCATGTCACGCTGTCTGTCATTTGTTTGGAAAGTGGTACACCAGGCCAGAAAATCCGCGTTACCACCGGCGACCGCAAGCAAATCTACCTTGCCGAAGTCGTGGATGCGAATCGGCTGAAGGGAACTCTCTGATGGTCAAACCTCTCTCACATCCCCGATTGAAAGTGCTGGTCGCATCTCTCGTCGCGCTCTCCGTCTCGCAGCTATCCGGTTTCGCCAAACCCAGCAAGAAGAATAGCCCTGCGGAACTGCGCAGCGACTACATTGCCCGGTTACAGGAACAGGACGCTCAAGGTTCGACGCATACGGTGGGCAGTCTGTGGACGGCCGACAGCGAATTGAGCAGCCTGTCGATTGATTACAAGGCGCGCAAGGTGAACGATACAGTCGTGATCGTCGTGTCGGTTGCGACATCAGCAGCTCAAAGCGCCGATGCCAACTCCTCCCGAGCCTTTAATACCAGCTCCGCCATTACCGGCCTCGCCGGGGACATTAACACCAAGGGGCTGAATCCGCTCTTTAACGCCAACTCGGCAACCACTCTGAAGGGATCGGGCGCAACAGATTCGAGCACAACCCTGCAGACAACCATGACAGCGCAAGTCATCGCGGTCATGCCCAGCGGCAACCTTGTGGTCGAGGCACAGCGCAAGATCTTCATGAACAATCAGCATGAAGATGTCATGGTGCGTGGGCTTGTCCGGCCCAAGGACATTGGCCCAAATAATACGGTGCCCTCCACAGCTTTGAGCAATCTCGAGATCGAGATGAAGGGCAAAGGAATCATTGCCGACAGTACGCGTCGGCCCAACGTTCTCACGCGCGCGCTTCTATGGCTGACTGGATTTTGAACATGAAACGGGGATGGACCATGAAGATGTCGCAGTGGACCGCGCTCAGCACGTGCGCAATGGCGGTTGTTCTACCGATCTTTGCGCCGGTGCCGGCTCTGGCTGCGGCCAACCCGGATCGCAAGGTGTTGATCCGCGACATTACCAGCGTCGAGGGTGTTCGCGACAACATGCTGGTCGGCTATGGCCTGGTGGTTGGGTTGAACCAAACAGGCGACTCGCAACAGACATTCTTCACCGTCCAAACCCTCGCCAATGCGATGCAAAAGATGGGCGTCTTGATTACCCCGTCGACCGTCACCGTCAAGAATGTTGCGGCTGTCTTCATTACCTCCTCTTTGCCGCCCTTTGCTCGGCCGGGTGCGCGGCTCGATGTGACGGTTTCCTCTGTCGGGGACGCGAAGAGCATTGTGGGGGGCGTGCTACTTATGAGTGCGCTGCATGGGCCCGACGGACAAGTGTATGCCGAGGCGCAAGGCCCCCTTGTCATGGGCGGTTATAGCTCGGGAGGCGGGCAAAACGGAAAGGAAGTGAACTCCACCACGGTGGGAGTCATTCCGAACGGCGGAATTGTGGAGCGCGACACGGCGGTGGATTTGCACGCCTTCAAGTCGGTTTCGCTGCTCTTGCGCAATCCGGATTTCACCACGGCAAAAGCCATCGCAGATGCCGTGAATGGCGATTTCCATAAGGAGATTGCGGCGGCGCTTGATAGTACGCGAGTTGATGTCAATGTCGCCGATGCCGGCGAGCATTCTGTTCCCGATCTGATCTCGCGCGTGCAGAAGCTCAGCCTCGAGGTGCAAAGCCCGGCGAAGATCGTGATCAACGAGAGGAATGGGACGATTGTCCTTGGCGGCGACGTCAAGCTCACGCCTGTCTCCATCATCCACGGAAATCTCTCGATTCAAGTGGTCACGACCAATCAAGTGGCGGCGGTTCCAACCGGGGAAAAGGGCCGTGGACGCGGCGAACCCAGCCTGCAACCGGTCGTCGTACCCCAAACCAATTTGAGTGTGACCGACGCGCCGGCCCAGACTATGCGCCTGGACCAGGGAGCCAATGTGGAAGAGCTCGTGAACGGTCTGCATTCTCTAGGGACCACGGCACACGACGTTGTAGCTATCTTGCAGGCGATCAAGGCTGAGGGCGGCCTGCAGGCGGAATTGGAGGTTCAATAAATGGGAGCCATGATCGGGCCAGGTGCGCTGGCATCTCAATCCAGTCTCTTGCAGGCCGGCGAGGATCGCATGCTGAGCCAGATTCAGTCGATTAAGAATGGGCAAGGCACGGACGGCAAGATTGAAAAGGGAGCGATGGAGTTCGAGTCGATGCTGCTGACGACATGGTTGCAGCAGGCGGAACAGTCGATGGCCACGGTTCCCGGCGCCGAGGACGACGAGGACGCTGCTGGACGTGAACAGATGTTGAGCCTGGGCACACAGCAATTGGCAAAATCCATGGCCGCGTCTGGAGGTATTGGCATTGGGCGCATGATCGCCAAGGCCATGCATGCGGCAGAAAACAAGGCTGAGGCAAACACCGCCAGCCCTTCTGGTGTAAATGGCACCAAGGTAAGCACCGGAAGTAAGTGAGATTTGCATTAAACTTCTTCAAGGCAGATGCCGATAGGGACGAGGATTCAAAAAAGGAGTTTCCGATGAGAGTCGATTTATCACAAACGGTTGCAAGTCAGATCTCAACCGAGCCGAATACGAAGCGAATCGGTGGGGGCAGCAGCGAGACCACCAGTGTGGCGAGCGACGGAGACCGGACTACGCTTACATCCGACTCGACCTCCTTGAGTTCGCTGGTCGGTACGGCGATGAAGTCGCCCGAGATTCGGGAAGACAAGGTGGCTAGCCTGAAGCAGGCTGTCGAGAGCGGCCAGTACAAGCTGGATCCGACTGCGATCGCTTCCTCCATGATTGACGAACATGCTTGATCTTCAGGGGATGTTCTCTGGAAGCAGGGCGCAAGCACCATGCGGAAGGTTGAATCAATGAGAGTCGCGGATGTCGAGGAGAAGACCGGGAAGCTGGGGGTGTATCTTGAGTTGCTTCTCAGTCTGGCCTCCGAACTGGAGCGCGCCATGGAGGCGATCGCGCGCAATTCGCTCTCTGAATTTACCGACAGCGTCGCTAATCAGGAAGCTCTCAGCGGCCAACTGGTCGCTTTGGGGCGGGCTGCCGGTGAGCAAGTCCGGGACGACAGCATGTCCACCGCGGTACACATTGATGCCGATCTCGCCCAGCAAATTCGGCAAGCTTCGACATCGTTGCAGTCGTTGAATCGGCAGTACGCGGCTCTCCTTCAGCACTCCGGCCATTCCATTGAGCTGATGGTATCGCTTCTCTCTTCATTCAAAGGACAACTTCAGGAGGCCTCTGGCGCCAGGTTGAAGCATCAAACCTGGTCTTGCCAGATGTAAGAACCATGGGCGGATTAAGCACTGCGCTATCGATCGGTTTGCAAGCCCTGGAAGCGACACAGGGTGCTCTCGATGCTACCAGCAATAACATCTCGAATGACAAGACTCCGGGATATACGCGTGAAGTCGTTCAATTCACATCGAATCAGCTGACCCAGTCCGGAGACACCGTCAGCGGAGGCGGCGTATCCCTGAACAATTTGCAGAGCATTCGCGATGAACTGCTCAACCTGCAAATCCAGAATCAGAATTCCCTGCAAGGCAGCGCCGACACGCAATCCTCCAGCCTACAGCAGATACAGTCTTACTTCACGAGCAACGGTCAGGACATTGCCAGCGCCTTAACGGCGTTCTCTGGAAGTCTCACCACCCTATCCGCATCGCCGAGCAGTGCCTCGGCCCAGACAGGTGTATTGGACAGCGGCGAAAATCTGGCAAAGTCATTCAATACCACGGCACAGGGCTTGGCCGGCGCTCAGTCCTCCGCGGATTCGCAGGTCACGCAGACCGTGTCGCAAATCAACACGATTACCGCGCAGATCGCGTCGCTCAATGGGCAACTCTCGCAATTACAGACAACAGGCCAGAGTGGCGGGACCGTCCAGGATCAACGCGATCAGCTGGTTCAGCAACTGTCTACGCTCACGGGTATCTCCGTGACCCAAACCGAAAGCGGAGAGACGATTACAACCGGAAACGGCACGCCTCTCGTGATGGGTTCTCAGAGCTTCTCTTTGCAGACGGCAACTGGCACCGATGGCATGCAGCATGTGCTGGATTCAAGCGGAACCGACATTACGACGGCGATTCAGGGCGGCCAGTTGGGTGGTGCGATTCAAATCCGCGATCAAGTTGTACCTGGTTTGATGACTCAGCTCAACACCTTGGCAACCCAACTTGGCAACGCATTCAACGCGGCGCAAGCCCAAGGTTATGATTCGAACGGCAATGTGGGCCAAAACTTCTTCACCGTGCCGGCCACCGGTTCGGCTGCCGGCATCAGCGTGGCCATCACGGATCCTTCTCTTGTTGCGGCCAGTTCCGACGGCACCGCAGGAAGCAATGGAAACGTTGCAAACCTCTCTGCTGCGCTGACCACCGATCTTCCATCCGGCCAGACCGCTGCCGGAGCCTATGCTGGCCTGGTCTACCAGGTTGGCACGCAAGCCTCGAATGCCTCCTCGCAGTCGTCTGCCATCTCCCAGAGTCTGCTCCAACTCACTAATCAGCAGAATTCTGTTTCAGGGGTCAACATCGATGAGGAGACGACCAACCTGATTCAATACCAAACGGCCTATCAGGCCGCGGCTCGAATAGTGAGCACGATTCAGCAACTCGATTCGACGACGATCAATATGATTTCGTGAGGTCCTTCCTATGCGCGTTAGTTCCAACCTCGTTCCCAATATGCTCGCCGACCTCCAGCAAACGCAGTCGCAGTTGAATGTCGCTCTCCAGGAGGTGTCAACAGGAAAGGACGTCAGCGTTCCTTCCGACAACCCGGGGGCTTCGGCAGACATGGTCGCAAACACCATCGAGACGGGCCAGGTGGATAAATACACCCAAAACGTTTCGGGGATTCTATCCATGGTCCAGACGGCTGATTCGTCGCTCGGGACCGTGGTCAATTCGCTCACTCAAGCCGTGTCCCTCGGCACCCAGGGGTCCAACGGTACAACCAACTCGTCGAACCAGCAAGCACTGGCCAACCAAGTCCAGTCGATTCTCAGCACAGTGGTAGCACAAGCCAATTCTTCCTATCAGGGAGCGTACCTCTTTGGCGGAACTGCCACCACGACGGCTCCCTATACCGCGGATTCTTCTTCGTCGACAGGCTACACGTACAACGGAAATAACAATACCAATTCGGTGGCGGTCGGAGACCAAAACAGCGTTCAAGTCAACCTTCCGGGTGACCAGATCTTCTCGAATTCATCCAACAGCGTGATCGGGTCATTGAGTTCGCTTGTCTCTGCACTGCAAAGCGGAAACACCAGCCAGATCGAATCCGCGACCACCTCTGTCAACTCGGCCCTCAACTACGTCAGCACCCAGCGCGTCTTCTATGGCAATGCCGAGACCCAGCTAAACTCGCAGGATACCTACCTTCAGCAGGAGACGGTTAATCTGAGTTCGCAGCAGACTTCGCTCGTCGGCATCAGTGAAGCACAGGCTGCCACCGACTTGAGTTCCGCTGAGACCGCGAACAGCGCGGCCATGGCGGCCGCCGCCAAGGTCCTGCCCAATACGCTGCTGAACTATTTGTCGACGCCAACGAGTTAATCTTCGATCGCAAGCCGTATCTCCTGCGCAATGACCAGATGCGCAGGTCGGGAAACATCGTTAACCACCAAGAATCGGCCAGGACGAGATGCAGAATCTCTCGTCCTGGCCGATTTGTGGTGGTTGAAATTAAGACTGGAGAGTGCCAAGTTCTCGGCTGGAATCAGGTGTGCTTGTTGGCCAGGCGTAGGGTGGATAATTCGGTGGCCATCTCGATCCAGCGGTCCACGAGCGTCTTCATTTCCTCGTAGTTCTTCAGCT
>Ga0302320_10001341_pt1 | contig 59117 bp, 50 predicted proteins | sample Bog_T0_3_FD_202130 | JGI IMG/M metagenome (GOLD analysis project Ga0302320, IMG submission 202130) | Peat permafrost microbial communities from Stordalen Mire near Abisko, Sweden - Bog_T0_3 | ecosystem: Environmental > Terrestrial > Soil > Wetlands > Peat | place: Sweden: Abisko, Stordalen Mire... | reverse complement strand
GACGAGCACGTCGTCGGCTACTACAATGCGGGGGACCGCATGAAGTATTGGGGCAAGCAGGGCGCTTTCTGGGGCGGATTCTGGGGTTTGCTGTTTGGCTCCGCATTCTTCTGGGTGCCTGCAATAGGCCCTGTGCTGGTTGGGGGTCCACTGGTGGCCTGGATCGTCGCCGGCCTCGAGGACGCAATTCTCGTTGGCGGTTTGAGTGCTCTCGGCGCCGGCCTCTTCAGCATAGGCATACCAAAAGACAGCATCGTAACCTACGAGGCAGCGATTAAGGCCGGTGAGTATCTGGTGGTTGCTCATGGGACTTCCGAGGAGGCCGCAAAGGCGAGAGAGATTTTGAGCAGATTGAAACCACTCCACGTGGCGGATCATGTTCTCCAACCTACGACGCAAACAGCAACCGCCTGATCGCATCGTGAGGTCGGATCGGACGGTTCGTCGAGTCTGACCTCACGCCACTTCGGGCAGAGTAATTCCATGGATCGTATGCCCCGGGAGGAATGCCATTCGGTACGGCCATCGATGGAGTTGTTCTGAGGTAAGCGCGAAACTTCGTTAATGTCTTCCCGAAAGAGATATGCCTTAAAAGCCGTAGTTCTTTTTTCGCAAGGCATTCTTGTATGCATCGCGCGCCTTTTTGGCCGTGAGCTCGGCATCGTGAAGTTTGAATCCCGCGTCATCCCACTTCTCCATCTGGAGCATGGAGTGATCTCCTGTGGCGAGCGATTCCTCGGCGCGAATTGCTCCTATCCAGGCATCTACGGCCTGCCTATAGGTGCGAAGCAACTGGTCAAAGTCTGAATTGTCCATGATTGCGAACGTAAAATTGATTTGGCGCTGAGTCAATCGGGGTTGGCTACTTTTCACAGGAGTTTAATGAATCTGCGAAGGCCCCAATTCAGCGTGTGAGAGCGCTTGTCCTGAATTTGAGCGTTTCCCGTTTCCCGGCGGGGCCCGAGGTTCAATGGCATTCCGGGAGCCGTCCGATGCGTCCTGTCCGCCCACCGTAGAGGGGAGTGAGAATGTTCTCCAGTCGCGGCCGTCGTCCCTTGCCAACTCGCTTGTCATCCCTATCCCGACCACTTCCAGTTTCGAATCTCCTCCTTGTCGATGCCTTCGGCGTGAGCGTAGTTAATGCTCGCGATGATCTGATCCTTCAGCCATTCCTTGACGTGGGCGCCGACGGAACGCAGACGCGGAACACGATCGATGACATCAATTGCCAAATTGAAGCGATCGATCTGATTGAGAATCGCAAGTTCGAGCGGAGTGTTGATGCTACCCTTCTCCTTATACCCGCGCACATGGATGTTGTCGTGATTCTTGCGCCGATAGCTGAGCTTGTGAATGAGCGCAGCATAACCATGGAAGTTGAAGATCACCGGCTTGTCGATGGTGAAGAGCGAATCGAAATCGCGATCGGGAAGTCCATGCGGATGTTCAGTCTCCGGCATGAGACGGAAAAGATCCACAACATTCACGAATCGTATCTTCAAATCCGGGAAGTGCTCCTTCACGATTGCGACTGCCGCAAGTGACTCCATGGTCGGGATGTCGCCGGCACAAGCCATCACCACGTCGGGCTCTTCACCGTTGTCGCTGGACGCCCAGTCCCAGATGCCGATGCCCTTGGTGCAGTGGGTGACTGCATCTTCCATGGTGAGGTACTGCAGATGCTCTTGCTTATCCGCGACGATGACGTTTACGTAGTCCCGCGAGCGAAGGCAGTGATCGGTCACACTGAGCAGGCAGTTTGCGTCCGGCGGTAGGTAGATTCGCCCCACATCGGGGCTCTTGTTGGTGACCACGTCAAGAAATCCTGGATCCTGGTGCGTGAAGCCGTTATGATCCTGCCGCCACACCAGCGACGTGATGAGGATGTTGATCGAAGGCACGGGCGCCCGCCAATCGAGCTCCTTCTTGGACTTCTCCAGCCATTTGGCATGCTGGTTGAACATGGAATCGACGATGTGAATGAAGGCTTCATAACTTGAGAAGAGCCCGTGACGACCAGTCAAAACGTAACCTTCAAACCAGCCTTCGAGCGTGTGCTCGCTCAACATTTCCATCACACGCCCGGAGGCATCGAGTTCGCCGCCGTCTGCGTCTTCGGGCTTGAATTCGGCAACCCAAGTTTTCTTTGAGGCGGCGTAAATGGCTTCGAGCCTGTTGGACGCAGTCTCATCCGGTCCAAACACGCGGAAGGAACTCATGTTGCGCCGCATCACTTCGGCCAGAAAGTGCGCGAGCACATCGGTTGGCCGCGCGTCGGCTGCACCCGGAGCTTTGACCTCGACGGCGTAGTCGCGAAAGTCGGGCAGTTCGAGTTCCTTTCGCAGCAGCCCGCCGTTGGCATGAGGATTGGCGGAGATGCGCCTCGAGCCCGAAGGGGCAAGATCCTGCAGTTCTGCAATGAGCTTTCCTTCTGCGTCGAATAACTGTTCGGGCTTGTAGCTGCGCAGCCAGTCCTCGACAAGTTTCAGATGTTTCTCATTTGTTCTTGGATCGGTTATTGGGACCTGGTGCGCCCGCCACGAACCCTCTACCTTGTGGCCGTCAACGACTTTCGGTCCTGTCCATCCTTTGGGAGAGCGGAGTACGATCATTGGCCAGCGGGGACGGTTTGCATCGCCAGTTAGGCGCGCATGCCGCTGGATCGAGCGAATTTCCAGGATGCATTGCTCCAGCGTCGAAGCCATTTTCTGATGCATCGCCGGCGCGTCATCGCCCTCGACGAAATAAGGCTTGTGGCCGTATCCGATCAGCAATGCCTCCAGTTCATCGTGCGGAATGCGGGCAAGGATCGTGGGATTCGAGATCTTGTAGCCGTTGAGGTGCAACACCGGGAGAACAGCCCCATCGCGAATGGGATTCAGGAACTTATTTGAATGCCACGAGGTGGCGAGCGGACCGGTTTCGGCCTCTCCGTCTCCTACGGTGACGGCCACTATGAGGTCGGGATTGTCGAAAGCGGCCCCGTACGCATGAGAGATGGAATAGCCCAGCTCGCCACCTTCGTGGATCGAACCGGGTGTTTCCGGCGTGCAGTGCGAACCGATCCCGCCAGGAAATGAGAACTGCTGGAAGAACTTGAGCAGGCCAGCCTCGTCACGACTCTTGTCGGGATAAATCTCGGAATAGTAGCCTTCAAGGTAGCAGTTGGCCAGGGTCGCGGGCGCGCCGTGACCTGGGCCCGCGATGTACATGACGTTCAGGTCGTATTTCTTGATGAGACGATTCAAGTGAATCCAGATCAAAGACTGTCCCGGATCCGACCCCCAATGTCCAAGAAGCCGATGCTTGATGTGCTCCAGCCTCAACGGCTCGCGAAGCAGAGGATTCGCGCGGAGGTAGATCATTCCTGCCGCTAAATAATTGCAGGCATGCCAGTACTCATCAATCTTCAGTAGCTCATCGGGGGTAAGTGGCGCCACGATCTCAGGCGAAGACTCAGTTGTGCTGGCCATTGTGTTCTCCTGCAACTCAAGATTTCGTCATCTGTCAGATGACCTGCCTTGCGGCATAGACCTATGATGCCGCGAGGTCGCCAAAAAGCTTATGAATTTCGAATACTTCTACTCCTATGCCGCTGCATCGACCGCGAAGTTGTCAACCGATACCATCGTCCAATAGACGCTTCGTTCCGATTCTGGCCAAATAGCGGTAACGGGAAGGTGTTGGTCCAATCCGGAGATAAGTCATGAAAGCAATTGTTGTCCACGAATATGGCGGTCCTGAAGTACTCAAATTTGAGGAATACCCTGATCCGGTCCCGGGTCGGGGTGAGGTGTTGGTGCGGGTCGCCGCCGCCAGCGTAAATCCGATCGACTACAAGCGCCGTGCTGGATTAACGAAGGATTTCTATCCGATTCACTTCCCGGGTCTGATAGGAGTCGATATGTCAGGGACCGTTGTGAAGGTCGGACCGGGAGTTGTGACCTTTACCGAAGGGAACCAGGTCTTTGCAATGGCGGACAACACATATGCCGAACTTTGCGTGGTGAAAGCGGATGCTCTAGCGGATATTCCCGAGGGGCTTGATTTGATCCTGGCAGCGGCATTACCGCTGGTGACGGTGACCGGCAATCAGCTGCTGGCAGCTACCGAAGTCAAAGCGGGCCAGACGGTCCTGGTTCTTGGCGCAGTAGGAAATGTCGGACGTTCGGCAGTATTCACCGCGAAGGATCGCGGGGCGACAGTGATCGCTGGTGTCTTGAAGAAGCAGATGGATGAGGCGAAGACAGTCGGCGCTGATCAACTTGTCGCAACCGACGACGAAAGCGCGATTGCGAGTCTTCCGCCGCTCGATGCGGTGGCGGATACCGTGGGGGGAAGGACGGCCGCGAAGCTGATCGGCAAGGTCAAGCCGGGAGGGGTGTTTGCCTCGGTTGCCGGGACGCCGACAAACGCTGCAGAGTACCCGTCGGTAAAGGCAGTCTTTGTCTTCTCGCACTTCGACAGGGACACGCTCCAATTCATGGCCGAAGCGGTCCGAGATGGCAAATTGGTAATCCCGATCGGCGAGGAGCTGCCACTCAGTGAAGCGGCCGAGGCTCAAGCATCAGCTGAAAAGGGCGGTATCGGGAAGATCTTGCTGGTGCCTTGAAGTATTTTGGATCGAAGCCGGGAATCAGGCTCAGGTCCGCCGGTAGCGTAAATACAGATACGCGGCGTGTTGCTTGACGCTGACCATTTGAAGCCAGGGCGCGGAGTCCGGCATAAACTGGACGCCCTGTACGAGAGCGGGGCGAGTAACATTTGGCTCACGGCCTGCTACCTGCGGCGATAGCGTCAGAAAGAGTTCGTCTACCGCATCCTCCGCCAGAAATTGTCCAAACAGCGTGGGCCCACCCTCGTGGAGAACCGTCTTTACTCCAAATTGCGAATGAAGCAACTCAAGCATCGCAAGCGGAGCGATGGTGCCGCTGCTCGAATTCAAAGCATGTACCTCAACGGAGCCCAGAGTCGCAGCGCCTCGACGGGTGAGCTCATCTCTGCCAGGCGAGGTTGTGATAACTACGGTGCGCATAGCCGGCGTTCGGAAGACTGCTCTCTCCAACTCCAGTTGGCCGCTGCCGCTAACGATCACGAGCAGAGGGTTTTCGGGCTTATGCAGCGTGTTGGCTCGGTATTCTGCGTAGAAACATTTCGCATCCGGATAGGTTGATTCGGGAGTCCAAAGGCTCTCCGCGCTCACGTCGTGCAGCGTTCCAGCGCCGACCATGACAGCATCCACAGAAGCCCGCAGCAGGCCCATGATAAATTTGTCCGCAAGATTGGAACCACTGATGGTTGAGCCACCCGACTTTCCCTCAATCTCGTAGCTGACGACCCCGTCCAGAGTGGAGACAAAATTCGCAATGACATACGGACGCGCGGTGGATGACGGGTGAAAGTGCAGATCTCCGTCATATAGCTCTCTCAATTCCTGCGGGAGAGCTGATTCGGTGTACTGCTGGTCACAATCAATCAGAGTCCGTACAAGCCCCATTCGCTGTCCTTCTGGATGCCCCTGGGAGGGGGAAGCAACCCGGCCCGAACGCTAACCGCCCTCCCAAGACTACTGCGTCTTCGATTCCTATGCCGCTGAAACCACCTTCTTCCTCGCGTCGAGTGCCGGTAGAAGAAGTTTCAGAAGCGCTTCGTCCGAGAACGGGTTCTGACCTGAGATCAGCTCGCGATCTTGAAGGGCGTAGCTCCCCCACGGAGCGACCACACTTACGTCACCGCCCGCAGTACGCAAGGCGAAGTCGGGGTAGAAGAGAACCTTACCACCAATCTCAAGCGGCTCCCGCTGCTGCTCTTCCGCGGTCGAAAAGATGGTCATCTTATATCCGGCATAGATCCAGCCTTGCGCCTTGGCCTGTGCTCTGGCGGTATCGCCCACCGACAACGCGGCGACAAACTCCTTCGATTCGGGAAGCGCGGACAGCAGCGAAATCGGGCCATGACAGAGCACCGCCGTGGGCTTCGACGTTTCATGGAAATGTCTCATCACGATGCCGGCGTCGGGATCGTCGAGAAGATCGATCATCGGGCCATGGCCGCCGGGGACGAAAACAGCGTCATATTGGTCCAGGCCCGATGCGATAACATCCCTAATGCGGCTTGGATCTCTTAGCCCAAGCAGGCCGTCACGGAATTTCATATAGTCTTCAAGCCTGGCCTCGTCCCCGCCGAAGAAATCGGCGACCTCTGAATTGACATCCACTTGGGGTGTGTTGCCAGTGGGGTTGGCGAAGGTGATTTCGTAGCCCTCCTTCATGAGGGCGCGAACCGGGACGGTGAGTTCGTTGAGGTAGTAGCCGGCGCCGCTATAAATCTTGCCGTCCTTCAAGGGCAAGCCGCGACCGCTGGAGACGAGTACGAGGATTTTTCCTGCTGTTGCCATTTTGTTTCTCCTCTCTAAACTTGGGACTGAGTATGGGGACGGGTGCGACGTCCCATTGATTGAAATTGGGGCGACGTGGGTTATGCCCCCGGGAATCCAAACATCAACCACGATTGATTGGCTACCCAATCCGGGTAGAGCGCCGTCATCTGATCGAACAGCTGATGGTCAGACGTAGTGCTTTTCTGCAGCCGATCGAAGTCCTCAAGATAACGCTTCGTCTCCTGGATCGCCGAGGGAGAATCGGGCGCGCCGGGCTTCTTGTGGCCGGCGACAACAATCGCCGGATTCAGCGCTGCTAGTCGCTCCAGGTCCGCGATCCAATTCTTTCGGCTCTCGGGTGTGGTGTCGCCGACGTACATGTGGCATTGGTTGTACACAACGTCGCCAGCGACGATCAGGCCTATCGATGGAACGTAAAGAGATGTCGAATCAGGGCTATCGGTGCGGCCCTGCTCGATGATGCGCAACTCGTGGCCTTCGAGAGTGAACGTGTCGTGCTCATAAGCCTCAGGCGCAACCAACCTGGTGGCCACTTGCCCAGGAAACATTCGGCGGGCTAGACGCTCTACCAGGGGAGTGAAAGACATCCGCATGGCGTTCAGTGCTTTTCGCGTTGCTATCGCCCGTGCACCGGGGAAACGGTCGAGCAGAATGCCCAGACCGTAGAAGTGGTCGAAGTGGGCGTGCGTTATATAAATGGTCTCCAGGTTGCGGTTGTGCAGAGCAACCCAGCTCGCGAGAGCCTCGGCCTCAGCAACCGTCGTCATTGCGTCCACCAGCACCGCGTCGTTGTCGCCAAAGATTAACGTCGACGTCATCGGGTCAAAGCCGAGAGCTTCGCCAAAGGGCTTTGGCCGCTCGCCGACCATGGCCTTCCCCGGGGCGGTAAAAACGTTCACACTCAGCTTACTCGACGCGACAGGCGCCGTCTCTTTCAGTCCATTTGTGCCGGCCATTTGGTACTCCTTCCGATGGTGGAGCGAGTGACTGTTCAAAGCAGAGCTGGCAGAAATGCGATGACAAAGCCATACGGCCAGCGTATCGACCGCTGCGAAACTATCGGCTGGACACCGCGGCCAGGAACGCTCATTCTTGCAACCCATCCGGGCCGCGCTCTAACCGTAGGTGAGATCCGTGCTCTGTCCGACTTCGATAATGTAACCGTCAGGATCGCGGACGTAGCAGCGGATCTCGCCGTACTTGGGGATCGGCGCCGTGATGAACTCCCCTCCTCGACTTTTCCATAATTTATAGCAGGCTTGAATATCCGCCACGCGGAAATTCATAAAGCTGTTGATGTGATTCGGGTCGGGAACACTGAGCGTTACCGTCGGTTTATCCGGGGTCGGGCCGCCCCCAACATTCAGAATCATCCAGATATTTGCAAGTTGAAGGTACGCAGGTGCGTTGCCGTCGCCCATGCTCAGAATGCGAGCGCCGAAGACCTTTTCGTAGTAATGAGCAGATCGCTCGATGTCAGCGACGGTGAGAAAATGCGCGATGCTGATTCCCTCTCGCGGGGGCATCTCATAGGCCTTCTGTTCAATTTCTACGCTGCTCATTGAAGACTCCCATCTCGATACCGTGTCCGCCCCAGGTGAAGTGCCGCGGTTGCAGCGCTCACATCTGCTTCCATCGGCGGCACCTTCATCAAACCAGAAGCAGGACAACGGGTCCATTGGACGAAGGTATCGGCCAATACCAAAGTGCGGATCGGATACATCGCCAAAAAGATGGCGCGTGCCCTATCCCATGCGCCTACAAAAACCGGAGCATCGTCAATACCATCGTCCAATTGCAGAGCCGGGCTGCCGCTTGAGAGAATTCCGAGGAAAGCGTGCGAGGCGCGAACGCCCAGTGCAGAGTTCACAATCTACTGGCCCGGGAGTTGGGAGACGGAAGACATCACGTCAAGAGTGAGGACAAATCGCAATGAAGAGAAATCAGCGCGGAATCGACCCCGCTTCGAAGCCGAGCGGCAACGGGTGTGTCGAATGCCTGGCGTCGCCGGAAGGTTGGTGGTATCACCTACGCCGGTGCGCGGAGTGCGGGCACATCGGATGCTGCGACAGTTCTCCGAGCCAGCATGCATCCAGGCATGCCGCGGAGACGGGGCATTCAATTATTGCCAGCTTCGAGCCGGGTGAGGATTGGTTTTACGATTACGAGAAGCAGGCGATGATCGGGGGTGCAGGACTGCCTCCGCCGCATTCGCATCCCAAAAATCAATCCGTACCTGGACCGGCGGGAAGAGTGCCGGCCAACTGGGAATCGCTGCTGAACTAGGCTTTCACCGTTAGCAGCGAACTAAATACCGGTGGAGGCCTGAGTCTCTAACAGAACCTACGGCTTCATTAAGCGGATGAGGAGTTAGCCGTGAAAGCAGCCAGAATTCATAGCTTCGGGCCGCCCGACGTCGTAGTGGTCGAGGATGTACCCATGCCGTCTCCAGACGCCGGTAAAGTTCTGGTGCGCGTGGTGGCCGCGGGCGTCGCTCCCTGGGACGCGATCATCCGCGAGGGCAAGAGCAAGGTCAGCCCGCAGCCTCCGCTCACTCTCGGCTCGGACTTCTCCGGCGTCGTCGACAAGGTCGGCCCCGGCGTTACGGAATTCGCGCCGGCCGACGAAGTCTATGGCGTCACCAACCCGCAGTTCTGCGGCGCCTAAGCCGAGTTCGCTGTGGCCACGGCCGATATGATCGCACGCAAACCGCAATCGCTGAATCACCTGGAAGCAGCGTCGGCTCCCGTCATTGCGGTGACCGCCTGGCAAATGCTCTTCCAGTATGCAAGGGCGATGGGCGGACAAACGGTAATGGTCGTCGGAGCCGCCGGGAACGTCGGGGCCTACGCCGTGCAAATGGCCGTAGACGCCGGGATCCACGTCGTCGCGATCGCCCACCTCGAAGACGAAGGCCTGCTCCGTTCATTGGGTGTGACATCCATCATCGACTCCAGTAAGCCCGCATTTGAGAAGGACCTCCCTCAGGTGGATGCCATTCTCGACACGGTCGGAGGCAGCACGTTCGAGCGTTGCGTGGTTGCGTTGAAACCTGGAGGCAAACTCGTCACCTCGGTCTCCACGCAGCCGCAGCCGGCAGAGGCCATCTTCTTCTACGCTGAAGTCACCACCGCGCGCTTGCAGACGATCACAGCATTCTTTGATGCGGGCAAACTCACAGCGCGTGTCGGCTCGGTCCTGCCCCTTTCGGAGGCGCGCCACGCGCAGGAGATGCTAGCGGGCGCACCACACAATCCCGGCAAGATCGTCCTCGTTATCGGGCACCCGCAGTGACCCCGATCTGGGCGGCGAAGATTTGCGATTATCGACGCTATAGCTCAGCGAGGGCGCGATGTACAAGATGGATCGAGATCGCACCTTCACCAACAGCAGACGCAACCCGCTTCACGTTTCCGGAGCGGATGTCGCCAACTGCGAAAACCGCCGGCAAGCTCGACTCAAGCATTTGCGGCGGCCGGTCAAGAGGCCACTTTTGAGGAGCGCTTGCCAGAACTGGATCGAGGTCCCGCCCTGTAAGAATGAAGCCCTGCTGATCAAGCGCGACGCAGCCACGCATCCAGTCACTGCGTGGCGACGCACCCGCCATCACGAAGACGTGCCGGATATCGCGCGTCACGCTCTCCCCCGACGATCTGTCGAGCCAGGTGACGCGTTCGAGGTGCGATTCGCCCTCTAAAGACACAAGCTCGGTTTCCAGATGCAGCTCGATCACCGGATGCGTCGTAATCCTCTGCGTCAGATAGCGCGACATTGTCTCGGAAAGGGTCTTTCCGCGAACCAGCATATAGACCTTCCGTGCAGTCTCCGCCAGGAAAATGGCTGCCTGGCCGGCCGAGTTTCCTCCACCGATGACGACCACCTCATCCCCCCCGCAGAGTTGTGATTCCATGAATGTGGCCGCGTAATAGATTCCATTTCCTTCGAACTTCTTCAGGTTGGCCAAGTTCGGCGTATTGTATTGTGCTCCTGCGGCGATGATGATGCTGCGAGCCCGCAGAATATCGCCGTTCTCCAGCCAGATCCGGTATGGCCTCTGATCGCATTGGAACTTGACCACCCGCTGTCCCACCATCATCTGTGCGCCGAATTTTTCCGCCTGAACAACGCCGCGCCGTGTGAGCTCCAGGCCGGATACGCCCGTGGGGAAGCCCAGGTAGTTCTCAATCTTCGAGCTCGAGCCCGCCTGTCCACCAGGAAAGTCAGCTTCGATCACGACAGTGTCTAAGCCTTCTGAGGCTGCGTAAACCGCTGCCGCCAACCCGGCAGGACCAGCGCCCACAATGGCAACATCGAGAATGTGCGATTCATCGACTTTGCCTGAGAGGCCCAGGCATTGAGCCAACTGTTGGGTCGTGGGGTTGCGTTGCAAGGCCTTTCCGCTGCAAATCACAATTGGTATTTCGTCGATCTTCACATTAAATCGATCGAGCAGTTCCTGAGCAGCTGCATCACTGTCGAGGTCGACATATGCGTGCGGCTGTCCGTTGCGGATGAGAAACTCGCGCAAGCGCAGGGTATTAGCCGAGTGACGCGACCCCAGAATGACGACGTTCCCCATGTCACCCGCAATAAGCGCCAGGCGCCGATGGATGAAGGCACGCATGAAGATATCGCTGAGTTCCGCATCTTTCGCGATGAGCGAACGCAAGGCACTCCCGGTCACCTCAAGGAAGTCTCCCGGCTCGGCAACCCGTCCGCGCGCCATCGAGCCGGCTCCAGAGATCAAGACCATGTCTCCTGAAAAATTTCGCGGACCATGGGTCGCAAATATGTGCTCGCCGGAGAGCCTCGTGATGACAGCATCGAGCTTACCTGAAAGCACAACAAAGCACGGTATGCCCAAATCCCCTGCTTCGAACAGCACCTCTCCGGCTCGCACTGTTCGTGCAGTCCCGTACGGCCGGATGCGGTCGATCTGGGCCGGGCTCAGAACGGGGAAGGCCTCAGCCTGCCGGTCGGGCGTGATTATCGGTGGCACCATCGACTCGGTCCTCCGCATGCCTTCGTGCCAATTGCCGTTTCCGTTCCCATCATCATTCGTACTACTTTATCCCAGCCGGGAGTCCGTTGATTACTGCCGCGCCTGCCTCGCTCACGACTCCGTCCTGGGAATCCGTGCCTCCCGAACAGCCGATTGCGCCGATAATCTTTCCCTGGTCGATGAGTGGAATGCCCCCGCGGGACGCAATAATTCCGTCGAACGCGAGCAGATAGTTCAGATGCATAAGCTGTACTCCGTCTTCAAAGACCTTGGTCGGGCGCCGAAATGTAACGGCTGCTCGCGCCTTGTGTTCCGCAATCTGAATGGAGGCGAGCATCGCGCCGTCCATTCGCTGGAACGCAACTAAGTTACCACCGGAATCGGCTACTGCTATGTTCATTTTCCAGTTCCGCTTGCTGGCCTCCCTCACGGCGGCCTGAATCACCGTCTGGGCTTGCTCCAGTGTTATCGGAAGGCCATACGCAACGTCGTATGGTATTTCGACTGGGATGACATCAAGGGGATTCGACGTCGGCTTTGTTTCGACGCTATTTTCGACCACGTTGTTTGCCATAGTTCTCCTCCGAAAAGCTAGACAGTCTCGGCATCTTTTGGCCGCCATGGTCAGATACATGAATTGTGAGCGGCCATCATCGGAGCAGATCAGTTCTCCCGGCAAGTCGCAAAGTAGCCATCACTCGTAATACGCCGGCAACTTCTTTTGCGCGTCGCTTTGTGCCTGATCGTGGTTAATCCAGAGCTGCGCATGTTCCTTCGCCATGATCGCCGCGATTTTGTCCATGGACTCGAGCGACGCATCCTTGCTCCAATTATTGTCGGGGACATAGCGATGATCGAAACTTGTCTGGAAGTGCGCAGCATCGCCGCTAAGAATTAGCGGTCCAGTTTTAGGCAGCCTCACAAGCAAAGATTGGTGACCGGGTGTATGCCCGGGGGTGGAAAGAAGCACCAGGCTCCCGTCGCCAAAGACATCGTAATCGCCGTCGATCAGCTTTACAGGATGCGTCTTTTTAAAGCCGACAGTGTCTTGTCGGCTCCCAGCCCATTCGTATTCAACTCTTTGCACCAGCATCAGCGTGTCGGGGAACATTTCGACGTTCCCTGCGTGATCCGGGTGACTATGCGACACGGCCATCAGCTTTATGTCCGAGGGCTTGATGTTTATCTCCTCAAGCTGAGCCGCCAGCGTGATTGGCTTGCGCCAGATTGGCCCGGTGCCAGGTCCCCATTCATGCAGTACCTCTTCATGATTTGGCAGCTTCGCGACAGCATCATCAACGCCCGTGTCCCACAGGAACCACCCTTGAGTGTGGTGGATGAGATAGCAGTGCCCGGGAAACCCGACGGCGACTCCGACGTTGACCCCCGGTGTCCACCGCGATTCGTCGGTGCCACTGCCGTCGCCGCAGTCAATCACATACAGGCGGTCTACCCCCGATTTGACTTGCGGATCGGCGGCGGAGACTCGCATGCCGGGAATCGCGGCAGCTACCGTCAAGACGACAGCCAGTAAGGTGCAGCTAATGTTTGCTTTCATGGAATCCTCAATTCGACGTCTGACTACAGCCGGCAGCGACCATTGCCCTAAGACGCGATTTCCCCCAGGTAGTACCCGAGTCGATTTTCGACATCCCCGGGCTTGTGAAAGCCGCGCGCGATCAGCGCCTTGATCCCCTCCTGGGCCGCTGGTCGCCCGAGCGAACCGATGCACGCATCCCACCCGGCGCCGAGTTCGACGTCTGGCGGCAGGCTCGTGTTTACCAGGCGCTTTGTCTGAGCGATCGCCCATTTGTCGAACTTCGCAATTCGGGTCGCTAGCGCGTCCACGAACGCATCTAAATCCGCGTCGGGCAGGGCGCGGTTGATATAGCCGTAGGCCTCGGCCTCGTCTGCCCTGATGTCTTCAGAGCTCAAGAGTACCTCGAGCGCGCGGTTTCGCCCGATGAGCCGGGGCAACCGAGCCATGGGGCCGCCGCCGGCAACCATCCCCACGCCTACCTCCCATTGCGAGATGATGGTCTTCTCGCGACTCGCGAAACTCATGTCGCAGGCCAGCGTGATCTCGCTGCCGTTACCTGTCGCCCGGCCGCGGATGAGGGCGATCGAGACGAATGGCGCGCGGGTCAGGCGCACGAGAAAGTCCGGCCAAGGCGGCAAGCCCGTGGGGCCGGGCGGCAGTGAGGTCAGGTCCTCAAGCTTTGCCGTGAAATCGGAGTGATTCAGAAAGTAGTCGTCGACCGCGCTATCGAATACCACGACCTTGACGTGCTCATCGGCCTCGAGACTCTCGATGACTTGCTGGAACTGCTCGACCATCTCCGGACCCATGACGTTGATTGGCGGGTTGTCGATCGTGACGCGCCAATAGGCTGGTGACCGCCGGGACACACGAATCTCCTTAGTTTTCCCAGCAGTGTCCGTCTGCTCGGCTTTGGCAGGTGCGCTTACAGTTGCCATGGCATTCTCCATCGTCTTCGTTAGCCTCAGTACCGGTCGATTGAAGTCGAGCAATCGCGCCCATGTCCCGGATGCGGTCGGCGCAACTGGCTATCCCTTGATGAACTGCACATCGAGTGTGATCGTGACTTCGTCCCCAACCAGGAATCCGCCGAACTCCAGAGGAGCATTCCATACAAAACCGAACTCCTTGCGATTAATTTTTGCGGAGCCGGAAAGGCCGATACGCTCGTTCCCCCAGGGATCCTTGGAAGGCCCGCTCACATCGTCGACGCTCAGGGTTACGGGTTTGGTAACGCCACGTATCGTCAGATCGCCGCTGACCGCGTAGTCGCGGTCGCCAAGAGACAGGATGCTCGTCGACTTGAAGGTGAGCAGGGGGAACTTCTCGACGTCGAAGAAATCTGCTTGCTTTAGGTGGGCATCGAGCTTCTCATCGACGGTGCTTACGCTCGCAGCGGGAATGGACACCTCGACGGTGGAATGAGTGTAATCATTCTCGTCCAGCTTCAGTACTCCGGAGAGCCCCGAAAACTTGCCTTTGACGAATGAGATCATCATGTGTCTTACCTTGAACTCGGCCGCCGAGTGGGAGGGGTCGATCTTCCAGGTGCTAAGAGCGGTGCTCGCGGTAGTGTGAGTAGCGGTTGCTGCAGTTGAGCTCATTTGACAAATCTCCTTTTCTAACTCTGGTTGGCGCAATGAACTGAGAGGCGCGCGAATCCTTGATTGCGATTAGGCCAGACTTGAAGGGGAGAGTCCATTGGACGATGGTATTGGCGAATACTTTGGTATCGGTCAAACAAGATGACGAGGCTCAAGTTGTTTAGTGTTTTGTATTCGCGAGAAGCTCATGATGCCACGCTTGCCAATACCGGGCTCAAGCGTTGGCGCTGTATGCGCGATGCAGGAAAAAGACCAGCCCGATAGAAGTCGCGGTGGGCACGTCCTCACCGAAACCGTGATATCGGTGCAGCAGTAAGGTCACCTCCTTCCTGCAAGTGCTGAACATCAATCCAGGTGCATGTGACTTCCCCGCCCATGTGTGACATGATCGAACTTCTTTTCCTGCATTCCTAAGGTGCGTAACGAGTGAAGACAAAGTCGCCAGCTTGGAATGGCCGGTGGCAAGGAAAGCAGGTCTTCAGCTTCGCCTCGTCGGCAGGTTTACCATTCTTATCAAATTGAGCGAACCCCCAACCGGCCGTTGCAGCGAACTTTTTTGAGTCCTTGACCATAAACTGCAGATACCACCCCGGGGCGGCTCCGGCCACGAAGGATTGGGCCCGGCCAAAAACTTTGTTGTTTTCCTCCGACGGCACGTCTTTCCAGGCAATGCGGGCGATGACTGTGCCGTCCGGAAACGGAAGTTTGTCTTCCCGATACGCCTTGATCGCTACGTCATTGCCGAGGATGGCTCGAATGTCGTTGAGGCTGCCTTCTTCGTGAGCCACGGAGATCAGCCTCCAGTCGCGGTACCCCGGAAAGATCTTTATCCCGAAGATCGGTACGGCCCCTCCATCATCGCGTCCAGACGCAGGAGAGCCAGAGACGGCAACGCCAACCAAAGCAACGAGCGCAACCCGCAACAAAGCTATTCGGCTCATATTGGTTCCTCCCTTGGAGTTTTACTTTTTCACTATTAACCTTTCATTTCGCTTTCGCCGCCGCTTGCTCGATCACCTCGGCCACTTCCCGTGGATGAGACAGCATAGCCAGGTGATTAGAAGGCAGGGTGATTGACGTTGCCTTTATGGCCGCTGCTTCGTCCTTCTCGAGTTCCGGTGGAATCGCCCGATCGTTGCCCGCGATTACGGCCCATGAAGGCTTGCTCTTCCACGCAGCTGTCGTGACCGTTGCCCCGAAAACAGCCGCCGCCGTTTGACCCTGTGTCGCAATGAGTATCCGCTGCTCCCCGGCCGACAGATCCTGCGCCATATCTTCGGCAATTCCCTTTTTTGTCGCGGTTAGAAAGCCCTGAGCGTCAAGGTGGAGTTCCTTGCCCAGCGGAGCCGGCGGATACGGCTTGCTGACGGAATTGATGGATTCACCCTCCTGGGGTGCAAACGCTGCCACGTAGACCAACCCGACAACCTTCGGATCATTGCCCGCTTCGGTAATCACCACGCCGGCGTAGGAGTGGCCAACCAGTATCACTGGTCCGTCCTGCAGCGCGATGATGCGCTTGGTCGCCGCCACGTCGTCAGCCAGCGAGGTCAGAGGGTTCTGCACAGCGACCACATGAAAACCCTTCGCCTGGAGGAGCGCAATCACTCTGGACCAGCACGAGCCATCCGCCCAGGCGCCGTGAACCAGAACAATATTTCTGACCCCTTGTGGGGAATTCGCCTGAGCGAATCCTCTCATGGCGATTCCGGACGAAAGCATCATAACCACGGTTGCGATCAAAGCCGTTCGGTACATTTGCGAGAGCTTCATTGCTGCCTCCTCGTTTAAGTAACTCCGGCGATTAGGCCAGAACATCCCTTGGCCGCGCAATTGGACGATGGTATCGCCGCTACCTTGGCATACACGAGGTACGTGCCTTTCCTCCAACGAAGCGTTATTGAGCACCCATCAAATGAAACAACCCTCTGCCCGCACACTTGATACAAAGGTATCGGCAATACCATGGTCCAATTGTTTGGCTCCTTCGCATGTGGCCCAATCGCAACTGTTCGAGATGCAATTTGAGTGAGTCGAGAAAGTATCTTTGCGAGGGAGAACAAGCGATGTCTGAATTTGTAGGGAAGTCTGCGACGGTCAACCACGAAGAACAGAAGCTGGATGTCCGCGCTGAGGTCAGACGCCTTAGCGGACTTACGATGTTTGTGATAGTCGTAACAGTGCTCGCCGTCCTAATCGCGGTGGCCGTTCACGCGCAGGACAAGGAAGCACCGAACGCACAAGACAAGTATTCTCTAAAATCGCCCAGTGGAATTGCGTTCTCCGACTTCAGGGGCTACGAGGACTGGGCTGATGTTTCTTCAGCCAACCAAGACAACAACATACTCAAGGTAATCGTCGCCAATCCGAAGATGATCGCGGCGTTCAAGGGCGGCACTCCCGGCAACGGCGAGCCTTTTCCCGAGGGTTCCATGATCGTGAAACTCCAGTGGAAGCAGAAGAGGAGCACTGAGGCGCAGTTCGCCGTAAACGTGCCGGATTATTTTACCCAGGCATTCGTGATGGAAAAGGATAGCAAGAGATTCCCGAAAAGCAACGGCGGGTGGGGGTACGCGGTGTTCAACTACGATGCCGTATCGGGCAAGTTTTCACCCGATGCCAAAAGCCCTTCAGACTGCGGCAACGCTTGCCATACGGCTGTGAAGGCGAAGGACTACATCTTCCATCCGTACCAGGTGCGTTGAGTTGCGCCTCCTCCTTCGATGCGGTTGACAATTAGATGTTGTCGCGTTTCTGCGTTTGCTAAATACTACTTACGCGGCACTCGATGGGGGACTCTGCCTTGGCTATCATCCGAAGTTGCTCATCTTGCGGAAAGTCGAACCGAATTCCGGCGAAACATCTCGCTGACACAGGAAAGTGCGGCGCATGCAAAGCGACGCTATCTGCAATGGCAAAGCCCATAGAGGTGAATGTTGAGGAATTCGATGAGGTTGTTCGTGACAGCAAGGTCCCCGTACTCGTTGATTTCTGGGCGGCCTGGTGCGGCCCCTGCCGAATGGCAGCGCCGCATGTCGCAGAGGTCGCGCGAGACCTCGCCGGCCGCGCCGTCGTGCTGAAGGTGGACACGGAACGGTTCCCGGAACTTGCCTCACGGTACAACGTTCGAGGAATCCCGAACTTCGCCGTATTCATTCGCGGTAGCCTTCACTTCCAGCAAGCGGGTCTGGTAGACGCGAATACGATGAAGAGTTGGCTTACGTCGGCAGCCTAGCGCCCGCAGTGAGCTTCCCTATCTACTTTGCCAACTGCTTACGGATGGATTGCAACTCGAGGCGGTGCTTGGCCGTCGCCTTGGGATATGCCATCTTCAGTTCCTTGAGCGCATCGAGAACGATCGCTGAAACAATCAGGCGGGCATTCTCCTTATCGTCTGCCGGCACCGCGTACCAGGACGCATGACGGGTGCTCGTTGCCTCCAGGCACTCTTCGTAGGCCTTCATGTAATCCCCCCAATACTTCCTCTCGTGAATGTCGGCCACGCTGATTTTCCAATTTTTCTCTGGTTCATCGATGCGTTCGAGAAGCCGCTTTCGCTGCTCGTCACGAGACAGGTGGAGGAATATTTTGATGGTCCGCGTTGCGTTTCGATAAAGATGCTCCTCCAAGTCCCTGATCGAGCGATACCGGTCTTTCCAGATGTTTTTCTGATCGCGGAGTTCTTTGGAAAGGCCCTCGCTGCGGAGGATCTCTGGGTGCACTCGAACGATCAGCACTTCCTCATAATAAGAACGATTGAAGATGCCAATCCTGCCGCGTTCTGGAAGTCGGACCGTGCTGCGCCACAGAAAATCATGTTGGAGTTCCTCGGCGCTTGGCTGCTTGAAACTGTAAACCTCGCAACCCTCTGGGTTGACGCCGGACATGACATGGCGGATGGCGCCATCTTTTCCGGCGCCGTCCATCCCCTGAAAGATCACCAACAGTGCGAATTGGTTCGATGCGTAGTGCAGTTGCTGCAGCGAGCTCAACTTCTCCATGTGTTCGAGGAGAAGCTCTTTGTACTGCTTTTTCGACTTGTAATAAGGATCGACTATCGTCGGCCACCTGCCTAGGTCAACCTCTTTTCCGGCCGGTACACGGAAGTCATTTGAATCGATTTTCATCTTCCTCGCTCTTGAGTCATTTGCAAATGCCTTTTCGGGAAATACGGAGAAGGGCGAAAACAGGCATCTTGATTCGCTCGGTCACCACGCCGATTGCCACCGCAGAGCCAGGCTCACCAACGACGATTGCAACGGGCAACGACGCCATTGCGATGACCAAAAACGCGAAGGCTGAAATGATATCAACGCCGGCTGCCGAAGCAAAATGAGGTGAGATCAGAACGCTTCTCTCCTGACGGGCGATCTAGCCTCATTAGTTGGGGGAGTATTGAATAGTCTCAGCCGCGAACTGACGACCCGCTTTACAGAATCGACAACCCGCGCCAAGATTTTATACGGCGCAACTTCGTTGGGCTCTCTCGCTAAGCTTTCTTCCAGGGATTGCCTCCAGGCGACCCTTATTTCGGTATTAATATGGACGATGTTGATTCCTCCAGCGATGGCTCTGCGAAAGTCGTCATCGTCGGTTCCAGATCCTCCGTGCAGGGTTAGGAAGACGTCGGTCGCCTCCTTGATTTCGGATATCCTTTCGATATTCAGGTGTTTCTTCGTCGTTCCCTGCACCATGCTCCTGAGCATGCCATGCATGTTCCCGACCGCCGGGGCGAGAGCATCGATTCCGGTTGACTGAACGAATTGCTTTGCCTCCTCGGGCGTTGTCAGGCTCTTGAATCCGTTCTGGGCCTCCTCGTGGATTTCAGAACCCGTTCCAATATCGCCTATCTCTCCCTCCGCCAAGATGGCAGGATTGATCGCCTTAACCGCTTCAACCGTTTCCTTCGTGCGAGCAACATTCTCTTCGAAAGGCAACGCGGAGAAATCGATCACCACCGCATCGAAGCCAGCTTTCGCCGCTTCCACCGCTTTCGCGATTGAATGTGTATGGTCGGCGTTGAGAAATGCCTCCAGATCAAGTTCTTCGCGCAAACTCTTGAACAGAACGGCAAGTTGGCGAGTTCCCAGGAACTCTCGTTCTCCTTCGGAAGCGCCGACAAGCACCGGCACGTGCATCTCAGACGCGGCCGTGAGCACCGCCTTCAACATCACGAGGTTAGCGACATTGAAATGTCCCAGGGCGACGCCATCCCTTTCCGATTGCGTCAGGACATCCCGCAATGCAATCATGTTGGTCCTCCCTGAAAGCCGCAGAGCCTTCAACCCCTAAAGTGTGAGAATCGCTTCGCCAATGTTGAAGGTTCAAGGCATCCCAGCACTATTGCTGACTCCGCCTGTCTGCCTTCATCGGTTCCATCCGTGGATGCCGATTCCCGATGAGAAGCTCACTGATACACTGCCGCAAAGTCTCTAAGTGCCCCTGCCAGTCTTCCTCAAGCCTCTGCTCCCATTGTTCATTCCGAGATCTCACGGTTGATGCTCTTTTCGAGCGCTTCGCCGGCGATCCGATGCCTTCCGCCTGTGCTTGAGCGGCAGGCGCCTGATGTTGGTGGGTAGCCATGACATCCTCCAATACGGATGGTTCATCGTTCCTATATCACGCTATGCGCAGGAAATCCTTTAGGTTCCTCAGCACAGATTCGATTGAGCCAAAACACGGGAGACGGATCAATTGAACCAGGGTATCGAGCGGTTGACCTGGGTTGAAGCTCGAGCCCGAAAGCTAGCCCCGAGGGGGACACGGATTTTCTTCAAGCAGTACTGATGGACACCCCAATATGCCTCTTCGCGATCTCCTCGATTTGCGGCTCTGTCAAAGCGGAGAGGTCTGCAGTCTCGATCGCGACAATTCGTTGAAACTCCTCGAAATGATGGCCTCTTAGATACTCCGTCAGGTGCCCGGCCGCGCTGCTTTTCCCCGCCCCATGTCCGATCAGGATGATCTCTTCGGCGTGGACTAGGTCCATGGCGATCTCCTCGTAATAGGAATCTTCCTCGGGAACGCGATCACCTTTATAGTGAGCTTCCTTACGGTGGATCAAATGATGGTGGAAGCCGAAGGGATCATACGGCTTCACGTTGACTTCGCCTTCAGACCGGCCGTTGCTCAAAACGTGATATATATGAGCAACATGATGGTCGATCACCACGACCATTCGCCCGATTTTGTATGTCTTGGCCGGCATCCCAATGGTGCCGACTTCCTTCAGAAACCTGCGTAGTCGAAATATCTCTTCCACCGCGAGGTTATGCCCACTGGGGCGCTTGAAGAGACTTCTTTGTGAGCCGACCACGAAAGCAAACTCGTCGTTTCCGTGCGGTTGTGCCTCGCCGATATGCCCAATCAAATCAATCACTGAGCTCCAGCTTAGATTTCGAGGCAGCTTCCCGGCGACGAGACTCTCAAGAAGTTCTTTATGGTCGCGACGCATAGGCTCATTCATCGTTCGACTCCCCTGTGGGATAAGAGCGACGTTCCAGTTTCCTCATTGCACTCCCCGCCCCAATTCACCGTCTCGATTAGGCCAGACAAAAGGAAGAGAGTCTATTGGACGAAGGTATTGGCAAATACTTTGGTGTCGACTCGAGTGGAAAAGTCAACCTACCCTCAGCAATTGCTGAGAATTGATTGCGACGAAAAAAGCTTCCGGCCCTCGCCTGATACGAATGTATCGTCGACACCATTGTCCAATTGTTTTGATGCCGTCATTTCTGGCCTAATCCGTTGGGAACTGCACACGCGACGACGACTACTTTGCGAAGGTGTGCGCGCATGGACCTGTGCAATCGGATACAGCAAACTTTAGCTCGCAAGGGAAACAGTCGGAGCAGGCAGCTGCTCAGGATGCACGCATGCCGATGACGATCTATCTGGAGAAATGATGGCCTCAGCGAACGGTGCCGGATCCGCATCTTTTCTAACGGGTGCCGTGCCGGTTAAGAGTGTCGAACCAAACGGGCTTACCAGTGATGCGGCGAAGATTCGTCTGGACAAAGACGGGCCTAACGCCATGCCGGATACGTCCGCTCACCCCCTTCGCAATGCCCTGATCAAGTTTTGGGCGCCTGTTCCATGGTTGCTTGAGGCTGCCATCCTGCTGCAGGTAGGGCTGCATAAGTATCTCGAGGCTGCCGTCATCGCGGGCCTGCTGGTTTTTAACGCCGCTCTGGCTTGGTTTCAGGAGGGGCATGCCCAGGCGACGCTCGCTGCGCTGAAATCGCGTCTCGCTCTCAATGCTTCCGTGCGCCGCGATGGAGTCTGGAGGACCGTGCCCGCCGCGGAACTGGTTCGTGGCGATCTGGTTAAGCTATCGCTCGGCGGCGTTGTGGCGGCGGACGTGCAACTGCTCGACGGGTCGGTCCTGCTCGATCAGTCGATGCTCACTGGCGAGTCGCTGCCCATCGAAGCCGGACCAGGTGTGAATACGTATGCAGGTTCCCTGGTGCGGCGCGGCGAAGCCACAGGAGTCGTAACCGCCACGGGGATCCGCACCAAATTCGGGCGTACAGCGGAGATGGTTCGCACTGCGCACGTCGTCAGTTCCCAACAGAAGGCTGTGCTGCGGATCGTGCGTAACCTCGCCATCTTCAATGGCGGCGTCATCGTCTTCATCGGAACCTATGCCCGGTTTCATGCGATGCCGTGGTACGAAATTATCCCGCTGCTGCTTACATCGGTGCTGGCGGCCATCCCTGTGGCGTTGCCCGCGACGTTTACGCTGGCGGCGGCGCTGGGTGCTCGCGCTCTTGCTAAGCTAGGCGTCTTGCCGACTCGGCTCACGGCCCTCGACGAAGCCGCAACCATCGGTGTCTTATGCTCGGATAAGACCGGGACACTGACCCGCAACCAACTCTTCGTTACCAGTGTTCGCCCCATGCCGGGCTTCGATGAGGCGCACATCCTCGGGTTGGCGGCACTGGCCAGTTCCGACGGCGGCCAGGACTCGGTCGACGCTGCCATCCGATCCGCCGCCGCGCAAAAGCCTGCAGCCGACCTGCCGAAGTTGACCAGCTTTGTCCCATTCGATCCAGGCACGAAGACCTCCGAAGCCATGGCGACTGACGCGAAGGGCAGACCGGCGCGCATCGTCAAAGGAGCCTTCACGGTTGTCGCGGGCATGGCAGCACCGGCTCCCGCCGCAGCGGCTATTGCGGACAATCTTGAGAAACAAGGCTTCCGGGTACTGGCAGTGGCTGCTGGCCCTCCGGCCGCGATACAGTTGCTCGGCTTCATCGCGTTGAGCGATCCGCCGCGCCCCGACTCCGCTTCCCTCATCTCTGAACTGAAAGCACTCGGCGTGCGTACCGTCATGGTGACGGGGGATGCGCCGGCGACCGCGGCCATTGTGGCCCACGCGGTCGGACTGGAAGGCGCTGTGTGTCTCGCGGGACCGATCCCCGAGGCCGTCAAGCCGGAGGATTTCGCGGTCTTCGCGAGTATTCTTCCGGAAGGAAAATTTGACCTCGTCAAAGCATTCCAGAAGAATGGGAACACGGTCGGGATGTGCGGAGACGGCGCGAACGATGCGCCGGCGCTGCGCCAGGCACAGATCGGAATTGCTGTATCGACTGCCACCGACGTGGCCAAATCGGCAGCCGGCGTAGTTCTGACGGAGGCCGGTCTTGGTGGCATCGTTGCCGCGGTCAAAGAAGGCAGGGTCACGTTTCAGCGAATCCTTACTTACACGCTGAACTCGGTCCTCAAGAAAATTGTGCAGGTATTGCTGCTAGCCGTCGGTCTGGTGATGACCGGCCATGCTGTGCTGACACCCATGCTGATGGTGATCGTGATGATCACTGGAGATTTTCTGGCCATGTCGCTCACCACGGACCGGGTGCGCCCCTCGGCGAACCCGAACTCTTGGCAAATCGGACGGATCACGGGCGCCGGTGTGATCCTCGGACTCTGTTTTCTCATGTTTGCAACTACAGTTCTGGCGATCGGCAAATTTGAACTGCAACTCGAAACGAGCGGTCTGCAAACTCTTTCCGCCGTCGCTATCGTATTCGGCAGCCAAGCGACCATTTACGCCATACGCTCGCGCCGGCGCCTATGGGGCTTACGGCCAACCAAATGGCTGGTGCTGTCCTCTATCGCAGACCTTTTGATCATTTCGACACTGGCCGTTCGCGGCATTGCAATGGCGCCCTTGCCGCTCTATGTGATCGCATGCGAATTTGCAGGAGCTCTCGTATTCGGGCTAGTGCTCGACTCAATCAAAATCCCTGTCTTTGCGCGCCTCTGCATATCGTAGGGATCATTTGCAGCTTTGTGCCGCTATTCAGCATCGAGGCGATGCATGCTCTAGCCGATGGAAGGAAATAGTCCAATCCCGGAAGCCGGTTCGGCCGAGCGCAACTTCGAGAAACAGCTCTCTGCAATGTTTTCCTTCTTTGCAAGCCGTGCCGGCATACGGATCGGCAATTTCATCGCCGAAGGACAAATCGACTCCGAGTTCGTCGCAACCAAGAAACCTTATTTTAATGGCAAACGCAGGCTGGATTCATCTATGACGATGGAATCGCGGCAGGCAAGTTCAAGTGAAAAGTTGCGCCGCACCCAGGGGAACCGACCGCCCACAAGCGCCCACCATGCGACTCAATAATTGACCGGCTGATGCGAAGCCCCATGCCCGTGCCGTGGGGTTTGGTCGTAAAGAACGGATTGAATATCTGTTCCGCGAGCTGCGGAGGAAGTCCTATGCCGGTATCACTCACCGAAACAAGAATCTGCTCGTTTTCAGTTCGCTGCGACCGGATGATCAACTCTCGTATTCCATCAACGTCCTTCATCGCCTCGATGCTGTTGACGATCAGATTCATCGCGACCTGCTGTAATTGCACACGATCTCCGACGATCTGAGGTAGATCGGCCGCCAGTTCGGTGCGGATCGAAATGTTGTGTCGCAATGCCTGGTCGCGCAGGAGAGCGATGGTTTCTGGAATAATCTCGTTCACATTCAGACTCTCCTGTTTCGGGACTCCCTTCTCGAATTGTGAGCGGATCCTACCGATAATCTCAGTGGCACGTTGTGCATCTCTTACAATTTTGGTGACAGCTTTGCGCACCGTATCGAGATCAGGCTCATCCCGCTCAAGCGATCGCAGGCAGACGTTAGCGTTGGTGATAGCACCACTGATCGGTTGGCTGATCTCATGAGCCATGGATGCCGTTAACTCGCCCATGGTGGTCACCCGGTTGATGCGCGCGAGATCGCCCTGCGCCTGGCGTAACGCTTCCTCGGCACGCTTTCTATCGTCGATTTCGGTTAAGAGGAAGTACCATCGGACGATGTGCCCCTGCCGGTCACGAAGAGGAAGCCCGCGCATGTTTAACCATCGGTAGACGCCATCGAAACGACGAATTCGCACGGCTTCGTATTCAGCTGGATCTCCCGCGGCGAAAGCTCGCTCAAAAGCCTGAAGGTACCCAGGGCGATCGTCCGGGTGAATGGTGTCGTCTACGGCCCATTGCCGCAACTCTTCCAGCGGCCTTCCGAGGTAGTCCAAAAGCGGCTGGTTGACCCGCGCAACCTCGCCGCTAGAATCTAAAACCGCAATCAGGCCGGGGATGCTATCCACGATCAAGCGAGATTCGTGCTCGCCTTCGCGTAACGCATCCTCGGCACGCTTCTGATCATCGATGTCGGTTATCAGCAGGTACCAGCGAACAATTTCCCCGTTTCTATCGCGAAGCGGAGAACCTCTATCCTGGAGCCAGCGATAGACACCGTCCGCTCGCTTAAAGCGCGCCGGGAACTCATAGGGACGGCCAGTGGTAATCGCTCGGGTAAAGGCTTCGATAACGCCAAGCAGATCCTCAGGATGAATCGTGTCGTTCGTTCCCCACTCATTGAGTTCCTCGATAGTCTTACCGAAGAATTCCAAGGCCTGTTGGCTTACCATTTCCAGATTCCCGTTGGGTGATGTCAGCCCAACCATGCCGGGAATGCTGTTCAAAGTCAAGCGGGCTTCATACTCGCTTTCGCGCAACGCTTCCTCGGCGCGCTTCCGGTCGTCGATATCTGTGATGAGACCGTACCAGCGGGTTATTCTGCCTTCCGCGTCTCGCGCAGGGAGAATACGAGTCTGGGACCATCGAAAGAGGCCATCGCCCCGGCGATAACGGAGTTCGCTCTCGAAGGCAGTTCCGGTTGTCATTGCGTGCGTCAATTCCGCGATGACGCGTTCAAGATCGTCTGGGTGGACCGCACCGTTGGTTCCCCAGGAGTTCAACTCCTCAAGCGTCATGCCGAAGAAATCGAGGAGCCTTTGGTTGGCAAGATCGATCTGACCGGCCGGATTTAGAGTGCATACGAGCCCGGGAATGCCGTCGAGAATTTGGCGGAGATTGGTTTCGCTCGCTCCCAGCGCTTCTTCGGCGCGCTTTTGGTCGTCGATGTCGGTCGTCGTACCGACGAATTTGAGGACTCTTCCGTCTGCATCGCGCAAGACCACGGCTTGCTGTAGATGCCAGCGATAGGTTCCGTCGTGGGCGCGTAATGAGCGGGTTTCGACCGCGAAGTCCTGTCCCGAGCGCACTCCGTCCCAAAAGGCCTTCGATGCTGCTTCGCGATCCTCAGGGTGGACCGCGGTCATCCAGGCCTCGGGATTCGACCGAACGAAATCGAGAGCCTGACCGGAGTAATCAAGCCAAACTTGATTCACAAAATCTGGCGTTCCATCAGGATTGAGCGTCCAGGCGGATACGGGAAGATGGTGCAGCAACCCGGCCTGGAGTTGCAACTCGGCGTCGGCCCGCTGCAGATCATCATAAAGGCGGCTGGTCTGCGCCAACTGCTCTTCGCTGGCGCGGAGTTTCTCGCGTTCAAGTTCCGCCTCGCTGCGCATCCGTTCTTCGCGCTTCGCAGTTTCGCGGCGAAGATTCGCCATTTTGACATGCGCAGCCACACGCGCCAACAACTCCCGCGCTGCAAACGGCTTGATGAGATAGTCGTCGGCATCGGCATCGAGCCCTTCGACGCGCGACTCTTCGCCCGCCCGCGCCGACACCAGGATCACTGGCGTGGCGGCGAGGGCCGAATCTTCGCGAATCGATCGCAGCACGCCAAACCCATCCAACTGCGGCATCATGACGTCCGCCAGCACAAGAGCGGGGCGCAATCGCTCGGTTGCTTCCAATGCCTGGCGGCCGTCCACGACCGCATGCACCTCATATCGCTCGCTCAGCAAACGTGCGAGGTACTGGCGCATGTCCGGATTGTCATCGGCGACAACAATGAGTTCGCGTTTCTCCGCCGCTTTGGGCTCAGGCGGGGAAGCCAGCGATGGTCGCTTTCCAAGCATCGCTCCATCGACGGCCGCGCCCAATTCGTCTTCGGAGCGCTGTCGTGTCTCTTCGACATAAGCGTCAGCCTGAGTCTTGGTGGAGGCGAGCGACTTTGCCGCGTGAATGCGCTCGGCGGGCAGATGCTCCTTGCCGGTCGGAATCGTCACGGAGAATGTGCTGCCGCCACCAACGGCGCTCTCCACTCGCACATTGCCGCCGTGCAGTTTCACGAGTTCCAGAACTAGCGCCAGACCGATCCCTGTGCCCTCATATGTCCGGGCCTGGATGCTCTCGATGCGATGGAACCGCTCGAACACTAGATCGCGTTGCTCTTCGGGTATGCCCACACCGGTGTCGCGGACCTGCAATTCCACCGCGCCCTCCAAGGATTTCAATGTGAGAGCAACCTCGCCCTCGAACGTGAACTTGTAGGCATTGGAGAGCAGATTCAAAACGATCTTCTCCCACATGTCGCGATCTACGTACACCGGTTCGGCGATTGGCTGGCATTCGATCGAGAATCGCAGACCGGCGTTCTGCATCGCGGAATCGAATGCGCTTGCGATTTCTGTCGTGAAGTGGGCCAGATCGGTCGGCTGATACGACGCCTGCACGCGTCCAGCCTCAATCCGTGAGAAGTCCAAAAGTGTGTTGACGAGCTTGAGCAGCCGGATCGCATTGCGATGGACAGTGATCAACCGTTCGTGATGCTCCGGACTCAGCCGCTCGCTCGCTTCCATCTGCATCTCTTCGAGCGGGCCGAGCATCAACGTCAGGGGCGTACGGAACTCGTGACTGACATTGCTGAAGAACGTGTTCTTGGCGCGATCGAGCTCGGCCAGAGCCTCGGCCCGCTGGCGCTCCTGCTCATAGGCGCGGGCGCTGGCCAGTCCAATCGTGATCTGTTCCGCTACACGACGGACAAACTGGCGGTATGCGTCACCAAAGGCCTGGCCGGGATGGATTCCGGCGACAAGGAAACCCAGTGTTTCACCGTGTTCGCCCAGCCGGATCGGCACCACGCTCGCTTCTTTCGGACGTTCCGGCCAATTCGGCACTGACACGCCCGAAGCGAGATCCCGGAGTTCAACCAGAACGCCATCCATCGCCAGTGCGGGGTCAAATTGCCAAAGGTTGTCGCCCCGGCAGTCGATGACCGACGGATGCAATGCTTCGTCGGTTTCGACGCTCGCGCCCACCAGATACGCTAAATGTTCGGAAGGCCGATATTCATAGAGAAATGCGAAGGGGAGGCTCAAGCAATTCTCGCCGAGGGTCTCCGCGCTGACGCGCCACACTTCGTCTTCGTTTCGTGCTCCTGCCGCTCGCGACGCCAGGTCGCGGAGCAAATGCCGGCGTCGATCTTCGATCACCCGTTCCGTCGTCTCGAGGGCCGAGTTCAACACGCCGCCTACGCAGCCGTTGTCATCCCAAATCGGACTAGCAGAAAATGCTATATAGACTTCTTCGAGATAGTTGTTGCGGGTAAGAGGGACCAGCGCATCGGACAGATAGTTGACAGTCTGACCCCGAGCCATCACGGATTCATACATTGACCCGATGAAATCCCAGGCTTCGGGATATACCTCGCGAGCGCCGCGTCCCAGAGCCCACGGGTGCCTTGTTCCTGCTATCGGCCGGTAGGCATCGTTGTACAACAGCACATAATCCGGCCCCCAGCAGATGGCCATCGGATAGCCAGAGGCAACCACGACACGCACGATGGTTCGCAGAGCTTGCGGCCATTGTTCCAGTGAGCCCAGTGGTGTAGCCGACCAGTCGAGAGCGCGCCAATGTGCGCTCGTCTCGTCGCTTCCGGCGAAGACTGAATCGATCAGCTGCCTTTCGGTGGGCTTCATTAAAAATCCCTCGACCCGGTAGCAGCTTTAACAAGGATTACGGCCGATGGTTGAAGTAATCCCGAAGAGCCGCCAGGCTGTGCGGACCAGGCAAGCACTGGATGCGCTCAACGAAAGAACGCGGGTCCAGCGAATCAAGAGTATGACTCTTAGCGGAATTCAGGGGAAACCTATGGGCTCACTCGCCTTGAACGGCTGCAGCAAACAATGCCAAATTATACCGTGCGCCGAAGGTGGAGGGGTTGGCGGTGAAGGTTGATTCATTTTGGGGGCCGGCGCCCCTTCAGAACGTAAACCGGCCGGCCAGTTGAATCTGGCGCGCAGTGCCGGAGGTGGTCAGGATTTGCCCTGCGTTATTGGCAAAGTCACCCGCCGCATCCTTATAAACGGCATCCCCGTTTCCTCCAAGGGTAAAAGCACTTTGCGTATTACTCGGAACTCCAAAATTCGGATGGTTGAGCAGGTTATAGACTTCGACTCCAAACGTAAGCTTCCGTTCTTGACTGATTGCAAATTCTTTGTGCAGCGCTGGGTCAAATTGAGCAAACGCCGGTCCCCGCAGCATATTTCGTCCGGCATTGCCAAACTGCCCCGCAGGAGGGACCGCAAAAGCACTTGGATTAAACCAGCAGGCCGGAGTACCCACTCTGACCCCATTCGGACAGGCCCCCGCGTAAGGGTTCCCAACAAGGTTCGGACGTTCATTGATAAGCAGCCCCTGCAAATCGGCATTGTCGAAAGAAAGCATCGGGGTAAAAGGAGGACCGCCATGAACGCTGGCAACAGCCGCGATCTGCCAGCCACCAAGGAGAGATCTGGATCCCGGCAGCTCGTACGCGGCATTCGCCACGAAGTTATGCCGGATGTCGAAATCTGACCGCCCTCGGCTTCCCTTGCGATCGAAAATGTTTTGAGATTCGGAAGGATCGTTCACAGATTCTACGGAAAAATCCACGGATGCATCATCGATGGAATGGGCTAACGTATACGATGCCTGCCACAAGAGGTTATGTGCATAGCGTTTCGAAACGGAGACCTGAAAGGAGTTATAAAAGGATTGCGCGTCAGTCGATATCGTTTGTAGAGGTGATGGCAGGTTCGGATTGTAGCGATGGCCTAGCGCCGGCTCAAAGGGGTTCTGTTCGCCCTCGCGGGTGAGGTGATTGCCACGCGTGCCAAAGTAACCAGCGCTGAGGCTTATACCTCGCGAGATTTCCCGTTCAACATTGAGGTTGTACTGCATCACGTATGGGAACTTGGGATAGTAGGTCATCGTGAAAAGATCGAGCGGCAGGGTCACTTGAGCGTTCTGCGGGTTTAGAAACTGCGGGAAAACGAATTCCTCTGCATCGAAAAAAGGCGCCAGAAACCGGTCGAGACCGAACACGGCTGCCGGAAACTGGTCGCGATAGATTCCGAACCCACTCCGCACCACAGTCTTGCCGTTACCGAATACGTCCCATGCAAAGCCTGCCTGCGGTGAGAAAAGATTCAGCGGCGTCGCGGCAAATAACATGCCGACTGTCGGCGCAGAATCCGTCGCAGGGTTTCGAAAAGTGGATAAACGGCCGTGAGCCTCGGTCGGATTGGAGTAAAAATCGTAGCGCAACCCGATGTTTACCGTTAAGCGGCTGTTTATGCGCACGAAGTCCTGGGCAAACCCAGACGCGAAAGTTTCACGGTATCCGCGCTCGGAATCGGCATTGGAAGGATTGACCCCCACATAGGCCAGTGGCACGCCTTCAAGAAAGGATTCGAGGGCAGGATTGTTGCTTTCTGCCGGCAGTCCGAGGGCAGTCAGATCTTCGAACTCGTAGAGTCCGTTTACTGCGAAATCCAACGTCGAGTTTAGATCGAGCCTGCGGAGCTCTGCGCCGAATTTTAAGGCATGGCGGCCAATGGTACGCGAGAGCTGATCCTGAACCTGATAAACGGTCGAATAATCGCCCAAAGGAAATGCCGCGTAGTTGCCAATCAGGCTCAAACCCGTGACATCGATCATTCCGAACGGCCTGTCAGGTTCTAAAGAAATAGACAGGCCCGGATGCGTATTATCGGGCGCAGAGGAAGCCGTTGTCCGGTTGACACCCAAGCGCAACTCATTGATCAATTCCGGTGCGAGATCCGTATGGTCCTGAATAGTCACATACTGATTCCGCGCCAGGTGAAGAGTCGGAAATCCCGGCATGTAGGTGCCCGGCGGTGTTCCTGCGTATGGCGCGACAGACGAACTGTCATCGACGGTGTAACGCGCGAAGACCGAATGCGTATTGGAAAAGTTGTGGTCGATGCGAACCATACCGTGATCCTCACGGGTGGCGCCTTTGTCAGCCGTGATCAGTTCGCCGGTTCCATCTCCATTGTCCGCTCCGTTCGAAGGAGGCATCAGATTAAGAAACTGTTGCGTTTGGGGATTGATCGGAATGGCGGCGCACCCGCTTGAACTGGCGCTGGTGCAGGCCCCCGAGGTCTTCGCTGAGGGCAAGAAACCTTCATGAGCAAGCGCATCGGGCGCAGTGGCAATTGCCGTGGATGCCTCGACTTCGCGAAACCCCTCATAGTTGGCAAAGAAGAACGTACGATTACGCTTCAGCGGCCCTCCGATTCCGGCACCGAACTGGTTGCGGACGAACGGGGGGATCGGGTTGGCGCCCAAGTCAAAATAGTTCTTAGTGTCGAGTGACGCATCCCGGTGCAATTCCCAAAACGATCCGTGAAATTGGTTACTTCCTGACTTGGTTGTCATATCGATGACTGCGCCACCATGCCCGCCGTACTCCGAGTTGAAGGTCTGCGTCAGAACGCGGACCTCCGCCAACTCATCGAGGCCGAGAAAGAACCCCGAAGCGCCCGCTGGCGAAAATCCCCAGGCGGGATCGGTCGCATCCATACCATCGATCAGAACGTTTGTCATACTGGGTCGGGTTCCATTTATCGCCACTTGCGCCGTCTTACCACTCGAAAGCAACGAGGGCGCACTTCCGGGATCGGGAGTGACTCCAGGCTCCAGCGCTACCGCACTGAAGAGATCCTGATTATTGAGAGGCAGTTTCGTCAGGCTCGCCTCTGCCACGATTCCGCTGACAGCAGAGGTCGTACTGTCGATGCCGCTGACGTTCGCGTTGACCGTTACCTGCTGCCGTAGGTCGCCTATAGTCAGTGAGAAATTTATGATCAACCCTGAGGCCGGAACGAGCGCAACACCTTCGCGAACCTGTGTCTGGAATCCCGTTTTCTCTATGTGGACGGAGTAGTTTCCTGCTGGCAAGCCGGCGAATCGATATTCGCCTGCCGTGTCTGTAAGGGCGCTACGTTTCAATCCAGTACCACGACCAACAATCGTCACGCTGACGCCGGGGACAACAGCGCCACTTGGGTCGGTTACGGTTCCGGAAAGAGTCACAAGCTGGGTTTGCGGCCACGCACAGATTTGAAGCAATACAAGCGACAGGACCAAAAGTAAGTACGCCCTCGGACTGAAAAAATATACAAGCGTGCCGCGCTCCCTGCCGGTGTACAGCGTGAAATCGCCCTCCTCGCGTAGGGGCTCCAAAATATACTCGGAATGCTCTGCCATCGCAGTAGACTCCTGTCACCAGGATCGAACGGCCCAAAATTTTCAGTTTTCAGACAGATGGGGGACTCGCGATGTGCATCGTCGATGCGTTTACTGGGGAATACTGCGTTTCCGCACCGACAATGCGACCGAAACCATTATATGCGAAAAACTGTATCGAATCGCACACCGGAGCAAAGCCGCTTGCTTCACAGAGAGGTGAATCGGTTCTTGAAATCCCGCAATCGTAGGGGATGCTATTGTCTCTTTAAGCGGAACGCCAACTCTGGATAAGACGCTCTCCCCCTCGCCTGACATGAAGATTGTTCCATGACTGTGCACCATTAACGGATTGTTGACTTTGATCCTCTATCCCTGCGAAATCACACACTTCTGCAGAGGATCTTCCGGGTATATAAGCTGGCCCTTCCTCGTCTTCAGAAACGGGGTCAGAAGATGCCTCGCGGCAACGGTACGGCTCATAATATCCTTCACGATCCATCCCTTTTTCGTCAGTGCGTCACCGATAAGGGACCGATGGCACCGCCACGGTAACGCCTCGGCGCACATCATCGAAGTTTCTCTCCCCCTTGCAGTTTCAATGAGCGATTCCAACCCTTCTGAAAACTCCGGGGTTACCATGTAGTCCGCGAAACCTCGGAAGGAAGCATTTCGCCACCCGAGATTAACCGAGTCCTTTCTTGCATGGCGCAGTCCGCCGAGTTCCTCGATGTGTTGATAGCTCATACCTTTTCGCTCAAGGGAATGCTCCAGCAGATCGGCATTGAACTGGGGGTTGTGCCGCGACCGCGGTATCGATCTGACATCGACAATGCCTCTAACGCCATGGGTGCTTAATAACTCTATAAACTCCTCGATCGATCGTGTCGAATGACCGACCGTAAAGATACAGGGTCTTTTCATATCGCCACCTCCCCTCTGCACAGATGCAGCGTCGAGCCTCATCGTTCGCAATTGCCTACTGCAGAGCGCGAGGAGCGCTTGCAGGCTTGGATGTCAATCTAAAAGATAATGATTGCTCCGGTTGATACCAAGGTATCGATCGGTACTTTTGTCCAATTGATTGGCCTCCTGATCTCCGGCTTAATCGCAAGAGGTAGTCCAATCTGACTGGGTCGCGTTGGTGAGCGTCGTATAGAGTCTGCTGAGTGGATCAATGCCTGCTGCATCAAAGTTAATGGCCCGAATCGATACTGACGTGGACCTTCGACGCCTTTTGCGCGCAGAGCTTCCTGTCAACACTGTGAAACTAGCGCGCTATTTGGTTGGCAAGGTCATCGTTCATGACACTGCGAACGTCAGGCTAGGCGGACGCATTGTCGAAACTGAGGCCTATCCGGTCGGCGACCCAGCTGGACATGCTTTCCGGGGCATTACGCCACGCACTCGCCCCCTTTTCCTTGAGCGAGGACATGCATATGTCTATCTTGCCTATGGCGTGTCGTTCTTACTGAATGTTACAAGCGAGAGGCCTGGGGTGGGTGCAGGAGTTTTATTACGGGCTGTTGAACCTTTTGACGGTTTGGAACTCATGGATAACACGCGTCGAAGGAAACAATGGGCCGATATAGGGAGAGGACCGGGACGATTGACGAAGGCATTACAGGTTGACCTCCGGCAGAATGGATTTGACTTATGCAGTCCAAGTTCTTCGCTTTGGCTGGCTGAGGCGACGCTCAAGACCGGACCGATCGGCAAAAGCGTGCGCATCGGCCTGACTCATGCAGCGGATCGCTTATTACGCTTCTACGAACGCGGTAATAAATTCATAAGCGGTCCCAAGAGATTACTCAGAGAATGACCCCGTTGAAATCGTTAACCCATTTTCACTCTCACACTGAGCCGAGTCGTATGCTTGTGAGTTGACAGGCAAATAAAATCCATACCAACTGCCGAAGTAAAGGTGTTCTGAGGCTATGTCTTCAAGTCTACAAACGAGACCAATTGGCCTGACGGACGTCATTTCGACTTCCCTGAACGTAGTCTTCTGCGGAATCAATCCTGGAATGCGGTCTGCTGCGGTCGGGCTTCACTTCGCCAATCGGACTAATCGCTTTTGGCGTGTGCTCCATCTCGCAGGCTTTACTGCCCGGCAATTTGAACCCGAGGAGGCACGCCTCTTGCTCGATCATGGTTGTGGAATCACCTCTGCCGTTGCTCGGCCGACAGTCAGCGCAACCGACCTCAGTCGAGCCGACTACATCGCCGCCCAGCCCGGTTTCGAGCGAAAAATCGCAAAGTACAGGCCCAGATACCTGGCATTCCTCGGAAAGCCGGCGTGTTCGGTTTTTCTGAACCAGCGAGACCTATCGTGGGGACTACAGCCAATGACACTCGCCGGATCTACCGTCTGGGTATTACCCAGTCCGAGCGGCCTGAACCGCGCATTCACGATCGGCAAATTGACGGACGCGTATAGAGAACTATTTGAGGCCGTGGCCGCGCCAACTTTGCTGTGACGATCCGCCCTGCCGTCAATGCGCCTGAAAGCGAATTCATCTCGCGCTGAGCAGCTCCTGCAGGACCACGGCTTCGTTGTGCTGCTGATCTTTGGCGCCATAGACTAATGTGACAGTCCCTTTTGCCGCCTCTTGTCTTAAGAGCGAGAGCGGCTCGTTGTTCCTTTTGAGTTCCTCCAGGTAGCGAGACCGAAACTCTGCCCACCTGGCTGGATCGTGTGCAAACCATTTTCGAAGTTCCGTGCTTGGCGCCACGTCCTTTAGCCAAAGATCGACCCTCGCCTTCTCCTTCGTAAGGCCTCGCGGCCAAAGCCGGTCCACCAGAATCCGTGTTCCGTCCCCTTCGTCCGGTTCTTCGTAAGCCCGTTTGATCCGAATACTCGTCATATGACTATTTACCCATTACCTCTCAATTCCGATGCCTATTGGTCATTAGGCCAGAAGCACTGGGGCGAATCTATTGGACGATGGTATCGATTCTGTCCAATAGACGTAAGGCATACGAACTCAACTGCGGACCTGCGCGTTGCGTTTCTTCGCCCCGATCAACTGAGCGCTCAATGCGCTGAGAATAGCCAATCCGACAGATATCCAGATCACATCGCGATATCCGGAAACGAATGCTTCATCGAAGGCCTGCATTACGAGCGGTTCACTGATTTGAGCCCCGGCTAGTTTCGATCGCTGCATTTCGACGCTTTGGCGCGATGAGGGAGAAAGTTGCATCCGCGAGAGACTGCGATCGAGAGTACGGTTGAATCCGGCTGAGAGGACGAGACCAAAGACTGCGACTGCCAGGAGTCCGGCTATTCGCGAAACTGCATTGTTGACTCCTGAGGCGACGCCCGCCTCGCTGGAGGGAACCGATTCCATCACCGCCGTCGTAAGCGGAGCAACACTGGTAGCCATGCCAATGCCCAGAACAACCACGGCCGGGAAGAACGTGCTCCAGTACGTGCCTCCGATCCCCGGCCTTAGAAAAAGTGCGAAGCCTGACGCTGCGACAAGTGACCCAACCGTGAGCGGCAGCCTGGCGCCATATCGAGCCACCAGGCCTCCGGACCACCGGGAGAGTACAAATATCAGCAGGATGAGCGGAAGCAGAGCGGCTCCGGCCTGTGTCGCGGAGTAATGCTGGACTTGAATGAGATCAAGAGGAAAGAAAAATAAGATGCCGCCCAGCGGCGCATAGAGCAGGAACGTGAGCAGGTTGGCCCCGGAAAAGTCTCTGGACCGGAAAAGATGCAAAGAGACCATCGGAGCCGCAGAACGTGATTCTACAAAAAGGAAGCAAAGCAGCGCGCCCACGCCGGCAAGGCCCATTACCCAAATAACCGCTTCGTGGCCTGAAGCAAAGGCCGAACCATTGATGAGAGCGTACGTGATCGCTCCCAGGCCGAGCGTAACAAGCGTGGCGCCGTGCCAATCGAGACGCTTGTTTGCTGCTTCGTTGCGGCTCTCCGGGACATACCTCAATGAAAGCACAATCACGATGACCGCGACGGGAAGATTGATGAAGAAGACCCATCGCCACGACGCATTTTCCACCAGCCATCCGCCCAGCACAGGCCCTATGGCTGCAGTAATCGCCGTGAAGCCGGACCAGGTGCCGATGGCACGTCCGCGCTCGCTTTCTGCATAAGAGGCGCTGATAATGGCCAAGCTTCCCGGAACCAGAAGAGCTGCTCCTATCCCTTGAACTCCGCGCGCGACAATGAGGGAAGTGATTGAGGGGGCGAGGCCGCACCAGGACGATCCAATTGCAAACAGGAGAACACCGTAAAGGAAAACTTTACGGCGGCCATAGAGATCGCCAAGAGAACCGCCCAATAGCAGCAGCGATGCGAGCAGAAGAGCGTAGGCCTCGACCACCCATTGAATGTCCGTCGCCGATGCATGGAGGGCGCTCTGCAAGGCTGGCAACGCTACGTTTACGACTGTACCGTCGATGAACGCCATGCTGGAAGCAAGAATCGTCGCAGTCAAAACCCAGGGGCCTATGCATGGTTTTGATGTGCCCGGAGCGATGCGGGCTGCCACTTCTTCACTCGGGGATTTGTTGGGCATCATCATTCGCTGATCAATCCTGAGCTTCTATGCTTGCGTCAGTTCATGCGGCAACAATGGAGAGATTCCTGCTTTGCAGCCAAGCTACAGACAAAAACGTTGCATCACCATCCTATTCAATTGACTTCACGCCTGTTCAGAGCGGCTCATCGCTCACGACGATAAGCACAGGTCCAGAACCGACATCCTGTCCTGCAGTACTGCCTGAATGTCGGTGGAGGAGGGACCAGAGCTGTCGTGCTCGGGTTAAGAACAAAGATCGACTTCGAGGACAACAAGACCAGGCGCATGTCTGCGGAATGCGATCAAGTTCGGTTGCATCGCGGCGTTTACTCAGGTTCTGGTCGGATCGTCCGGAGCACCGTTGATTGACCGTGCCAGTAAGACCGCGAAAGCGGAGGATGAGCAAGAGTATCGGCACAACACGCCATTTTCTGGAGAACATTGTGGCGGGCATTCGCCTTTCGCGCCGACTCGGTTGGTGTCACAGTGCATTGAATCAGCGGAAGCTATTCTGAACGGAATTGGCCCATCCGCTCTAGGGCCAGTGACACTTGATCGATTCGTACGCCCTCACCTTATGGCGAGTGGATAGAAATACGAAGCAGGGTCTCCCTCATGGGTCGTGGCGAGGAAGTATGTGCCGGTGCTGGGCTGCGCAGGTCGAATACTACCGAGAGATCCGTGTGAAATCTCTGCACATTTGCAACAGCAGGGGCGGTTACTTTCTCAGATGCGCCGTTGCGATCTGTGATGACGGAGACAACGTAATTCCCAGCCGGGCTGAAGTTCGGACGGATCACGTAGGTTCTGTCCACAGATCGCGGAAGGAACACTACCGGAATTTAGCGCTCGTCTTGCTGGTGTCATCCCCACGACAGAGTCGCCCCTGTTTCAACAACTCTGTAATCAGACGCTCTCCAACCGCCCCGGTTTCGCCCGCCACAAATACTCGCGTTGTTCGCTACTCTCAATCCTATCGCGAAACTCTATGAATAGATCGTCTGCGCAATTCATCGCTCCAATTTACTTCCGGCTTACTTCTCCGGAGTGACGACAACTTCCCCCTTGCTGATCTTCGCCAGGAAGTCTTCGCCGGTCCCGATGTGTTCGTTCACCAGGCGCGATGGAGTGTGGGCAAGCCACTCGCCCAGCGAAATGTCCTGGTACTCACCCGTCGGGAATACTTCCAGAAAAACCAGGTCGGTGTCGCCGAGATTCTCGATGTAGTGCGGCTGCGACTGTTCAATGTAGCCCACGTCTCCGGCGTGGAAGTCCATGGTACGGGCGCGCGCACCGGCAGTGAAGACGGTCATGCGGCCTGTGCCCTTCACGTAGTACTGCCACTCATCCGCAGTCGGATGCCAATGTAGTTCCCGCAGGCCGCCCGGCTTGAGCGTCACAATTGCCGCTGCGATGCTCGTGATCGGGAAGTTGGAGCGATCGACGACCTTGACGCTTCCACCCGTCGTTACTTTAGTGGGCTCCATCTTCCCGGCGAAGAATGCGAATGTATCCGGAACCGGACCGCTGTCGGCGTAGACCTGCTTCTTTTCCTCGTTCAACGGGCGAGGCAGGTCGGCAGCGAAGATGAACCTTTCCCGTAGAGGCACGTTGTCAAAGGTCGACTCCGCGACGTTAAAGTTCTTTGCCAGTACCTCCTTCGGCGTGTGGTGCAGCCAATCGGTCAGCAGGAACGTCTCGAATTCGTTGAAGTTGCCATCGTCGAAAACCAAGAGGAACTGGCAGCCATTCTCGCCCAATCCCTGAATCGAGTGAGGTATACCGCCCGGGAACAACCAGAGATCTCCTTCGTTCACGTCCTCCACGAACGCCCGGCCTTTTTGATCTACCGCCGTGATCCGCGCGTTGCCGGCCGTCATATAGGCCCACTCGGAGCCCACATGCCAGTGCAGTTCGCGGACACCCCCGGAGATCAAACGCATCTCAACACCAGCCATTCTCTTCGATAGCGGAAAATCGCGCACTGTCACCTGACGAGTCCAGCCTCCCGACTCGATGCGTCTGTGCGCCATCGCAAACGGATATTTGAACGGAGGCTGGCCTCCCGCATCGGTCCCTGGCGGGTACACAGAATCCGGCTCCTGCGACTCCAGTCTCGGATTCTTGGGGCCCAACTCCTGCTCGTTGACTTCAATATTTGCGTCCCCGCTGATGTCCATCGTCTCTTGCGCCATAGCCAAATTCGGAAGGCTCGCTGGCGGCTCGGTCGAGCTCTTCCCCCGGATTGAACGTCGCCTGATAACGCTATTGCTCGTTCCATTGTTTTGTTCAGTCATGCCCACTCCTCCTATTCCCATTGATCGCGATGAGGGCTCTTGTCGGCCGCGCACATGCTGTCCGCGCGTGTATCGAACTAGCAACTCACGAAGTACCCATCACTGCCCGGTCTTCAATCCGTGGCCCGCAGGATAGGCAGTAGGAGTACCGTCGATGCACCTGTTCCGAGCCAACCGGCATCCGTTCCTCGGACCGATTCTCCCTGCAGATGCGGCTTGCCCTGGCGTCACATTCTCCATCGAGACAAACTCTGATCAGGAACCAAATGGAACTGCCGGAACATTCTCCAATTCCATCTGAAACGGAACGACGGCCAACTCGATGGGGTATAGGCAATAGGGACAACTTGCGTGATGCACCGAGTCGCTTTGCCCGACGAGGTAAGGATTCGGCCTCAGGCATTCGGGGCATGCAACAATTGCACCCGATTCGCTCGCTGCTGTCAGCGCCTGCCTGGGAATCCATATGGGAGTTGAGACGCGCCTCGATCGCAATTCATTCTCATCCCTTAAAGACGTCACTATCTGCAATAACCGCACGACGCTAGTCGCTCCCTTTGGATAAAAGGCATCTGCAGCAACTCCCGGTGGAATTCCCTCTCCGTGATAAGAGCCACTCATTGCGATCACTTTGATCACTGGATAATGGCGCCGTACGATTGACAAAAGTTCCAATCCAGACATGCGCGGCATCCTGAGGTCAGAAAGCAAGATCCCCGGCGCTTTTGTTCTGATGAGAGCCAAAGCCGCTAATCCATCCGAGGCTATCCGGACCGAATAGCCGCGCTCCGTAAAAATCTCACGAAGCACACTCAGAAGCATCGCGTTGTCCTCCGCTATGACAATCTCGTCGGAGCTTTGAAACATGTTCCTCCCCCTAAGTCATCGCCGATGCTCGATGCCATCAGAACAACTCAACGTCGATTACGGCTCTGGCAATTTCCATCGGCCATGCTATTTCATCCTTGGCATATGCGATCCACGTCTCGTCCAGGCACTCTGAGACAGGACCCCCCTGTCGCGGTCTATTTACGGTCCGACCGCCGCGCCCCGAACCGCGTCAGTCGCCCTCACCACGGACTGAATGACTGTCGGTGGCTCATTCCCTCTCCTCCGCATTAAATTTGCTCGGGGCAGTTCAAATTGCATTCCTCGCAGCGTGTCAGAACCGCGACAAAACAAAGATCCATCATTGTTCAGTCGAGCACAATTGGACGTTGGTATCGGTGTTGCGATTTATCTATCCGAAGGCATCGCCGATGATAACGCCCAGTTGTTGAACCGTGCCCGTTGTGGGGCATACCTCAGGGAGACTTCAGGGAAGACGTCCGCACGATTCACTCTATGCCGCAATTGCAGGCCGTTCGGCCGCCGGTGCATCAGACCGCTTTGGTGTGCACGGCCAAGCGCCGTCGCCAAGCTACTCGCAATGCGCAAAGGGCGCGCCAGATCGAGAGGCTGTTCCCGGCCCCGCTCAAGAACAAGGTCCAAGAGTTAACAACCAATCTGTTGAACCTGTTCAGACCAAGACAAAAGTATTGCCAATACCAACGTCCAATTGTTCCCGCTCCTCGGCTTTGCTTTGATGGCTGTACGTTCTGGTTCAGGGTCGGATGGGAAGCTGAAAGCGGTCAACATGAGATCACCACATGATGCGTCGGAGGCTCGAGCGGTAACGGTTGTCACAAGGCGACTTGCTCTTGCTTTGGCGATAACGGCGGTTGTTTCGTGTCAAGCATTGGGCCAAAGGGCGCCTGCTACGCCAAACGAGCCTTGGATTCCAGACCACAGCACGTTGGAGCGGCGCTCAGTTTCAGTTCCAACGCACGAGGTGAAATTGGATGAGGAGCATGTTTACAGTCTCGGAGAGTTAATCGATATTGCAGAGTCGAATAGTCCTACGACACAAGCGGCTTGGAATCGGGCCAAATTGGCTGCCGCATCCGTTGGGATTGCAGAGAGCGACCTGTATCCAACGATAATTGTGACAGCGGCTGGACGAGATTATGTGAACCCTCAGCTCTTCGGCCAGAGCTTCGCTCTGCAGGACATAGGGACCTTTGAGACGGCTGTTCATCTGACCTACACTCTCGTGGATTTTGGTGCCCGCGGTACTGAAGTCACGGCGGCAAAAGCGCGTTTGGTTGCTGCAGATCTTTCATTCAACAATGAGCATCTCATCCTAATTCGACGAGTCAGTCAATCGTATTTCGCATTGCTCGAAGCAAAGGGGCTGCGGGAAGCGGCAGAAGTGTCCCTCAGCGACGCGAAGGTGGCAGAAGCGGCGGCCCAGGAGCGGCGTAAAAACGGGCTCGCTACCGTACCGGAGGTGCTGGAGGCTGAAGCGGCGACTGCGAAAGCAAACTATCAATTGCAGAGTTCGCTCGGGGCAGAGCAAGTGGAGACTGGACATCTCGCTCAAGCGATTGCCGCCAGCCCGCTGTCCGCTCTGAAAGTTCAGGCACTGGATCAGCTTAAGATTCCGGACAGACTGGATCAGTCAGTTCGAGATGCAATAGAGACTGCGTTCAAAGATCGGCCTGACCTGCAGGCAGAAGAAGCGCGTGTGCGTGCCGCGCGAACTGAGGTAAGGCATGCCTACTCGTCGTATTACCCGTCAATTTCGTTTGAGGGATCAAAGGGTTGGCTTCGCGCCTTTGGCGAGCAGCGTGGCTATCCAGGTCTCTATGGGAAAACCGACACTTATGACGCAACGATTGGGTTGAGATGGACCGTATTTGACGGTCTGCTGCGAGAGAACCGCGTGAAGACTGCGAAGGCAGAAGAGAAGGTAGCGACAGAAGAGGTTCGCAATCGGCAAGATGAAATTACCGATCAGGTTTGGACTGATTATGCAAATACGCAAACAGCCCTGCGCCAATCGGAGGCGGCAACGGCCTTGCTGACCGCTTCGAAGGAGTCCTATTCAGCGGCATTGGAATCCTACAAAGACGGTGTCCGTAATTTCCTGGATGTACTTGCGGCTGAAGATGCTTTGGCGCAAGCCCGGGCGATCGACGTCACTGCCCGCACAAACGTACTCCAGAGTTTCAGTGACCTCGCATTTCGAACCGGCGACCTGCTCGCAAATCATCCGAAAGGTAAGAATCCATGAATTCTATCGATTCGAATCCGTGGCGCCGCAGGAACACTCGTCCGATCTGGATGGGCCTTGCGATCTGCCCCCTCTTAGTGCCGACCATCGGGTGTTCCAGGTCGCCAGCGTTCAATCTCCTCGGATCGTATTTTCCGGCATGGCTCGTTTGCATCGGAATTGCGACTGCACTGACGTTGCTGGCGCACATGTACGCCACAAAAACAAAGCTAGCCGAGCAACTTTGGCCGTCGCCGATTGTCTACTCCGCGCTCCTGTGTCTGCTCAGTTGCACGCTCTGGCTGATCTTCTTCGAATAACGAGGGAATTATGATGTCAAACCCGATTCCTCAACGTAATGATCGGCGTAAAGGACAGATCGTCAGCGCGTGCATTGTCACCGGCGCGCTTATATCGGCGGGATTCGTTTTGCGCACAGTGACCCTTTACCCGAGAACCGATGACGCTGAAGTAACAGCGAATTTTATCGGCATCGCACCCGTGGTTGAGGGGCCAGTTACACAATTACCGATTCGCGATAACGATTTCCTCGAGAAGGGCCGCTTGCTCTATAGAATCGATGATCGGCCCTACCTCTATGCATTGCAGAGCGCGCGCGCTGCCCAGGCGGAACTGGAGGGCGAGATCGAGAATGAATCGCGTCTCATTTCCTCTCAGGTCAATCGAGTCGACGTGGCGAATGCAGGCGAGCAAAGCGCCCTGGCGAACGAGACAAGGGCAACGGACGAAATCGAGATTGCAAATGCGGCGATTGCGCGGTCTGATGCTGCGCTGAAACAAGCCGAGGCCGACGAAAGCTACGCCACAGGCAATTTCCATCGCATCGAGCCTCTTCTGGTGAGGGGCTTCGTCACGGAGGATGATGTTCATAAAGCTCGCACAACCGCCGAAGCAAAGGCTGCGGCTGTAGAACAGGCGAAGTCCCAATTGCTACTGGCGAAGGCAAGTTTGCTCGCTGCGACGGCCGAAAAACAACAAGCCTCCGCACAAACCTCCCAGAGCCGGGCCGAAGTCAAACAATCGGCACACTCTGTTCTGGTTCTAGCGCCCTTGCTTGCGCAGCGTGAGAGCCGGGCCTCCGCCGTTCGTCTGGCCGAATACAACTATGAGCAATGCAATGTGCTCGCGCCATTCGATGCCCGCGTGACGAATCTCATCATATCCGAAGGCCAATACGCGAAGGCGGGCAAGGAATTGTTCACCCTTATCGACAACAGAAACTGGTGGGTGCTCGCGAATTTCAGAGAAACGCAAATCGCACGCATTCAGCCTGGTACGCCCGTAGATGTCTTTCTCATGTCCGACAGAACGACGAAGTATCGAGGCGTTGTCGAGAGTGCCAGCTTTGGCGTCATTCCCGATCCAGACGTTGTAGGAAAGATTTCCGCAGGTCTGCCGGATGTGCAGCGCACTCTAAATTGGGTGCGTCTTGCCTCGCGTTACCCGGTGCGTATCAAGATTCTAGATCCTCCTCCGGCAAGTCTTCGTGTTGGTCAGGTCGCGACCGTCGTCATGCGCCCGCCCCACCGTGAGAACTGAGGTCCGTGATGACAATATACGGGGAATACAAGGCGCCGGTCACAAAGGTCGTCGAGATGATCCGGGCTGAGTTGGCGCCGTATCCGGGGCGGTCCTGGCTGGTGGCGAGAATTGCACTCGCGTGCACAAGTGTGATGCTGCTGGCCGAGGTCTTTCGAATCCCCGGCGCGGTCCTGGGCGTTAGTTTCCCGATATTAATCTCACATGAAAGCCCAGGGGCGGCCAGGAAATCTGCATTTCAGATCGCCATGGCTTGCTCGATTGGGACTTTGGTAGTCATCCTTGGCGGAGTATTCACTGTCGGCTCCCCATTTCTTCATGTGATGTGGGTGCTGGCAAGTCTTATGACCGCATTTGTGGTGCTCAGCAGCCTGAATTTCAGCAGCCCTGCACTCACCTTCAGCGCTGTGATCGCGGTTGGGATTCAGGTCTGGGAGTATCCGGTCCATGCTGAAGCGGGCATCGAAGATTCTCTCTATACGCTGCTTATGATCCTGATCGGCTGCCTGATCGGCGCAGGAGTCGAGACGGTGTTTGCAAAGAAGGACTCGTCCAATGCAATCCTGGACGGGATCAGCAGTCGCTTAGGTCTTGTAGAAGCGTTTCTCAGTCAAATACGAACGGATGAGCTTCCTCGATCGGCATTAGGAATCGAGCTCAGTCGTTCTGCCGCCAAGGGCGTGGAGAGCTTGTCAGGATTACTCGCGCACTCGCACTACGAGCCAGAGTTCCACGATTTGCTCTCAACCGTGATTGATCTCACCGGTCAACTGGTAGAGCTCGGTTCGAATCTCGTCGAATCCGCGCAGTCCTTGTCCCCTGATGAGCAGGAGCATTGCATGGCCATTGCACGAAATATCCATTCAATTCGTTCTTATCTCTTATGCGGCAGCCATGCGGGCCGGCTTGAGGCGCCTCAGGCAGACCATACGGCGAACCCGTTGTTGGTGAATATCGAATTCACGGTGGATCTGATCGCTCAGAGTCTTTTCAGTGAGAGCCTTCCGCTCAATCCAATTCTGCCCGCAGGGAGCCCGGCAGTGCCGCTCGGTACGTTTGTTGTTGCCACTCTGCGGAACAAAGAGCACTTCAGATTTGCAGTGCGGGGCACGCTGCCGACACTGCTCTGTTATGTGTTTCATTTGAGCATAGGCTGGATGGGTTTGACCGCATCGCTTCTGACATGTGCTCTCACGGCGCGTCGATTCACCGGCGCCAGCCGGCGACTACAAAGTCTCCGATCTGCCGGATTCATCATAGGCGCCGGTGTCATTGGGTTAGGAACTGAAGTTTCGATTCTTCCCAACCTTGATAGCCTTCTGCAGTTTGCCATCCTTTTCGCAACGATCGTCTTCGTTGGGTCTTGGGTGGCAACCTCCGGACCGCGCATTGCATTCGCTGGGTTTCAGATTGTCCTTGCCTACAATCTAGTCACGCTCAATAGGTTCACGATCAACACCTCACTGCTGCCTTCTCGTGATGTGGTCCTGGCTGTCTTACTTGGCGTTCTAGCGATGTGGATTGTGTTCGATCATCTCTGGGCAGAGGATTCCGGCCTGTCTGCCCGTGACTTGCTTCTGACTACCCTGCGGAAACTCTCGGACTTCACGGAGATTTCAGCTGAGATGCCCCTGGCGACAGGTCAACGGCCGAGCGCATCCAGCTCGGACATTCACCGCGATTTCGACAAGCTGCGCGATCTGGCTGATATGTTCGCGTTTGAGCCTTTTCCTAAAAGGCGACAAGAAGAAACACTCGTGAATCGTTGCATTCGGACACTCGGACCGGATTTGCGCGCATTCCTTTTTCTGAAGAGCAGACTCTTAGAACACGGGCTCGTGGCAGCTAATCCGGAGATCCTTGTCCAAGAAGTGGAAGAGGAGGTTTCGAGCGTTCTCGTGGAATTAGCCAATGCGATTGAAACGGAATCGCCTGAGCGGCTCTTGCCATGGAATGCGCACGCTCAGGAGCTCCGGGCGAAGGTGACGATTGAAGAGGAGAAGTCGAAAGACCTAAACAATCGAGAGAGGTACCTTGAGATGCAGGTATGTGGATCCTTACTTAATCTCACATATCATCTTCAACGACGAGCTCGCCTGAACTTCGCGCTAGAAGCAGAAACTGATCGCCCTCCGCGGGGTGTAGAGTTTTTACTCGAATGAACTCAGATACGTTTACGCCGATCAACGAGAGTCCCTGGTTCTCGAATCTCGCGCCCCAGCGCGCGGAGCTAGGCAAGGATTCGCAGAAAGCTGATTGCGAGATGGTTCCAGCATTCAAATAGCGAGATGCCTGCGTGCATGCCGACGGGCGTGAGTCTGAAGGAGTTGAGCATTATCGACGCAATCGCAATAGAAGTCGGCGTTCGGTCATCGCGCGAGCCGGCTATTTCACCACAATCAGAGATGCCCGCAATCATCGGCCGGCAATCCAACGTCACGGGGAGTGGAATCTCAGTTTCGCGGTAGCCGCCTTTATTCCCGGGCCCATTCGAAACCTCGGCTTCAGTCGGACGGGGGCAGCTTGTCCGGGGCAATTCCACCGGCGTGGCGCTACATACTCCTCCAGGGACTACCAGGAGATACGGATCTGCTGTGCCATTCGATAATCACCCTCCGCATCTGAGTTGCTGCACCCAGTGTGCCTTCTTACATTCCCTAATGCAATCGTGCCGAACGGCGCGAACCTGGCTGGTGCGCTGTACTTGTTGCGCCACTGAGACCTAGACGAAGGTGTCGCCGATACCATCGTCCAATTGTCTCGCTCTCCCTCTTGAGGCCTAATGGCAACAGTGGTAGAGGCGGGCTGTTCGCACTGGTAGGCATGGCCATTCGTGGCTCGGGTAGTGCGACAGCGAACGGCATTTCGACAACGAATTCAAACGCGAGTTTGCCTTCTTCGCGAGACATCGGGGAATGAAACAAGGAGATATCAATGAGTGCAGAGAGCAACGGAACCGTGATCGGAATTCGCAAGGAGACCGATAGCCTCGGAGAAGTCGATGTCCCAAGCTCCAAACTTTGGGGAGCTCAGACACAGCGGTCACTAGAACACTTCAGCATCGGCCATGATCTGATACCGCGGGAGATGATCACGGCATACGCGACTTTGAAGAAAGGCGCAGCCAATGCCAACCACTCTGGCGGCCGGCTGAAAGACGACAAGTACAAGCTTATTGTCCAGACCTGCGACGAGATCCTCTCGGGCGGCCTCGAAGACATGTTCCCTCTGCATGTGTGGATGACGGGCAGCGGAACACAGTTCAACATGAACGTCAACGAGGTAATTTCCAACCGTTGCTGCCAGCTCGCTGGAACGCCTGTAGGCAGCAAAACGCCCGTTCATCCCAACGACGACGTGAACATGTCCCAGTCTTCGAATGATACCTTTCCCTCCGCTATGAGCATCGCGGCGGCCGTCAACGTGAAGGGGCGTCTAATCCCCGCCGTAACGGCACTGCGCGATGCCATCTCCGCGAAGGCGGAAGAATGGAAAGACATTGTCAAAATCGGACGAACGCACATGCAGGATGCGACGCCGTTGACACTTGGGCAGGAATGGTCAGGTTACGCCGGGGCATTGACCGACGATCTTGAACGCTTAGAATCCGCACTCACAGGGGTATATCAGTTGGCTCTCGGTGGTACGGCTGTCGGAACGGGCCTCAATGCGGCTCCCGGGTTCGGGGAAGCCGCATCCGCTGAAATCGCGAAGCTTACCGATCTCCCCTTTGTCAGTGCGCCCAACAAGTTCACCGTGCAGGGCGCGCATGACGCGCTGGTCCAACTGTCCGGCACTCTGCGGACGCTTGCAGTTTCGCTTTACAAGATTGCCAACGATATCCGATTGATGTCCTGCGGGCCGCGGGCTGGCTTTGCGGAACTTTCCATTCCGGAGAACGAACCGGGATCGTCGATTATGCCGGGTAAAGTCAATCCCACCCAGGCAGAGGCGCTGACGATGATCTCGGTGCAGGTGATGGCCAACGACGTCGCCGTTGGATTCGGCGGCGCCGGCGGTTACCTCGAGATGAATGTCTACAAACCCCTCATCATCTTCAACGTGACCAACTCAATCACGATCCTCAGCGACGGCTGCACGAACTTCCGCAAGTTCCTCATCGAGGGGACCAAGCCAAATTTGAAGAAGATCAGCGAATATGTGGGGCGCTCCCTGATGCTTGTGACCGCACTTTCGCCTGTTATCGGATATGACAAAGCGTCAAAGATTGCGCACTATGCCATGGACAACGATCTGAGCCTGAAAGAAGCCTCGCTGAAGCTTGGGTTTGTAACGGAGGAAGAGTTCGACCGCGTCGTCGACCCGGTGACGATGGTCTACCCGCACGTCGCAAAAGCCAACTGAAGAACCGTCAGTGATCGACCCACATTGATTTCGCGAATACAAAGGAGGGAAGTATGACAACGAGCAAACATGGAATCGACGTGCTGCTAGAGCCGTCTCTCAACAAATCGACCGCCTTCACAGAGGACGAAAAACAGTTACTAGGAATCGTCGGGCTTGTTCCCGACGTAACGGAAAGCGAAGATCTTCAACTGAGTCGAGTGATGCTTCAACTTGGACATAAAACCACGGACCTTGATCGCTACATCTACCTCGCCAATCTGCTCGACCACGATGAAACACTGTTTTATCGAACGATCATGTCGGACCCTGCTCGCTTCCTTCCGATTGTGTACGACCCAACGATTGGTGAGGTCTGCCTGAAGTTCGGTCACCTCTACCGGCAGGCCCGCGGGATGTACCTCTCGATTACGCGTCGTGGCAAGGTCAAAGAGGTGCTCAGGAACTGGCCGCAGAAGGATGTCCGTTTTATTTGCGTCACCGACGGCGGCAGGATCCTCGGGCTGGGCGACCTTGGTGCGAACGGCGCCGGCATTCCTATAGGAAAGCTACAGCTCTATACGGCGTGTGCGGGTGTGCCACCCCAGTACTTGTTGCCCATGTACCTCGATGCCGGGACGAACAATGAGCAATATCTGCACGACCCTCTATATCTCGGTCTGCGGAAAACACGCCCGTCAAAGGAGGATCTCTACTCCTTCGTCGATGAGTTTGTCGACGCCGTGCAGGAGGTCTTCCCGAAGTGCTGCATTCACTTTGAGGACTGGACTGGCGTGGATGCAGTTCATCTGCTTGAACGCTATCGCGACAAGTACTGCATTTACAACGACGACGTGCAAGGAACGGCGGGCATCGTTCTTGCGGGCATGATCAACGCCGCCAAAATCAAGGGGACGAAGCTGAGCGATGAAAAGTACCTTTTCCTCGGTGCGGGGTCGGCAGGTATCGGTTTGGCGAACCTTCTGTGCTCGGCGCTGGTGGAAGAGGGATTGACACTCGAACAGGCCCAGTCGAAGGTCTACATGTTCGACATCAATGGGCTACTGGAATCGACCCGTACCGACCTGGTCGACTTTCAGCAGGTCTATGCCCATAAGCACGCCCCAACTCGAGATTTCGTGGCTGCGATCGAGAGTATCAGGCCGACAACGATCATCGGGGCCAGCACGATCGGCGGTGCTTTCAACCAGAAAGTAATCGAAAGCATGTCGCGTATCAATGAACGGCCGGTGATTCTTGCACTTTCGAACCCGACTGAGAAAGCTGAGTGCACGCCCGAGCAAGCGTACACCTGGTCAAAAGGCAAGGCGATCTATGCGTCAGGGGTTCAGTTTCCACCGGTCAAGTTTGGTGGCAAAACATACTTACCCGGACAGGCCAACAACTTCTACATCTTCCCGGCAATTGGAATGGCCATCTTCGCAACACAGGCGTCCCGTGTTACCGATGAGCTATTCATCGAGGCGGCTCGTGCCGTGGCAGATCAAGTACCGCCCGACCTGCTGCAGCAAGGGCTCCTCTACCCGCCGCAATCGAACATTCTCGAAAGCGAAATTCAGACTGCCGCGCGCGTGGCGAAACTCGTCTTTGATTCGGGACTCGCACGTGTGAGCGCTCCCCTCACCGACATGGTTTCGTTTATTCGCGAGCATGCCTACACGCCCGAATACAAACAAGTGGTGGCGGAAGTGGCCGCGGCCGCCTGAAGAGGAGATCAGGGCATGCGAGCGGTTACGGGTTTGTTGATGGCGGTCCTGGGCTTCACGCTGAGCAACTCCGGACCGCTCGCCGCCTGTCAGGCCGCCAGAGATGGAGCGCTTGGCGGTCCGGACAGCCATGAGACTGGGCAGGGCCCGCGGGGCCATGTCTTTGGAGACTGGGGAGGTGCGCGGTCGAGGCTTGAGGAACGGGGTGTCAGACTCGATCTGCAGTACATCAGCGATAGTCTTTGGAACGTCAAGAGCGAGCAGAAGGAGCGCCTGGCGAGCTGGAACCGTTTTCGAGGGAGCGTGGATGTCGATTTCGGCGCCTTGCTCCATCGGCAAGGCTTGTATTTTCATTCGACCGTGGTTTGGCAGACGGGAGCGAACCTCGGAAACTATCTAGGCACATTGACGGGGCCAAGTGGCATGGCCAGCGGAAATACTTTCCGTCTCGATTCCTGGTGGTTGGAAAAGCGCTGGCTGAAGGACCGCGTGACTGGTCGAATTGGGCAGTTTGCCGGCCAGGACTTTTACGGGGCGCAGCATGAGGGTTCCTCTTTCCTTTTCGAGCCAATGGGATATGCCCTCGGCAACCTGTTTACGAACTACGAATCGTACGATCCTCCGTCCACGCCGGCGATCGAAGTAAGGGTTGTTCCAGCTGAGCACGTGTATGTGAAATCGATGGTGGAGGCCGAAGACCGCACTCCCTATGCGCATAACCTTACAGGATTCGTCCCGCAGTTTCGTGGAGTCCCGGTAAGCCTCTCAGAGATCGGATTCACCCCGGGGAAGAAAGCGTCGTCCGTGCGTGCTTTTGACACCGTCGAGGAGCGCAAGGGGTATTCAGGCCTGTATCAGTTCGGCGCCTCGTACAATCCCGGCAAGTTCGTTTCACCGATAAGCACGGAGCCACGTTCGGGAAACTACCTTTTGTACTGGATGGCGAGTCAGGCTCTTTGGCGCGTGGACCCCGCAGGGGGAAAGGGCTTGAACGCAACATTCGCATATGACTGGAGTCCAGCGGACGTTAATCGCAACAACAAGGAACTCACCGCTGGGTTGCGCTTCAACGAGCCGATTCCCGTTCAGTTTCACAACACGGTGTCGATTGGGTATGTGCGAAACACGTTGAGTTCACAGTTCCTTCCGCGAGGGGTTGTCTCCTCGAAAGACGAGCATGCCTTCGAGTGCAACGCGCTTCTGGATGTGGCACCGATGCTACTGCTGCAGCCTGTGGTGCAGTACTACGCAAATGTGGGCGGAGGAAGCCATAGTGCAGTGGTTTTTGGATTCCGGACAAAGGTGGAGTTCTAGAAATTCCTGGGCAACGATTGAACGGACCGCAGAGGAAGTCTGCGATTTGGTGGGGACTGAACGTTCCGCGTTCTTTGTAGTCGCTCTGTTTAATCAATGCGGCTGACGTTGAGCTGTGTATCGGCTGGGTTCCTCGAAGGCTGGCAGGGTCACGAAGTTCTCTCTTGAGGTGATTTCCAATGACTGAAACGCATTCCGATCCCGTAGGCGCGCCAATCGGCGGTGAACCGGAGACAATCTTCAACTCGTTAGCAGTGGCGATGCTTCTCACGGCCACAGGCTCATTTCTGGATGCTTTCTCCTACCTCGACCACGGGCATGTCTTCGCGAATGTCATGACAGCTAACCTGGTGCTCTCCGCGGTATCGATGGCGCATGGCGACTGGACGCGCGTTGCCCGATTGCTGCTCCCGGTGACTACCTATTTGGCCGGTGCGCTGACCGGCGCAATGCTCAAGTCCCGGATGCAGAAGCGGGTGACCGCGAACCAGCAGGCCGTTGCCATCGGCATTGGAATCGCACTCCTGATAGCGATCGGATCGTTGCCCGCCGGGTTCTCGAGCGTAGCAATCGTTTCGATTATCTCCTTCGGGATCGCGGTTAAAAGTTGCTTCTTTTCGCATGTAGAGGGATGGACTTACGCATCGACCATGCCGACAGGTAATCTGCGGCAGTTCGGAGAGGCCATATTTCAATCCCTATTCGGGATCGGCAGCCCAAAAGCGAAACGCCAAGCTGCGGTATTTGGCCTGCTCTCTCTCTCGTTCTTCTTGGGTGCGCTCGCCGGGGGCGTGACGACCGGCATGCTGCATAACCGCGCCGTGTGGATCGGGGCGCTGTTTCTCACGGCGGCGCTCGTGTACGGTCTTTCCGTTCGCCAGCCGGTAATTTCGATTGTGCGGTCCTCTATTTGCGTTATTTGCGCACTCGCGCTTTGTTCGAGTATTTCCGCGCACGCACAAAGCCAGCAGGATCCTGCAATCATTTGTCCCGCGGCTTCCAAGTCTTTGCCGGTTACAACTTACGACGAAGATGTTCAATATCTCGCGAACCCCGCGTGCCGAACCGGGTTCATGGCTCCGATCCAGTTCATCCGGCTTGATCGTGAACATGTCAACGATTACGTCTCGTTCGGTTACTGGATCCGGGAACGCGGCGAATATGCCAGCAACCCAACCTTCACACCGGGGGGGAACATATACCCTATGCAACGGTATTTCATGCACGTGGACCTGCACCTGGGTGAACGTTTCCGCTTCTTCGGGGAACTTGCCAGTAGCCTCGAAGACGGTAGAAACGGTGGTCCGCGGCCGGGCATAGACGAAGAGAAACTCTACGTCCATCAGGGATTCGTCGATCTGCGCCTCTGGAATGCCGGCCATGACAGGCTGACGCTGCGAGCCGGCAGGCAGGAGGTCGCACTCGGATCGGAAAATCTCGTTTCAACACGGGATGGCCGAAATATCCGGAACAGCCTGGACGGGGTTCGGGCTACATGGCTAAAGGGGAACTGGAAGGTCGACTTACTTGCCCTCAGACCGGTGTTGGACAACCCAGGGTATTTCGACAATCCACCGGACCACAGCAGCAGCTTCTGGGCTGCGTATGCGGCGGGCCCGCTTCGGGTTTTGCCGGGTGGGGGCGTAGATCTCTACTACATGGGACTGGACAACCGGAACGTGCCTTTCGATGGTAAAGGGACCGGCCCTGAACAACGAGAGACAGTCGGCACACGCTTGTGGGGAACGACCGAACAGTGGGACTACAACAATGAGCTCACATTTCAGTGGGGAAGTTTCCGATCAAACGAAATTCGCGCGTGGGCTGTGACGACGGAGACAGGCTACCGCATCGAATCGGCACCTCTGAAGCCAAGGTTCGCGCTTCGGGCTGCTGCATTCAGCGGCGATCAAAATCCATCGGGCCATACCTTGGGCACGTTTAACTCCATATATGAGCAAGGGCCCTATTTTAGTTACGCCGAACTCTTCGCCAGGCGGAACTTGGTCGCGCTGCAGCCGTTGACGGTGCTCTCGTTGACAAGGTCTGTCTCTCTAACCTTCAATCCGGCGTTCTTCTGGCGGGAAAGCACGAGTGACGGGCTGTACAGCATCAGCAACAAAGTAATTGTCTCGGGATTGAATAGCAAAAAGTCATACATCACGACGCAGGCCTCTGCTCAAGTGCGTTGGAGGATGACGCGCAACATCAGCTGGTTCACTGAGTACGGCCATTACTTCCCTGGCGAGTTTATAAAGCAAGCAACGCCGGGTCGCAATCTTAATTACTGGACAGGTTGGCTAGACATCAGGTATTGAGCTCGGGAGCCACAAAAGGCAAAAGCCACCGCAAATTTGGCACTGTTGCGCATTCAATCATCGACAACGAAGAGATCTATCGGTACGCTGCGAGCGTACGAAGCACGCCCGGAGCAGAGCGTCCCACGGTGCTGCGCCGTCCGAAGTCCTCTTTGCTGCTGGAACCAACCGGGACACAGACCAACTTCGGTCAAATTCGGAGATGACTTTTACGGGTGATTAGGTCCTTCGATCGGCCAGGCGGGACTTTTGCGAGGGAAATGTGCGAGCACTAGCACAATCAAATCTCCTCGTACCCGATCGGCGTTTTGCTGAAACCAATGGACGCCGGCTTAAATTTAACGACGTCGCCGTGCATTCCCGATCAACCATCTCACGCGCAAGCAGCCGACCGATCAATTTCCTCGAACAGTTTGCCTCAGCTCAATCCCCGCTCATGCGCCGGACCGGTCTCCCGATTCCACCGCTGCGCGTGACGGATACTTCGGTCAGTAACTAAGCTTGCGGCCCCACCCGGTTTGCGGCAGCCTCCACCTCTGCGCCGATCGTGCCCACATGAAACCCCAGCCGGTTCTCAACGTCTCCCGGAGCGTGAAAGCCTTGTTCAAACAGAGCCCTGAGTCTTGCCTGGGCAGCAGGCCTGCCAAGCGAAGCCACAAAAGCCCCCCACTCCGGTGCGATCTCCGCATCCGAGGGTAGGCTGTTCGCGTTTACCATGCGCTTGGTTTCCGCAATCGCTTGTCTATCAAAAGAAGAGATCCTCTTGGCGAAAGCCTCGACGAACGCATCCAGTTGTGCATCAGGCACCGCACGATTGACATACCCGTATAACTCCGCGATGTCTCCTCGGATATCGTCCGCGCCCAAGAGCACTTCCAATGCCCTGCCCCGCCCGATCAGTCTTGGCAGTCGCGCCATCGGCCCACTGCCTGGAACCAAACCCGCTCCGACCTCCCATTGGGACAGGATCGCGTTCTCACGGCTCGCGAATCGAATATCGCTCGCAAGTGCAAGCTCACTCCCAACCCCGGTGGCACGGCCGCGAATAGACGCAAGCGAAACAACTGGCGCGCGGCTCAATCTGGCCAGCATGTCAGGCAGCGGCTGGAGACCGGTTTGTCCCAATGGAAATTGGGGGGACTCTTCCGGCTTCGCCAGGAAATTATAATGGGTGAGAAAGAACCCTTGCACCGCGCTGTCAAAGACCACGACCTTGACTCGCGCATCGTGTTCAAGCAAACGCACAATCTCTTCCAGTTGTGGGATATTTGCTGGACCAAAGATATTCAAAGGTGGAATATCGAACGTCACCCTCCAATAAGCATCGGACTTCCGAACCAATCGGATCTCTCCATCGCTGTAGGTGCCCATTTTCGTTCTCCTCACTTCTTTGATTTGAACCCACCGTGGGAATCGAAAACAATTGAACCTTGGTATCACCGATACCCAAGTATGTGTGCCCAGGCGCGGATCGCGCTAAGCGTGCTGAATCAACTCAGCAGCTAACATCCACGCCGCATGGGTTCGGTTGGGGGTTCTTCAGTTGGTCGCCATTTACGAACTCCCACCCACAGTCGATTGGCGCACAGGATCGCAGTCGCAGCATGGTCTTTCTTTTAATAGTCGAGACTCCAGGCTCTGCGATTCTGGCCGTCGTCAGGCTCTAGATCCATTGCTGAATGAGCGGTTGGAACTAGAATTCCGGCTACGCATCGGCGATCGTCAACCGCTCCTATAGCAGGCCAGAGCCAGTGACAACCGTCGCAAGAAGCGGGACAACAAAGCAGTCTGCGACCAACTTTCAATGCAACTCTGAGAAGGTTTTGGAAGGTCAGTTCACATGCAGATGCTCGAACTTCCACATGAAGTAGGTCGAATCCGGAGTCTGAACTTGCATAGAGGACGGTCCTTCCTTCATATCGATCCGCCTTCGCGCAAAGGATAAAAGGCTTTCAACCTGCGCATCTGTGATCCCAATAAGCAGGGATGTGTCTCTCGTCGAAAACTCCAGAATGTCGCGCATGAAGTAGACCAGGCGTTCTTGCGCTGGAATATCCCCCGCGCCATTCAAAACGACCAAATTGCAATTCTGCGAACTTTCGGTTAGATCGAGGCATTCGCGCAGGTGCTCAATTACTTTTCGCACCAGCGTTCTCATCGTGAAGCGCAGCTTGAATTCTTCTGGCACAAATCGCTCCCGGACTTCGACCTCTACCGCCGCGAGGATTTTTTGACCACAATTGCATGTGATGAGATAGTCAAGATAGAAACCAAGCTGACCACGAAAGATCCGCAGAGCCTCGTCCCAGTCCGCGCTCTGTTGAGAATGCGATTTAACTGTCCGCGTCATACTCTTGCTGCTCCCTCCGGCCTAAGACCTTGGCTTCTATTCTTTGCCGCACATCCGCAAGCTTCTTTCAAATGCGGCATCCCCCCGTCTCCGCTCGAGTTCTTCCGATAGTTCCCCGCTTTAATCCCTCCCGCGCGAGATACAAAACCCAGCGCGAGAGAGCTCTCCTTTTCTCGCGCCACCCCAGCTCTCAAATTTTCGATTGGCGGTCGTTCCTCCCGCTACAGGGTCAATACCGGGCCGGTTGCGCCGACCGGCCCAGGAATAGGCCGCCCGGTATCTCGGTACGACCAGCGCCCGCTGCAGGCTAGCTATGAAGACGCTTACCAGCAACATGTCCAGTGGAAACCCAAGCAACGTTGCGATGGTGGCGAGACAGCGATCACATTTCCATCGAGAAAGCAAATCGATCGCGTTGCTCCCCGAAAAGCATTTGCCCTTCGAAGGTCGTATACCTTGCAACTCGTTCGCCTGAGACATAGAAAATCCTTCCTGTTCGGAACTTGATGACCTGCGCTGACCGGAACTTCTCGCTAGATCTCCGCGCTCAGGCGCCAGGCGAGCATAACCTGTCTGAGCCGTTTTAGTTTCCAGAATTTCTCGGCAAACTCGTCATCTCGATCGCCAGCGGCCCGGGCCGACCATCGACTCCGCACCCATAGCGAACTACAACTCGCCCCTGCTGCTTCCGATTACGACATAAATTTGAAGGATCTTCCATAAGACCAAAGTATGGATCGCTACCTTCGTATGGGCTTGGAGTCAGCGCATGGTAGCGAGACCACAGCGCGTTCCTTTCCCCCGATACGAAAGTACGATTCGATACCTTTGTCCGATGGATGAGTTACGACTCTTCGGTCTTAATTGAGGTAACGGATTTGCTTTTGTCGCCATTCGATGGGCGCGGGTTGAATCCGTGGGGAAAGGATGGATTATGGCGCAACTGATTTGGCAGAACACAACCGCAGTGACCGAAGTGATGTGCTACACGGCTGGCGAAGTACTCATGAATCGTCCCAATGCACAGTCGCCTGCAGAGCGAGATGCGCAACTCGTATCGGAAGCAAAGGCAGGTTCAAGAGACGCTTTTGCAGAACTTCAAAATCTATATGCGCGCAGGCTCTACAACACCGTCCTCCGGATCACAAAGAACCACGAGGACGCGGAGGACGTTCTCCAGGAGACATTTTTGCGCGTTCATCTCGCACTGGGCGGGTTCGAGGGTAGATCCAGTTTCTACTCTTGGGCATCACGGATTGCCATCAACTCCGCTCTGATGGTACTGCGCAGGCGCCGTGCGCGGCCTGAGTTCCCCTTCGACCTTTCGTCAGGCGATGGATATGACCTTCCGCATTTCGAAATCAGGGATTCGTCTCCGAATCCGGAGCAAATCTGTCACGGACGGGAACAAGTGCTCAGAATCCTGCGCTCGATCGACAGCCTCCAGCCGAAGATGCAAGAGACGATGCAACTTTCGATGGATAAGGAATGCTCGATGAAGGAAATCGCGCGAACACTCGGCATTTCCGTCGCTTCAGCGAAGTCGAGGCTCTATCGCGCGCGCCGGCACATAGCCTCCAAAAAGGATCTCTCAATCGTCACTGGAAGGCGAAGGGGTTCGTCGCGAACGCAACCTAAGGCGACCAGAATCGATGGATGCTGTTCGTGAGTTGAGACGTTTGAATAACGCAACACGGCGGACGATGAATGTAACTGCTCCAACCGTGAGATCAAGAGAGAATCAAGCTCGTTGAGCTCTCAAAAGCCTGGGACGGTCGGGCGGCCCAGGACGAGCAATATTATCTCCGAGGAGATTGCCAGCATGGCATCGAAACAGAGCCTCTCAGAACTCCGAAAATGCGAGTGGCCAGCGAACTTTGGCGCATCGCGTAAAGCTCCCAAGACGGGAACGCGAACGTGGTGCGCTATCTTGCTCTCGGGATTCTTTGTCATTCCGGCAAATGCTCAGTAACGCACAACCGCCGTTCCCGTCATCTGCGAGCGGCAGAGACTGACCGGATTCGCGGAAGACCCGGTGGGAGCCCTTCGCGGGCATGGATAAAATGCTTGACCTCTAAAGGCTGGATAGCATAGCTCAGCACCCGATTCTCGATCTCGCGATCAGCCACGGTGAAACGATCATGCTGTCGCTCATGTTCTGCCCAGGAATCAACCTTGAAAGTCTCAAGATAGGTATCCGGAGCCTCTGTGTCGACGAAGACTCCCCAACTTGTCGCGCCATCGCGCCGACGAACCCTCTGATACATGTGGATTTGGTGAAGAAACTCCGACGCCTTCGATGGATCGATCACATATTTCACTGTGACGAGGACTGGCCCACGACCGGGACCAGGTTCCTCAAATGTCGTTGGCTTGACCCAATGATTCCAGGTGCTGAGATCGGCCGGGACAGTGGGCAGCCTGAACAGAAACTGCAGCGACAAACACGCACCCGTTCCGACAGCGGCGAACATCAGGGTTTGATGGACACCCCTGTGCAGCGCAACATATCCCCAAAGAGTACTTCCGATCGCAACACTTCCCTGAAAGACGAACAGATACACGGCGAGCACCCGTGCTCGAACCCAGTCAGGCGCAAGTTCCTGCACCACGATGTTGAAAAGGGACATGACCGAGGTCCACGAAGCGCCTCCCAGGAGCATCACGAAGCAGAGGACTAGAGGCGAACGCAGCAGCGCCAGACTTAGGACGACGCCAGCGAATGTTGCCGTGGCGGCAGACAACAAGGTCTCGGAGGAAACCTTCGAACGGGTTCGTTGCAGCACCATTGCGCCTGCCACCGCGCCCAATCCGAAGAAACCAAGTAGAAAGCCGTACGTGATTGGATTCCTGCTAATATCCTTCGCGGCCGTCGGCAAGAGCGCCCAGAACGAACTGGTGAAAAAAATGAGAACTGCCGACCGCAGCAGAAGCGTTCGAATGCCGGGGGAGTAACGCACATAACGAATGGCCGCAGAAGTCGCTCCCCGGAAGGTCTCCAATGGCAATGTGCTCATTCGGGCAGGCCTCTTCCATCGCGCGATCACGACAATCACGCCCAAGAATGAAACGGCATTGAAGGAAAACGCGGCCCCCACTCCCACGGCTGCGACGATGAAACCGCCTAGTCCTGGACCCAACGCCCTGGCAAGGTTGAACTCGATTCCATTCAGAGCCAGCGCGGGTGGAAGATCTTCCTTGCTTACCAGCTCCGGGAAGATTGCCCGCCATGAGGGAGACTCGACAGCGTCGCCGATCGATAATCCGAGCGTGAGCAATAGCAGGAGCCA
>Ga0302320_10001340_pt1 | contig 59120 bp, 52 predicted proteins | sample Bog_T0_3_FD_202130 | JGI IMG/M metagenome (GOLD analysis project Ga0302320, IMG submission 202130) | Peat permafrost microbial communities from Stordalen Mire near Abisko, Sweden - Bog_T0_3 | ecosystem: Environmental > Terrestrial > Soil > Wetlands > Peat | place: Sweden: Abisko, Stordalen Mire... | reverse complement strand
CTATGCGGAGGGGCAGAGTCCGTGGGGTCTATATCAGATGTCTGGGAACGTGTGGGAGTGGTGTGAGGACTGGTATGAGAAGGAAGCATACAATCGCTACGGGCGTGGGGATTTGACGCGACCGAAGACTGGGAGCGCCCGGGTGGTGCGGGGCGGTTCGTGGGTCTACGACTCTCCCGACCGCTTCCTCGGGTCCTACCGCGGCGACCGCGCCCCCGGCGGTCGGCTCGACCTCGGTGGCTTCCGGTGTGCGGGTGATGTTGGGGTTGGTTTTTCTCCCCGGGCTGGCGGTTCTTAACCCTTAGACCCTTAGACCTTAGCTCTTGAAACTTAAACCTCAAAACGAAGCCGCGTAGCGGCCGAAAAAATTTGGCGATTTGAAACTACGTATTCACTCAATTGAACCGGCCAGCCGGGCCAATGGACCGGGTTTGCGCGCGGTGGTCTGGTTCCAAGGGTGCAGTCTGGGTTGCCCCGGCTGTTTCAATCCGGCCACCCATAATTTGACAGGCGGATTTGACACGGATACGGCTGCGCTTGAGGCCGATTTCCGCCGCAATCCGCACGGCATTGAAGGCGTCAGCATTTCCGGTGGCGAACCTTTCCAACAACCGGAGGCTTTGCTTAATTTGCTGGAACGGTTGTCTGCTTCCAGTTTAAGCAAACTGGTCTTCACCGGCTACACCCTGGCAGAAATCCGGCGCCAACCCATCGGCCCCTCGATTCTCCCCCATCTTGATGTGCTCATCGCAGGCCGCTATATAAAATCCCGCCACCATGCCCATGCCCTGCTCGGCTCAACCAACCAACAAATCCACCTGTTGACCCCGCGCTACACCCCCGCAAACTTCGAGAAAATCCCCCGCCGTGAAATAATCCTTCACGCCGACGGCAGCATCACATTGACCGGAATCTCTCCAGACTAGCCGCCTTCAAAACAGCCATCGGAGTGATGAGAGACACGCGAGACAAGGATTGTTTTGAGACACAACCTGTGCAGGTTTGGTTTGAGATGAAGTCCAACAAAACGCTCACGATGATCTGGCACCAGGGGTAGGGCTCACGTCTATTCTAGACCCTGTTTATTGGGTTTTCGACAAGAATCTAAAGGCCATATGCACTATTCGAGCTTTCTCTTCCACACTACCCCGGCACTCCGCGTTGCCTCAAATCAAAATACAACGGAGGGGGCACGTTTGAGGGGAGGCGAAACGAGGTCGCCGTCGTCGCTTTCCGTCTGGTGTTTTCGGTCTGAGTTGGTTCGCCAATCGCTGACTTGGTTTTGGGTGATGGTGTTTTCTTGCTGGTTAACTTTGTAAACAACGCCGGGACAGTGAGTTGCAATACAATGGACTGATTCTTGTTAACGGCCTGTTAACGGCTTGAAAACACTGTTACCAATTGGAAACCAACAGGTTGCGGTTCTCTTCTCTCTGTTTTGTCGCACCGTAGGTGCATCCGGTGTGGTGCTGTTATCAGGCTGGAAAACGGCGTGGGGGAGGTAGCCTGGCGTAGGCGCGAGAGTTATCCATAGGCGGCGCGAGCGGGGGTCACTCAGAGGACCCCGCAAAGCGAGCGCCGCCTGTGGAAAACTCGCCCCGCGCAGACCAGCGGTGTTTGGGGATGGCGCTTTTCGTGCCTATGTTTAGGCATGCCTTGGGCTCAGGCTTCAAGAGCATCCGTAGCCGGTTTTCAGGGCCGGTGAGGTGGCGATTCGAAACTGCGCCAGGATGGCGCATAGGGGGCGAATGCTGGAGATCGGGGGGGGCTGGAATTGGCCGGAGAAGGCCGAGGCGGGCAAGGGTGAGAAAGGCGGGGCAGCTCGGCCCCTGGTCTTTCCCGAGTGCGGGGGTGGGCTATTGGCTGGCTACCAGCAGCGCGACTTGACCGCCGAGCTCGACTTCTTCGACGGCGAACGCCGGCGAATCCAGAAATCTGTCGGTGTCGAAAATCAACCCGTCACATGTGCTCTTTTCCCAAGCGCGGTATTCATCTGGGTAGAAAAGTTCGAAAAGTTGGTAGGCGGCTTCTCGGCGCAGGTCGGTGAAGTTGGTCCCTTGGTAAATGTCCACATAGTTATCTTCGACCTCTTCCCGGGTCAAAGTGGCCAAGTCGTTTCCGCAGACGTTCACCGCGTAATGAATCCGCAGGAAATTTTCAGTCGAATCGCCGCCCAATTTATGGAGCAACTCATCCAATTCAATTAGTTCTGTGGCGGTGACGCTGCTCCGGTTGCGGAACAGAATCAGGACTTCTGGGCGGTCACCGGCTGGCCAGAATTCCGCCTCTCCTTCCTTGTCGTGGTCCCAGGCGACAACCTCGGCGGCGGTCCGGTTTCTTGAGATCGCCGATTGAGATCGAAAGTTGAACCCTTCAAAAGTCCCAAGATCGTAGTAGATTTCTTGGGCGGGGCTTTTGGTTGTATCTTCAGATTTCATCATTTTCTCCTTGTTGGTCGTGCGGCGGCTAAAGCCGCCAAATCGTTAAAAGGCTTTTCGTTAAATTCGCCGCCGGGATCATCCGGCGGCGCTTGCTCAGTAGTCTTCCGGCAGCAAAACTGTGGTGGCAGACCGGTCAGCCTCCGTGATGATCCAAAACTTGGTTCCGTTCCGGTCCTTGTAGGAGGACAGCAGCCGAAACCCCTCCTTTAAGGAAAGGTCATTTTCCGTCTTGTCAGCCGCGCACACGTCGCCCCAATCACGGGCCGCATGACGCCGGAGAGACAAAAAGACATCTTCCGGGTGCAATTGGCTGTGGGCGTTCCGTGTGATTACGGTTTGGCCAAGCGGGAAAGAAAGAGACAATGGATTTGTTTGCATGATGTTTTCCTCCTAAAAAATTAGACAGTCGAACAACTAGAATTCTTTTAGCATGTCCCAATGATAAATGGTAGATATTATCTGAATATATTTTTGTTTTTGTGGTTTTTTTTTGAATTATTTTAGGGAAACCGGCGCGTGGGCCAGAGTTATCCACAGGCGGCGCGAGCGGGGGTCTCCATAGACCCCGCGAAGCGAGCGCCGCCTGTGGATAACTCGAGGGCGGGGAGCTGATGTTCTTCGTCTTTGATTTCGGTTTTGCTGCCCGGCTCTGGCTGCCGGGAAGGACAAGAGGCCGGAAGTCGAACGGCTTCCGGCCTTGGACGCGAGTCATTCACGCGCTGATTTTCCCGCTCTCCCGAAACGACAGGTAGCACTCGTTTCCCAAGATTAAATGGTCCAGGACTGGAATACCGAGCAAGTTGCCCGCTTCACGAAGGCGCCTGGTGACGGCCTCATCTTCCGCACTGGGAACGGTTTGGCCGGAAGGGTGATTATGTCCGACAATGACTGAAACGGCTCCGGCGGTCACGGCTGCTTGAAAAAGTTCCCTGGCTGCAACGGGGCAGCTATCGGCGCTTCCTGTGGCGACGACAAAATAGCTCGCCACTTGGTTACGGCCATCCAGAAACAAGGCGAGAAAATGTTCCCGGACGTTGTCCGGCAAAATCCGCCGCATGAATGCCGCCGCTTGATTAGCGGTGGCCAGAGCATCAATGGGGGCGGTTCGCTTTGCCTTGCGATATTTGAGCGCCACTTCGCGAATAAAAGTAACGTGGCCCTTGCACTGATTTTCCAACCCGGGGGTGCTGACACTGTTCATTGTTTTCTCCTTTAAAATTGAACAACCAGGAAAAGTTATAGCATGTCTCAATGATAATTGGTAGATATAATCTTGATATTTTTTGTTGTGAGTGAGAATATTGACGGCATGGGCAGAAAACGAACACGGCTGGTGATGAGCGCGGCGCAGCAAGATGAATTGCGCGGACGTCTCCGCGTGGCCCGGGATGCGCGGGAAAAGGAACGACTGCGGTGGGCACTGAAAGCGGCCAGTGGTGACTACACTCTGGAAGACCTTGCCCGGCTCACCGGCCGGGTGCGGGCCACGATTCAAACCTGGCTGAAGAAATTCAATGAGGGCGGCATTTCTGGATTACTTGACCGAGATACGCCGCCTGGCTCGATCAGTCCGGTGGCGGCCCCGGATATTCAAGCGCAGTTGCGTGCGGGACTTGAGGCGGGGCGGTGGCACTCCGCGGGAGAGGTGGCCGCGTGGCTCAAGGAGACCCACGGGATCCAGCGGGCACCCAAGTCAGTTTATTACTGGCTGGCAAAGAACCGTTTAAGAGAAAACCATCAGCCGCATTGCTAAACCGTAATGCCTCCAGTCCGTTGCTTGCTCTGGACCCGTTTTTGACCGTGACCATTCTGGCCCGGAACGCGACCTGAAAGCCTGACCGGCCTCCCTGAACAGCCCTTTCGTCGGTCAGGGCTGCAAAAGGCCCATATCCACCAAGACCGGTCCCAATTCGATTAACAAGTCCTGGGCCTCTTTGGCGGATTTAACTTCCTCCGGCTTGCATCGGTCGATATTCAGGCTGGAGAAATTCCACCGGGGACGCACTTTGTCGTAGTGGTTACGCGCGATGGCAACGAACTTATGCAGACTCGATGAATCCAACGCCCCAGCGGTTTGCAGTTGAGTATAGGAAAGGGGCTTGAAGTCAGTCGTCGTCAGTCCTTTGATTTGCCAAAGGCCGGGGGTAATGAACGGGGCCAGCTTTGCCTTGATTTGGGGATCGGACGCCTTCTGGCGCAAGACAGCCTTCTGAGCGTCCAACTTGACTTTATCAACCGCAAGCTGGTTGGTGGTGGCGGCGGCCAGTCCCTGGGCTTTGACCAAAGCCTGCTGCCGCTGGAAATCCTCGTCGGCCTTCCTGGCATCGCTCAATATCTTCTCGGCCGCGATTTTGGCTTCTTCCACAATCCGCGTAGCCTCGGTCTCCGCCAAAATCGCATCTTTTTTCTTTTTTGCATCATCCGTGAGGCGGACATACCCCTGCTGCTTTGTGGCGGCTTCGTCCTGTTTTAGTTTAGCCATGGCGGCTTCCAGGGTGAGTGAATCCGGCGGGATCGTGCCAGCGGGGTTTTTGACCTTGGCATCGCGTAGCAAAACGTCGAACAGAGTCTGCGTCTCGGAAACCTTGGCGGCGTTTTGCTCGGCCCAGAACGCGGCGGTTTGCACTGTGGCTTTCAGGTCGGCTTCGGGCTCGTAGGTCGTGCCGAGAGATTTGAGAATCTGTTGTTCAATGCGCCGGGCACTTTCCAGTTTTGTCGTGACCTCCAGGGGCGGGGGAACCTTCCGCAGTTGGACGTCGAAAAAATTTCTGGCTTGAGCAACCAAGTCGGCATCCAGCGCAACCAAGCGCCCGTCCTTGCTGGTTTTGAGCGCGTCAGCCTCGCTCGTCAACCGGTTGGCCTCTGCCTGCAACCGTCCGATCAAATTGGTCGCGTTGCGGGCGTTGGCTAAAACCTCGTCCTGATGATTGCGGGCCAAAGCCAGGTTGGCTTGGTCGACGGCTTTCTGTCGATCAAGGTCGGCTCGAACCCGCTCTGCTTCGGCTTGGCGCAGTTGGTTTTCCACCTTGGCCTTGCTGCTCCAGGTGAAATAGAGAACCCCTCCCAAAAGCAAGGCGGCCACGACTGCGATGCCGGCCACGACGGCCAGCGCCAGCCCCATGGGCATTCCCTTTGGTTTGGGGTTTCCGTTGGTTGGTGTTTCTGGATTCATAATCTCTGGATATGGGATGAGTTAGGTTTGAGGAGCCGTAGAATCTGGAGGAATAGCTTGGGACGTCCAGCGATCTTCCATAACTTTCCGGGCTGACGGTTGGCTTGGGTTATCTTGGGAAGGCGCAGACAACTTGCTGATTGGCTGCGTGGGGGGCGGCGAAGCAAACTGGCTGACCTTGTTCGGGCCGTTTGACTGTTTCGTGCAGAAGCTGGCGGTCTCGGCGTCGGTCCAAGGTTTGAGGATCTCATCCGCCGGGCTTGGGCCTCGCCTGTGGGAGGGAGAATCCACCGATTTGGGTGCTTTCCAGCGCCAGGATAGCACCTCATCAAAGGGACGGTTGACGATAAAGAAGCGTTCCAGACAAGGCACGTCACACACCGCCGTGTAGTCCCCGCCCCGACGTGGAAGGGGCAGGTTCATGAAATAAGACGCGATCAAGACGGCGCGTTCGGCAATGGTGTGTTGTTTGGAAGTGTTGGTGGTAAAACCCTGACTGCTCTCGGTGACCACAATTTCCTTGGTCCGAACTGTGCCGAAAAACGTCTCAGCCCATTTCGCCGTGGCCGGACCTCCCGCCCGCAAAAATGTCTTGGACGCGCACTGGGTAAGAAGATCGTTGGCCCCGTTCTGGCCATACAGCTCCAACAAACCGTCAATGCTCTGGAGGCCAATCAATACGGAAGCCCCCTTGGAGCGTCCGAGATTGAGCAAATCGTGAATGCACTGCACACGCTCCATGGCGCGGAACTCATCGAGAACGAACCAGTGGCGGGGTTCCAAGGTCTCAGGTTCCCGAAGAATCTCCTGCGTTAACGCTTTGAGCAACATGGCGGTGATGGGCCAAAAACTATCCCGGAGCACGGGATCATTGCCCAGGACGAGAACCCCTGGATGCTCCAGGAATTTGCGAATACAAAAGGATCGCGCGGCCTTGGCGCCCTGAGCATGCCAGAGGGCGGCCACTTGCTCGAAGCGGCCCAATTTGGTGCCGAGGGTTGAGAGAATCCCCGCCGAGTGCCGGTCGTCTTCGAGAATACGCGCGACCAATATTTGCGCGCGCGGGTCTTGGGACGCCACCGCCTTGATGCGATCTTGCGATTCCAAGGCGCAGAGAAGATCTCGCAAGGTCCATTTGAGTCCAGCCACCGCGATAAATCCCAGGAGCACCGCGTAGACCAGTTCGCGGGCGCCATCCGCGAAATAGGGGGTGTTGCTGTTGCGCTCCTCCGGCACCAGCAGAGTGGCAAAATGGCGGGCCATGGTTGGACTCTGCACGGTCTCGGCGATATTCCACACCGCTGAATTGGGATCGACGGGATTGAGAATCCAAACGTGGGGAGCGGCGGGGTCGATCCCCATCGCCTTGAGCACATCGTTGGCGTCGTTCTTGGCGTCGAAGAGGATCAGTTGTTCGTTCTTCTTCCAATTCTGTTGAAAGCGCGGGGCGATGGATTGAAGGAAGAGCCGAATGGTGACGGTTTTGCCGCTGCCGCTGCAACCGCAAATCAAGAAATGTTTGGTGGCCTCTGTCACGGGAAGATTTCGCATGGCCCAGAAGAAGGAGTTCTCGTCAAAAGCCTCCTTCTGCGCCGGGAGCAGGTTCAGCGGCTTTTCATTGACAGATTCTTGGTCCGCCAGGAAATCCCAAAACGAGGCGGCGCCGGTCTTGGTTTTGCCGGAGTTGGGTTGGGCCAGGGAGTTCCTCAAGGAACCCAGAAAAGACGGTTCGTCGCTCAATCGTGCTCTCCTTTCCCGCCTTGCGGTTTGGTTGGATCAAACGAACCTCCGTAAGGTGACTGTTGCTTCTTCAGCGCCTCTTCAAACGCTTCCTTGGCGGGCCAGAGGTAGCGGTAGAGGAGCATCATGGCGAGGCTGATGATGATCAGCACACCGGCCAACCGGAAAGATGGCAACCGCCATCGGCGAACCACCCACTGGAGCAACACGGCGAAAGTCAGAATATTGAACACCAAGGCGAACCGGACTAGCATGGCAAAAGGTTTTCTCGATGTCCTTTTTCGCGGGGCCAACCAGACGACCAACATCACGATGACCGCCAGGTAGATGGCGGAAAGAGCGGCCGACCACCCCCACTCAATCCAACTGGATGTTTCTGACACGGACAACATGACGAACAAGAGAGTAACGCTCAGGAGAAAGTAAACCCTCTGGAGCCGCTTGACGAACTCGGGAGTCGGCTGGTCAAAATGGCGGTGATAAACGCCCTGGATCGGAGCCGTGATGACTTTGCGCCTGAGGGAGGTCACCCCCCGCCAGTAATGGCCGGCGACCGCTTGAAGAGTGAAAGGGAACGCGCACTCGGGATTGGGACATAGTCTGTCCGCGAGCGTCAATTCCGCGCGTTTGCATTTTGGGCAGACGAATTTCACACGGCCTCGTCAATGCAAATGCTTCTATCAGTATCTGACAGCATCGATGGCATTCATTGTGTTGATTTGGCAGCCAAACGCAAGGTTTGTTATTCCATCCGCTAATTTGTCTGGATAACCTCGCTCGCTCGATCAGTGCAAGTGGGACCGCCAATATTCATGCGCCTCCTTGGTCCATCGTGATTTCCTGGGGGTTAAATGCAGTGCTTTGTGGCTGACGCCGTGGAAGGGGCTCCACTTGGGGGCATGCAGGAACAGATTGCGCTGCTGCACTCTTAATTCGCCCACCGGCAGATCCTTTTTCCAAGTGATCGACCACCAACGAGGCTGCGGTGGCCCAGGTAAAGCCTCTTTGGCGATGCTGAACCGATAGGCGCGGAGTTTGAGGCCACGAAATAGACTCCAGTTCGGTGCATCCGGGAACAAGATTCGGTCCTGAACTGCGAACCTCAAAAAAAGAAACTTCTTTTTCCAGCGAACATGGCCCCAACGTGGTTGAGGCGGCGGATAGACGATTCCGGGAACCATGATGCGGCTGGCCAGACTCCAGGATGGCGCCTTTGGAAACGCGGGATACCAAGCGATCCCAAGCCCGGTTGGCGCGGGGTTGGGCTGCTGATTCGGCCCTTTTGCGGTTTTGTCTTGTTGCTTCTGCGACGACGCCCTCTTTTCGGACTGGCCCTGGGTGTTTTGTTGCCGGTCATCCCGTTGCGATTGTTTTTGGTTCTCACGTTCCCTTCCCGGGCGGCTCTTGTCGTCGGTCGCCTGGTGATTGGGATCGTTCGATCTCTGGTCTCGCTGAGGGGCTGCCTGTTTACTGGCAGCGGTGTCAGGTTGTTCCCGCTCCGGTTCATCCGGACTGGCGGCGTTCTCCGATGGCGTCGGCCACGATTCTCGTCCGCACCCGGTGGGCGATGCGTTCTGATCCCTGGTCGGCGAGCCTTTGGCATCCGACCCCAGGTCCGGAGTGATCTCTGGGCGGGCCTGCGTCTTTTGGTGATTCGAGGTTTGGCCTTGGGGTTCTGGCGTGGCCGGATTGGATACTTGACCAAGTGATGGCACTCCGTTCCGTGGTTCTTGTCCAGGGGCTTGTCCGTTGATCATTTGACTCGCCGCGTTATCCGGCTGGACTGTGTTTTGAGCATTTCGCGCGCGCGAGGCCGGCGTGGTGGCCTTGCTGGTGAGGGGAGCCATATCCGGGTTCTCGAAGGGTTGCTCTGCTGGGGGCCTGGTGGTTGAAGAAGGTTGGTTCCGCGAAAAGTCGAACGGCTGCGGCGATTGGAGCAGGGCGGGAGGTTCGTGGGAAACTTCCCGGCGCGAGTTATCCGGTCGTGCCAGCAACGCTCCGTTTTGTCCGTGCGGCGTGGGGGTTGGACCTTGGGTAACCTCGGTTGCCGGGACGCGGCTCGCCCCCTGCGGGGGCGGGGCCTCTGATCGGCGAGGGAGCTGGCTCCCAGGCGGGGGTTGTGACGCCGGAGAGTTCTTCAGTTCGGGCGTGGCCACGATGGCCTTCGGATTTGTCGAAACCCCGTTGCGAGGTTGATCCACCGGCAGGATCGGCGATGGGACTGAGAACGGGATGTTTTGGGGCGCAAGCGCAGCGGGTGGGGTTCCGATTCCCTGGCGCAAGCCATCTGGTTGTCTTACTCCCGGCAAAAGTTGCTGAGCCGATCCCGGTTGGGGCGATGTCTCTGCTATGGACCGTGCAATGGATTTGGGCGTTGGGTGGCCTGCCTCGGCGGACATCCGTCCGTGGGGTGAAGTCTGGTTTGGTTCAGGCTCTATGGCAGCAGCAACCTCCTGGGCAGACGAAGAGGGCGCGGCTGGAGATGGTTGCTCCGGCGGCAACGCTGCCGGAGCTTTCGCTTTGGCCGGATGGTGAGAGAGGGGCTGTGTGTCGCTGTGCGCCGCGTTTGGCTCAGGATCGCGCGGTTCATTGGTCGCAGCGGCCTGTTTGCGAGCATCCTCCTGCCGTTCCCGAGGGATTGATCGAGTTTCCGTCTCCGCTTTGGTGGCGGTTTGAACGAATCCATCATCGCTGAGTTCCGTGTGCGACTTCCCTGACCGTCCGTGCAATAGCGCTTCGACCTGCTCCATGCTCCAACCGGCTGACTTGCCCACTTCCTGCCATTGACGCAGCAGTTCCTCGCGGGGCACCTGGACCTTGGCAGGCCGCGTTTCGAGCGTGACGAGCTTGGCCTGGATGGCGCCGGAACGTCCTTGATCCTGCATCTTCTTCTCGACGGCGCGACGGCGTTTGGAAAACACCCGGCACAATCTTTCGGGAACCCCCACGACCCGAAACCCCACTTTTTGTCTCTGGATGGTGACGCCGAAGGACCGCTTCAATTCAATCTCTAATTGCTTTCGGTAGAGAGAACCGGCTCTGATTTTGTGGCGAAAGACCTCATTGGTCTTGAGCGCGCCGGTGGTTCCGTCCGCACGAACGCCGATGTTGAGCAGCACACAATGGCTGTGTATCTGCGGATCCAGAGCACGGGAACTGCCGTGTTGAAAGACGGCGAAAGTCAACGCGGCTCTTTCCTGGATGGCACCCCCTTTGCCACGCCGCGTCAAACCGGCATTTTCTTCGAGATAAGCCGTCGCCACCCCGACGCTGCGCTGGTGTATTCTCTCGATTTCATCGCGGATTTCAGCCGGCCCCAATGCCCATAAGACTGAGACGCCTTTGGGCGCGCTGAAGGTCAGATCCCAGGCGCTCTGGCGATCTTCCTCGCGGGCGTTCTGCACCAAAGGCCGGGACCCGTCAGGGGACATCCCTTCGAGCAGGTTCTTGAATAGGTCACGCTGAACCCTTCCGCCCAAAGCAAGCTGCCTGGCGCCCTTGCCCAGCCAGTAGCCAGGGGATTCAGTGGCGGAGATATAGTAATCATCCTGAGCCAGATTCAGGTAGTAGTTGGCGCTGGCGGCGCCTCGCATTGGTCTGGAGATGGAGAGCATTTTGGTCTGAAGTTGTTGTCCACCCATTTTTCGGCGTCGGCTTGATCTACTTTCCCCGCCGAAACTAAAAGCGTCTGGACGGACACGGCCAGATCGGCACGAAGCTGGTCCACGTCCTCCCAAATGTTGGTGATGATAAAACCGACGCGATCAATTTGTTCGGCCATGTGGAGCATTTCGATCACGTAGCTGCGGGCCAACTCGCCGGCACTCATATTTTGGCTGGCCGCTTTTTGATCGAGCAGACTCCGGCTGGCGGGGTCCAAGCGAAATCCAATCATGAGCGGAGCGGATGACTCAATATCATCTTCAGGGCGGTTGATGCCGTGTTTTTGCCTGGTATTCATAGTCGATGGCTGTCCTTCTCGCTGGGCGTGCGCCACAACGGGCCAGTTTTTTGGCGGTTTTTCGTATGCCAGTATTGGTGAATGGCGTTGGTCGCCTTGGCCAGCCACTGGCGATCGCGCGCCAGTTCGGCAATCTCCACCGCCGCAAAATACTTCACTCCGTTGGGCGGCGGATTGCCCAGTGGTTTGAGCAGCCGGTTCATGACCAAAACGGGGATGTCGTGCTCCTGAAAATTGAGCATCCAAGCCGTCTGCTCGACGGAAAAACGGGCAGGCTGGTGGCCCAGCAGTGACAAGAATTTCAGTTGTTCATCTTTCATACGCATGGGGAAAGCCTGATGGTGTTTTCAACCTTCAGGTTGATTAACCGACAGAGCCTTCCACCTAAAACAATCGTTGGCGCGAGGCCAATTCGGACATGTGTCAAAAAAAAGATTTCACAACTGATCTTCACCGGGGTTGTCCGTGCCGCTCGCCCCGCATTCCGCCGGAAAAATGTTTGCTGGCAGGGTTGGCCGGGGGTATTCTTAGCGTTAACGATGACCGCGTTGATTGAGTTGATTCGCCAATACCAAAATGCGACTAACCTCGAACTGAGGATTCGAGTATTGGAGGATATAGCGAAGGTTTTGGCGACACCACTGCAACTGTTTATTGCCGGGAAGATGGATCAGGATGGGATGGATGATGTTTTTCAAGAGACGCTGACCGGGGTGTTTACCAGCTTGGATCGTTTTCAAGGAGAGGCAGACAGCCAGGCTTGGGGTTGGTGTTATACAATCGCCCGTCATAAACTGGCCGACCACTTCCGCAAACAAGGCAGAGACCGTTTGGAGTTGATGGCCCCGAATGATCTCTGGCAGGCCGTCGAGGCTTCGGCTAAGGATGCGCCTATTTCGCCGGAGGCGATGGAAAGATTGGAATATGCCATGGACCGCCTTAAAGAAGCCAATCCCCCGTGCTATGACTATCTGTGGAGCCGGTATATGCTCGGTTTCGACAACAAGATGATGGCCGAGGTCTTTGGCTTGAATTACGGTTCCGTCCATACGATAATAAAACGTTGTCTGGACACCGCCCGATCGTAGGCCACCATGACTTTTTAACAATATGCCCCAGAAAGACATTGATCTGGAGAAGGCGATGGAGGAACTCGGCGAACGAGTTCGGAGCGGATGGACCCGTCTCTACCCGCTTATGCCAAGGGATCTGGAGGCGGCGCGTGAAATCGTGCGAAAGCAATGGGAGTTGGAACATGGGCCAGCCCAAGACAAATCGGTGGAAACGACCGAAGCCCAACGATTGGAGGCGGAGCAACAGAAGAAAGCCGCCGAGCAGCAAAAGAATGAATCGTTGAGACAGACGCAGAATAAGGACTGGGGCCAGAGCCATTGACGGCGGACCGGACGATTTCAAGCGCCGTTCTTCATCAGGTTCAGCGCGTGGGCATCCAAGATGGCTTTGCGAGCGGCTTGGCCCAGCGATCCACCGTGTTCCAGATACTGGCGTTGAATTGGGCTCGCCTGCTTGACCGCCTCGGCCTCCAACCGCCGTCGCTCGTCTTGCGACAACGATTGCCAGAATTGATTCACCGCCTCGTCCCGAGCCTGGGCCTTGGCCTGCCGCGCCGCCTCCTGCTTCCGCCGTCGTTCCTCCGCCCGGCGCTGCCGGTCAGACGCCTCTTTTTTTCGCTGCTCGCTTTGCTGTTGGGAAACAAAACCCCTGGGCGGCGCGTATTCCCCGCGAATCGAGGCGACCAGGAAACCCGGCGGATTCTTTGACACCTTGGCGTCCTGCTGAGCGATCAGCCAGTCGAACACCTCCAACTGGCTGCGGATTCGGTCGGGCGGGTATTGGGCAATGGTGTCCTGGGCCGCCATGGGGCTGACTCCCTTGGCTATCAGTGTGGCCTTCAACAAGGCTGATTCATGGGGCTGAACCGATGGCGGGACGGGTGCTTGGATTTGGGCCGCCTCGAACAGAACGCGCCACTCCCCGGAACTGACCTTGCGGAAACGGTCTTCCTCGCTCATGGGTTTTATGAATCGGCGTCCCGCCAGTTCCTCGATGGCCGGATGGAGCTTGCGCTTGAGGCTGGCGCAATCGTAATTCCGGGACAGGCCGACGTGTTCCCAGGCCAGTTCCTTGAGATTGAATTCCCAGCGCTTGCGGTGGAAAAAACGCTTATCAAGGAATCGATACAAGCGTTTGGCAATCGCGCTGTCCAGGGATTTATAGAAATCGAAATCCAGGCTCTTGAGGTTGCCGGCTCGGAAGCTGCGAAACAACACCTCGTTCCAGACGAAACTGGAGAGGGATCGCGCCGCTTCATGCGCCACGCTGGCGATCCGGGGCGGCTGTCGCCGGTTGAACAGGGTGACATTGTCCAGGATATGGAATTTCTCATTCATCCACCCTTGCTGCTCGCGGCTCCACCAGGCGTTCTGGTAATAAAACGTCACCCCAACCAGCCGGTTGAGGGATTTCTCCACCCGCTCATAGCTTTTGGTCTCGTTGCGCCAGCCCAACAATTGGATCAATTGATACCGGGTGAAGCTGACATGGCGCTCCGCAAAGCCGCGCAACTTGGAAAGCTGGATCAAGCCTAAAATAACTTCATCGTCCAGCGCCGTCGGCAGGCCGTATTCAGCGGAAGCGGTGATGGAAAGCTGACGGGCGATCATTTCACCCCGGTTGGCGTCCCAAACCCGATCTGCAAAGACCAGCGTTTGCTGGTTCGGCTGGAGCCGGTCGGCCAGGGCCGAGAGCGGAAACTCAGCCAGGTTCAATTCATCTTTGCCATCCACGACCTTCGGGGGCAAGGGATCGGGCTCAGAGGCTCCGGTAAAGTCCATGGTTCAACTCTCCTTGATAAACGAGCAGCACAAAAACAACCACACCGGTCTGCTGTTGTTAGATAAAGAACATAATTAAAAGTTATAGCACGAAATGGGTCCTGAGTTCAATCCCTTGCGCGGATTTTTCCGCTTCAAATCCCGGTAAAACCCGCCTCGTTTCCCAGTGCCAGGGCCGCCGGGCGCGGCAGGAATCGGCCCCGATTCCCGGCATATTTCGGTCTCATTTCCCATCAAAAACCTGCCCGGTTTCCCGGTAAGAATCCGCCTCAATTCCCACTATGCCCTCCAACCCTGCGATCTGGCCTCTCCAACCCGTCAATCGCGACTCGGGAAGTTGGCTTTTGCACCCGGTCAGGTTGGCTGTCGCGGTCAGGTTGGCTGGCCAGCTTGCAAGCAAACAAGCAAACAAGCTGACAATCTGGTCAGCAGACAAATAAACAAAGAAGCCATCTTGCTGACTGACCAGTTGGCATGTTAGGAAACAATCAGGCAGCATCGGGGTCGCGGAATTCCGGGCGCATTTCAGGGAGGGTTCGATGATTTTCGCATTTACCAATTCCAAAGGCGGTGTCGGCAAAACCACGCTGGCGGTGCATCTGGCGGTATGGCTGACCGAGCATGCCCGGCGGGTGGCCTTCGTGGATGCGGATGTTCAGGCCTCCTCGTCCGCGTGGATGGCGGAGGCGGCGGCCACCACCAAGGTGTTCCGTCTGCCAACCCCGGATGACATTCTGGAACAAGTGCCCAGCCTGCGGGGCCAGTTTGATGACGTCGTCATCGATGGCCCGGCTGGATTGTCAGAGGTGAGCCGGGCGATCCTGTTCGTGGCCGATTTGACGCTCTTGCCGTGCGGACCGTCGGTGCTGGACCTGCGAGCCGCCGCCGATGCCATCCGCGTCGTGCGGCAAGCACAGGCCATCCGCCACGGCCCGCCGCGCGCGGTGCTGGTGCCCAACAAATTGCAGGCCCGCTTTCGCTTAAGCCAGGAGTTGGTCCAGGTCGCTGGCTCGCTCGGGATTTCCTCCGTCGGCGGTTTGCACTTGCGTCAAGCGTATGCGGAGGCGGCGGGACAAGGCAAAGTGGTCTGGCAATTGGGGCCGGCGGCCGCCGCCGCCGCGCATGAAATCAAAACCTTGTTTGAGGAGGCCTGTCATGATGAAATCCGAACCCCGTCGCTCGATGAGCGTTGCGCTGCAAACCAATAATCTTCCGCCCGAAGCCATCGCGCTGATCAAGGCCGGAACCCCGAGGCCACAAAGTCTTCCCCAACCGATCGAACTTTCGGTGACAAAGACCGTGGCAACAGAAACCAAGACACCGAACCAGACCAGCGACCGGGAAGAACCGACCGGCCAAAACTCCAACGCCAATCCGATGACATCGGACTCTGCCGCTTTCGAGAAGGAAACTCCCGCCCCACCAAAGGGTGGCGGCACGCCGTTGGACGCGGGCCAGCCCGCTTCGACGGCGTATGCGTCGTGTATTGCCATGACAGTGCGGGTTCCCTCGAAACTCCCAACCCGCCTCCTGCGGGCTGCGACCGATCGAAAAATTAACCGGCAGTGGCCGTTCACCCAGCAGCAAATCGTGGCACAAGCCCTGGAGCAATGGCTGCAAACTCACGGATATTGATCAAAAGGAACATGAACCTATGAATACAATCCTCATCGACTCAACCGACCTTGGCTCCCTGCGCCGCCACTGGCTCACGATGAAAGGCCCCGTGGCGGGCGTGCTGGTGGTGGCTTCCAGAGGAGTGCTGATCGAAACGGCCTGTCTGTTGGGGGCTGACCGCGCGGACGCAAGGCGATCACAGGTCCGCCGATTGAGCGCCCTGTTCGAACAAGGACAAATCAACCGGGGCCTCATGGGAGTGATGCTTCCGGGCGAAGCCGCCATAAATCTGGACCGGCTCGCCGACGACACAATCTGTTACGCGGTCCATCTGCCCTCGTTGTGTGTTATCTATGCGCCGGGGCTCAAGCCGCTGCGGCCACGCCTCCAGGAAGCATTACCCTCGAACTCAACCGGCTGAGAGGAATGGCCCACGGGCCAGCCGGGGAGGTTGCCCTAGAAAAACCGACAAAATTTGCCAAACGGGCAGAACGCTATTTGGAAATTCCTGAAAGTGCGGTAGAACACTTCTGCCAGGGCGGCAACGGCTGTCCTGAAAACGTCAGTGCTACGCCAACGCGTCATGACGTCATTGAGACGGGCACGAGCGCCCAGTAAAGCGGATTCACCATCCGGCTAAGGCGACGGGACTTACCATCCGTCAAGCTCGTGTCTCGTAGAGCGTGGTGCCATGAGAGTGGCTCGCCACGTTCGAGGGAGGCTTTTGGAAGTAATCCTCTGCCCCAGCAGAGAGTAATCTCCACATTCTATCCCATAGCGGACTCGCCGTTCAGGGAATAGGGGCGAGCGGGACATTCTCCGCCGTGAAAATCGGCGGAGCCGTCAGGTTCAAAGCGGGTGCGCAGTGCCCAAGACACTGCAAATCCCCCCGCGGGATTCGGACCAAAGCCAACAGGGCCATTCGGGTGCAAGGCCCGTCAGGTTCGGATAACGCGCGCTGGCGTCGGGAGTCGGGCGGTGGCAACACCGACCTGCCGGAGGGCCACTGCCTCCGGGGTTCCGCCGATAAAAGCGGACCATGAAAAGCTCAACGATGAGAGGGGCGTCAAGCCCTTGCCAGTCAACCGCAGCAGAGACGGAGCCGAATCGGGAAAAGCTGACCGGGATAGGTAAGGGGCCGCTTCTGTATTCTGGCCCCAGAAATCAGCCTCGAAAGAGTTCGAGTCTGGAAATCATGCCCAAGCGGGAGCTTGGGACATGCCCCATCAGCCTGGACACAAGTCCTACCTACGTGACTGCTGCAGTGAAGACCATGACTAACCGTGCAAAGAGCGCGGCGGCCGGAGTGGTATCCGGTGCCGGCCAAGTCTGCCGGTGTTTCAAACACCGCGCTCTGATGAGAGTGCTTCCATTAGGACCAGCGCAAGCTGGCCGCAACCTGGGCAAGGCAGTCCAGGGGGCGGGTGCGCGCTGACGGGTGGTGCCGGGCGCAATCGCACACACGAAAGAAGCGACGGGATTGACCCGTCTCAATGAGGTCGGCGGGCCGGTGGTTTGAATCCACCGGCCCGATTGGATCATCAAACATATAACGCGCTCAGGCAGAGGGTTCATGGGGACATGAACGCTGCCTGAGGATGTAGCCGGATAAGCGGCGTGAATGACCGCAAGGTTTTATCAAACAAGGTTTGCCGCGAGCGCAACCACTATGTATTAGGCAACGACAATGCCGGAATACAGCGGCGCGCCCGACGAGAAACCGGCGCGGAGCGCGAACCAACGGTTTTGAGGAGGCGCGCGGGTTGCACCGAGGTTTTGCCGCCATTGCTGGCAGCGGAAGGATTTGTGCTTTCGGGGGCTTGTGCCGCAAACAACACCCCACCATTTTGACAAGGACGGACGCATGTATTGCTGCGAGGCGGTTAGCATCGAAGGTTTTATTCAGCAACTGGCGGTGAGCTACGTGGCCAAAGGCTACTGGTTTTACGTGAGGGGCCGCATTCCGCCGCCCAAAGACCACCGGCGCGTGGATCAGAAGCTCATCGAGCGTTACGGGATCGAGGTGTCTAAATATGTTCGTGCCCGGCGCAAGCGGGCCGGACTGGCGAACGTCCAGTATTTGCGCCTGGGCGATGTGTACGTGCTGCTGGCGACCAAAGGGGAGCATCCGTTCTTCGCCGCTGAGGGAAAGTGCGTCCGTGATTTGCGGCGCGTTCCGCTTAAAGTGTTCGGGTATGCCGTGAGTTACCGGGTCAATGGGGGCCGGGGCCATGCCTCCGTTCGCATTGAGCGTCAGCTATACCGCGAACTCAAAGCCTATTTTGAGGCGCTCGCCGTCCATCGCTCCATGGAAGGGTTGGCGGTTGAGTTGCGGGAGCTTCCCTTTGCGCCGTATGCGCCGGTAAAACGGCAATTACTGATGGTCGTCAATGCTGTCAATCGTCTCCGGCGGGCGGCCGGCTTCGAGCCGGTCCCCGTGGCGGTGCTGAGGCTGCGCCGCAGTCCGGTAAAACCGTTCGGGCCATCAGGATAAGATCACAACAAGTCAAAACGGGTCTTGGGATTGCTCTGATGAGGACTCTGCCGTCGCCCTCATTGTCATGGCATCAGGCAACGCGGGGGAGCGCAACTCAATAACTCCGGGGGCAACGCACGCGACGTTAACCCGATCGCCCGGCTTGAATCCCGCCCGCTCCAGCCAGCGGCCCATGAGTCGGATTTTCGGTTTGATGAGGCCTTTCCAGACGTCGCCATCAGCCTCGATCTTCAACGTGCGAACGGGATGCGGATGCGGCTGGGCTTCTTTGAGTAAATCAGTTTCTTGGGCCAGCTTGGCCATGCCCCCGAATTCTTCCATCAACACCGGGTCGGCCGGTTTGTCGGCCAGCGTGGAAAGCAGGTCAATCTTGCGCGCGTTTTCCAACTGCTCCATATCTACCCCCCCTTTTGCGATATAAATCCGAAATCCGAGGCTGCTGACGTCAGACGGCATCCGGGAGCATGATTGGCAATCGCCACTGCTGCTGGATGAGAGCGCGTGTGATGGACCCTATGTAAGCGGTGTCCACGTCCCCACGGCTTGGCCCGCCCGGCACCGGTCTCCCTCGGATTCCGGTATCGATGTGTCCAATCATACCACCGTTTGATTCCTTAAGGAACAGTCCAGGTGCCAGTTTCTTTGACTCCGCCTCGTTCTTCTCGGCGCTCGAAAACCCGATTCGGACTAGATATACCAAAGTGCAGGTCCGAAGACCGGCGGCATCGGGGCGAGAGGCCCGGGGCGCACGCCCACCTGATCGCGGGCCTCGCAGCCGAGCAGAGCGAGGGGCACCCTGGGCCGCCGCAGATGAGGGCCGGAACGTTGTCATGTGATGTCATGAAGCTCACGCCTTGCCCATTACCCCAGATGCGGTTCGTCAGGCCGTTATCCGGCTCGATACGAGTCAATGCGACATCCCCCTATCCTTGTCCTTTGATGGCTGCACCTGTGACCGGGGGGGCGTATTCTCTTTGGTCTCGATCCGCTTGGTCCCAAGACTGGTGGCAAAATTTGCCATATCCTTGATGCTCCGCTGTAGGTTTTCATCCCAAGCTTGCCACGCCTTTTGAATTTTCTCAACCGTCATTTTCCACTTGGCTAGGCGCAAAAAGGCTGCCGCCTGTTTGGGTCCCCAGCCCGAACGAACCGCTTGTTCCTGCCACTTGGAAAATTGCTGCGCACGAGCCACTGCGGGCGGATTAGCCCCAAGGGAGGCTGTTTGCCGCCGATCCAGGCCCGAGTTCACGTTAGGCCACAGGTCACGAGGTAGTCCAACGATATGCCGGTCCCGACCGACCTCTTGCTTGAATGCCCCGAGGTTCCTCACGATGCTCATGTCGAGCACTCCTTGAACCACCTCTTCCATGCGCCTTCGGCAGCCCAGCACGGTCTCGTTTGAAAATATCTGAGTTGTCCCATTCTCGTGAATGCCAAAATTGAACAGGAACACGGTGGTATGCAGGTGCGGATCATGATTGCTGGATTCGACCCCGGAACGGAATTTGGCAAACAGCATGGCTGGCTCGCTTGCGAGTCGGCCTTCCTGTTTTTCACCCCCCCTGCCTAAACCCAACTCCAACTCGCCCAGGGCGCGGCCGACCGACCACATGTGTCCCCTCTCGATAACCAATCGGGCGGCGCGCGGGGCCAGCGCCCAGAGGGTGCTGAGACTGCGAGAGGTGTCGATATCCAGACGCCATCCCAGGACACGGCCATTATTGTCAGATTCCGGGGGCAGGCGTTGCACACTATTGCCAGCATGTCCCGACAAAAGGTTCTCGAATGGCTGCAATTGCACCGGATTTCGCAGTGGCAGATTCTCGGCGGCTCGGCCCGTCCAGAGCCCATCGAGTCCGCAACGTTGCGCGGCCGACCCAGCGGTAAAAAATTCCTGGTAGAGCTTGTTCCCGTCGCTGGCCTGAATGGGCCTGATCCTGACCAACGAATCAGGACCGTTTTGTTGCCACGGGCCAAGCGGGTTTTGGGCTTCCTGGATCGATTTCACATAGTCTCGGAAGAACCTATCCGCCCTGGATGAGGCTGCGAAAGATTTCTCGTGCGCGGACGACAGGGATAGTTGCGGGCCAATGTCACGGGCGATGGCTTGTTGGAGAGCGGACTGGTAGTGATCGTTTACTTTGTCTTGTAAAGGCAGCACGTCTTCCCACGCAAACCGTTCGATTCTCCCATCGCTTCGGATTCCAAGGTTAATGAAAAAGGCTCCTGTATGCGGCGAGCCCTGGCGGGGTCCCTGTGGCTCGAACAGAAAGGCGGCGAGGAGCGGCATCGCCTGCTGGTCTGGCGATTGGCCTGCATGACGCGCCCCAAGATAAGCCTCGAACGCGCCCAGGGCTGAAGTGACAGCCTCTGCCTGAACCCGGCGAAATGGCTCGCGACAGCCATCGGGTATGTTCACCCAGGTTGCGCCGAAACCGGCTGGCGGACAAAAGGGCCACCACCAACCAATATTACGCATCGGATTGCTGGTTTCTTGCCTCATGAGATTGGTGGCGCCATCGGGGCTGCGTCCCGCCAGCAGGTTGTTGAACTGATCCCCGCGCGGTGGATTCTGCAAACCCAGGAGTTGCGCTCCTTTTCCAATCCACTGGCCGTTGCGGATCGCAAGTTCTTTTTTGCATAGCGGGCAAAAGAGGGGGGAACCGAATGACCTGACTTCCTTTTCGATGATTGGCGAAAATTTAAACATATATCCAAATTTAGCCGCCCCTGACTTGAAGTGTTAGCGAGCAGTGGGCGAGTTCTTGACGGGTTGTTATGTCGTGAAACTCGCTTTTCCAAGCGCCTTGAGAGTGCCGGTCTCCCGGAGCAATCTCTCGACCACGGCCACGCTCGATTCGCCGTCACCCTCGTCCCGGACCAGGCAGAACTTGTGCCAGTTCTGGTCGGCACTTCGTTTGAGCCGTTCCTGTTCCGTTTTGAAGTCGCCGGTGGCTCCGTCTTGATCCAGAGGAAGTTCCGAGAGCAACCACTGAAAGACCTGTTCCAGGAATCGCGTGTTCCGGCCGTGGTAGAGAAGGCCAAAGGCCCCGGTTTCAAAGGCGTGCGGACCGCCAAAGAGAACATAGCGGCCCCGCCCATGACGGCCGGCTACGGCCACAGGAAGTGACCGGAATGAAATCTGCCGATGGACGCGGTTGTAGCTGACGCAATTCCCCCCGGGAGAATAGACCAGTGCCCGCGCGTCAGCGCCGGGGACTATGGTAAAGGTTGACATGCAGCGCCACGCCATCCGCTCGACCCCGCTGTTGGCCCAAGCCAGAGGAATCAGGTCGCGCTCGGTGATAAAGAGAGATCGTAGTGGGTGAGAGGTGCGCACCCGCTCCAGATCGACAATCGCGTCATCGTTAAGCAGACAGCCCAACGGCGCAAACAGTTGGCCCAGATTGGTTTGGGTGAACGAATCCCCGAAACGGTAGGCGAAAGCCAGCAGCCTTCCGCCTTGGCGAAGATACTCCAGGATATGGCAGATCTCATCGGGAGTGAACCACGAAGTGGTGTCCTGCCGCCAGCACTCGCCGCCCGGATTGTATTTCCCGGTCGGCGGTGGCATAACCAGTAAGCGGGCGTGGGAGAGGTCCATTGGTTTGCGGTATTGGCTATGACAATCAGCGCCCAGCCGCTCGAAGAGCGAAGCCATGCCGGCGAAGTTGGTGTGGCGCTGGCGCGACGTGAAACCTGTCTGGCACCAGTGCGCCTGGCCGTGGGATTCATCAAAAAGGATAGGGATAAGAGCAGAATCAGTTGGCATAGGCGGACTCGCGCGGACAGCAACAAGAAATGGTGGAGAATTGTTTCCTGGCACAATTCTCGAAAGCCTCGAACCTTTAGGAAAAACCTCTCACCGAATCCGTCGCGATTAACCAGCTAAAGGTGCGGCTGTTTGACTCTCGCTCTCCTGACTCTGGCAAAAGATCCAGGAGTGAGCTTGGTCCGCTACCTTGGCCAACTGCAACAGGTCATCGCGACCGAAGCTGTCGGTCGATTGCCACTGATCTTCGCCCTTGTAGAGACGGCTGAAAGTGACGTTGAAACGAACGCCGTTTTCGGTTTCGTTTCTCCACACTGCCGCCTTGATTGCGCCTAAACGCACTTCGTGGACGGGTTTAATTTTCGTTTTCATGGCTGATACGTTTGTTGATATGGATTCCATACGTTTGTCCTTGTGAAAAAGATGCCCGGCCACGGGCATCTGGATACATTCCGATTCATACCATGTTTGAAAATGCTAAGCAACGGGGGCAGGCGACTCCGCAACCCGGATGAGAATTGGCGCTGTAGGGTGCCCGTTAGGGCATCCATTTGGCCCGGCCCAGCGCCTTGAGCAAACCGGTCTTGCGCAACACGCCCTCTACGGAAGCAAAAGTGCGTTGGCCCTCGCCCCAACCGTCGATGCGCGTTAGCGCGGCAGGGCTTTCATTCGCAAGCGATAAGTCAGAGGGTGCCAAGGCAAGCGGTTGCCTGGGGGTATCCGCCAACAACCAATGCAAGGTATTGCGCAGGAAACGAGTATTATTGGCCTGCCCAAGCAAGCCCAGCGGGCTGGACTCAAAAACATGCGACCCGCCGAACAGCGCAAAGCGTCCCGCTCCTTGCTGGCCGACGACGGCCAATGGCAGCGACGCGAAACTGATCTGCCGGAGAGTGCGATTGAAGCTCAGACAACCGCCGCCGGGGGAAAAAGCCAGGGGCCACGCCGTCGCCCCGGAAAGGATTCGGAACGTGGCGGAGGGCCGCCAGCGCACGGACGCCACTCCCGCACGCGCCCAAGGCCAGGGCAGTGAATCATTCGGAGTGTCAAAATACATTTGAAGAGGATGGGTGCGGTGCAGGGTGGTGGCATCAAGGACTGCGTCGTCATCAAGTTGGCAGCCCAGGGGAGTGAACAACTCACCCAGATTGGTTTGCGTGAAGGAATCGCCGAAGCGGTAGGCAAAGGCCAGCAGCCGTCCGCCGTCCTGGAGGAACCGCTGGACCGCGCCCACCTCTTCACTGGTGAAAAGCGCCTTGCGTTGCCAGCGCCAGCGCTCCCTCCGAGCGTCATAGTAGCCGGTCGGCGGTGGGATAATGAGCAACTTGGCGTTCGATAGCAACGGCGTGAGCGGACACCCGCCGGTGCTGCTGCACAGGAAACCAAGGCGGCAAAGGATTTCAGTGAGGCCGGCGAAGTTGCTGTGCAACTCGCGGGAGGGGAAGCCTGTCTGCGCCCAGTTCGGTTGACCGTGGCTGGCATCGAAGAGCGCCACCGGCAAGGTGGCGTTGGAACTGGCTAAACCGTTGGTATCAAACGCTGTCTCCATTCTGTCTCTCCATGGCAGCGGCGATTCACTATCCCACTGGTGTCCCCAATCTGGTCTCTGCCTCTGGCACTCATCAACGTGGTAAACCAGCCACGATAGCGGACTGGAAACAGGTGAACGCGACATTTCGCCTCCGGCTTGGATTCATGGCAAGCCCGTGGCGCGGCAGTGGCTGCTTTCATAACACGATTCTAGATTATGAATCAACCGGATGGCTGATTGTCTCTCGGAACGGGAATGGTTCGGGGGAGGGCGCTCGCCAAAGCGGCCGTATCATTCACAAAAGTCCCCCTGGGGACAAAAACGGGGCGCTTTCTCGGTGGCGACGTCCCACCGTTGGACAGCCCTTGCTTATCCTCGGCCGATCAACCTTTGCCCGCCCATTCGCTCTGGACACTGGCGAACTGCCGCAGCAGTGACACCAATTCGGTGTGCGCGCGGCAGGGTGGCAGTGAGCGGACCAGACTCTCGACCTGGATTTGGGCTTCTTCCAGTTGCCGTTGCGATTCGTTACTTGGTCGCGTTTCGTCCCAGCGCTCCATTTCTCCTGCGACGACCAGCGCGCGTTTGATGTCTTCCTCCTTGAGGTTTCCGACCAGAGCGGCGTTGAGCACCTCGTTGACCAGGGCGCCGCGCTCCTCGTCAAGCTGGGTGACCAAGGTCCACAAGTTGAGCAGATGATGCTGATTGTAGAGCGACCAGAGAAACCGGCGGAGCTGCACGCCGCCGCTGGTGTCGTGGCAGTCGCGAATGCACCACGCAATTTTCGTGAGAGCTTGCTCATGGCGGGATGGAGTCAACTGGGATTGCATATATCTCCTTATTATTTAGTTTACTTAGCAGTCTACCCGAGGCGACCAAGATTGTGCTTGGACAGGGGCCAATGACGAGGCACTGGCCCCTTTCGAACGCGGGTGCGATTGAGTTTCATATCCACAATTCTGCCCCCTCCCATGGGTAACCGTTAGCGAGCAGTGAGAGGGCGGCACCAGAGGGGTGGGCGAGTAGTTTGGTTTAGTCCTGTTTCTGTCCGGCATCACTCCTCCTTCGCAACTTTTGCCCCATTATTTCCTTTTATCGCATCTGGACGTGGCAAGTCAACCGGGGCCAAACGCTGTTCGGCAAGGGGAATGCACTCGTCGGAAACCGGGGGTGTGAAATTGCGACGGAAACTGGCCGCGTCGCTTTTCTCTCTTGTTCCTGTTGGAAAAGGAAACTCAAATTGGGCGCGTGATACACGCAGATCGCGCCAGTAGTTCTCAGGATCAGCCGTCAATCTTTCCACCTGGAATGGGAAGGCCAACTCGGCGACCACAGGCCCTCGCAGGATCACGCTCATATTGCCCCGGAAAAAGTTCACTCCTTCGCTGATTCCGTCCCTTGCCGCCGGCTCATCAAGCTCCACGAACACAACCCCGATTCGTCGCTCGAACCGTTGCAGCCGGCCTTCAAAGAAGACGGTCAACCCTCTGGCCTGGCTATTGTCGGGCAGAATAAGTTGGTCGACCGGCAGCAGGCGGGGCAGCGTTTCACCTGTCCACCGCAGGGGCGAAAAGCGCTTCGCCGCTACGCGGATGTCCACGCCTATCAGCTTTTCCAGCACCTCGTCAATTTGCCAGGTCGGTCTCTTTGTCGGTCCAGTGCGCATAATTTGGTTATGCAGTCGTCTCTCTGTGACGTGGCATTCAGGTCTCAACGCCTCGCGCAGTTATTTGCGATTACAAGCGTATTCCAGAGCGATTCCGGCCTGTTACCGAGTAGTGAGCGAGTGGGCGTTGGTATTGCTGATTTATTCGCCTGATAAAGTGTGCCTGGTCGAAAAAGTATCCGGCCTCCTGGAGCGATCCATAATCGCGCAACCCTTCAGCTATTCTCTTGCCGCAAATGAGATGATCTTCCACCTCGATTTTAAGGAGTTGGCCGGCTCGGATCAGGTCGCGGGTCACCCGAATATCGGCCTCGCTGGGGTTGGGGTCGCCACTGGGATGTCGCCCTCGATTTCCCAACGCCCTTAACGCACTGCAAATCCTCGCATGACGCCGGCGCGAGGTCTGTCAGCCCGCCAAAACGCTGCATCAGAGCATCGGCTGCTATTCTTCCTGTGAAATGCGAAAGCAATTGCGAATGGCTCGATCTCTCCAAAGAGTCCATAGAAACCACCTCCCTACGGGCCAGTTTACCACCGGGACGATTCTTAAGAAACCTCGGGGGCTGGTATCGAATGCTCATTCTGTGGATTAAAGCCTGCGCCAATCTTTCCAGCGCGCCACTTGACTAAGGAATGCGAATTGATGCAATGATGGTTCTGGGAATGGTTCATGGTGTTCATCCGTGTCCACGGACGGGTTATCTCTCATTCGCAATTTCCCTTCAAACCAAGCCTGAACAGGCCGTGCGAAGGTGAATCTCGTCAATCGGCTAACAACGGTGCCGCCTTGGCGCGCCGGTTGACGGGCAATCCACAAAACGCGTTCCGGTCTTTTGACTGGACAGCGGCACCACAGAGAGAACCACGCATGAACTTACATGACACCACAAACTTCAAGGCTGTTGCCTTGAGCGATGAGAGCCTCCGCGCGGAAGCGCCCAGCATTTTTGCTGAGGGGCCGATGGCGGGGGTGAGCCGCCGCTACACCTTCGTGCCGACCGCACGATTGGTGGACGGGTTAAGGGAACAAGGTTGGATGGCGGTCAACGCCGAAGAGCAGCGGATTCGCAACGAAGCCCGTCGTGGGTTTCAGAAGCACTTGATTCGCTTCCGGCGCGCCGAGCAAATGCAAACGCTCGACGAATGGAACGTGGAACTGGTGTTGCTCAACTCGCATGATCGCGGTTGCGCATATCAACTTCACGCGGGCATTTTCCGACGCATTTGTTCCAACGGACTGGTGATGAGCGAAGGGTCGTTCGAGGCCATTCGCTTTCGCCATTCCAAGCTGGAAACGGACGAAGTCGTGCGAGCGAGCTTTCGTTTGCTCGAATTCGTTCCCAGGGTCGGCGAACTGGTCAATCGGTTCCGTTCGCGTCAATTGGAGGTTCGGGAGTCATTGGACCTGGCCCGCCACGCGAGGTTGCTGCGCTATCCGGGCGCGGACGAAGCCCCGGTGGATGCGGAAACGTTACTCAAAGCGCGCCGGTCGGAAGATGAAGGAATGGACCTTTGGACCACCATGAACCGGATTCAGGAAAACCTCGTCCAAGGTGGTTTGTCCGACTTTCATCGCGACCGTCGCGGGCGATTGCGTTCAGTGCGGGCATTGAAGGGCATTGACTCCAAGGTGAGCCTGAACAAGGGACTTTGGGGACTGGCCGAACGACTCGCCAACGGACAACCGCTCGAATCGCCAGAAATGGCGGCGCTGAACTGAACGCATGGGTTGTGGCACGCGGACGTTGTGAACATTCTTTCTTGTTCGCAAACTGACCCGCCTCAAAGGTTTCAGGTTCTTCCAAGGGTTACTCGGCTTTCGAGAATTTTGCCGGACAAATAAATTCTCATACTTTTCCCGTTTCTTCCTTCAGAGAATCTCGGCCTTGTCTATCTCGCGAATTTCAATTCAAACATAATACTCCACCAAGTCGGGAATTGTTTCGATCCGCAGTCTGCCAAAAGTAACAGCAGGATTCCCAACTTTCGTGCCAACAATTGGGTTACGCGAGCGCTCGTCGTAACCGGGCAATGGCGCGACGAACTGAGGACCGAGATTCCGCCACTTCACCCTTCCAAACGAGGCTGAGGCTGCGATTCAGCCCCTGCATTCCCTCCGCCGACACGAGGGCGAATCGTTCTTCGGGAAGCGATTTCGCCGCAACACCCGGGATGAAAGCGGCAGCAGTGCCGCTCTCCACTGCCGAGATCAACAAGCTGAAAGTTTGAGCCTGTAGAACCGGGCGAAGGTTGAGTCCCAGAGCGGTAGCGGCGGCCTTGACCGTTTTCGTAAAGACCCCGTCACCCGCCAACTCCGCGAATGGCAGCGGCCGCCCCTCAAAAACTTCCGCGCCCTCGCGCGACCTCAGAAGTGTTCTGGGGATAGCCAAGACATAATGCAAAGTCGTGATCACGTCGCTCTGAAGATCGTCAGTCACCGAGTTGGTTCGCAGTATGACCAAATCCAAACTTCCGGTGAGAATTTCACGTAACGCCAATTCTGTGGTCAGACTGCGAACATCAAAGCGAAGGGGCGGATCACCGGACATGAGTTCTCCGAGATGAGGCATGACAAGCCATCGCAGTACAGCCTCGCCCGCCCCCAGCCTGACTGTCTCAGCCTTTACGCTTGCGGCGTTCATCACGTCGTCCAGAGCGCCGAAGAAAGTATGCGCCACCAAGGCGACGCGGCGACCGTTTTCATTCGGCCGGAGCGTCTTGCCGACACGATCAAATAGAGGTGTGCCTAGTGCCTTCTCCAGCTCTTTCAACTGACGGCTGAACTGGCTTTGTCGGTTTGGGTCAGGGCCGGCGGCGAGGACAATCGTTCCTGCCTCAACTACCGCACACAATGTTTGCAGCCGGTCAATCGAGATTCCCGCCAATGTCGCGCTCTGAAAAGACATATATGATTAAAAAGTAATGTTATATGTTAAATCATGGTTTTACAAGCTGTAAACTCAGGGCATAGTAGCACCATGACTCGGATACAAGATTTACGTGTTGGAGGCATCCTCCGGGGGTTGATTCCCGGACAGTCGGTGACGCTGCGCCATGTCGAACTGCACAGCGACGACGTGGCCTCAGTTACTTTCGTGGACGGCGAGGGTAAAGTGGAACAGGCGCTTGTTTATCGCGACCAAGAACCGCAGTTGGAATTGGTCCATCAAAGTCGACCGCTGAGTTTTGCTTCCGACGGTCATCTGTTCCGTCTGGTTTCTGAAGCCCAACGGCTTCGCTACGCATTCCTTTTTGACCCCTTGATTGCCGTCAGCACATCGGCTGTGGACCCACTTCCCCATCAGATCACAGCAGTTTATGACACGATGCTGAATCGTCGTCCGCTGAGGTTCCTGCTGGCTGACGACCCCGGCGCGGGCAAGACGATCATGGCGGGATTGCTCATCAAGGAACTAATCATCCGTGGCGACATTGCACGGTGCCTGATCGTGGCCCCTGGCGGACTCGTCGAACAATGGCAGGATGAATTGGATGAGAAATTCAGTCTGGCGTTCGACATTATGACAAACGAAGGGTTGCAAGCCGCCCGGACTGGCAATTGGTTTCAAGAGCACAACCTGTGTATCGCGCGTTTGGACAAACTGAGCCGCAACGAAGATGTCCAGGCAAAATTGTCTTCGGTGGATTGGGATCTGATTATTGTGGACGAATCGCACAAAATGTCGGCGTCCTACTTTGGCTCCGAAATCAAATACACCAAGCGATTCAAACTCGGCCAGGTGTTGTCCCGTTGCACCCGCCAGTTTCTCCTGTTGACCGCAACACCGCACAACGGCAAGGACGAGGATTTCCACATCTTTTTGTCGTTGCTCGACGGCGACCGTTTTGAGGGCAAGCCCCGCGATGGTGCGCATGTTGCGGATGTGTCCGATGTCATGCGGCGAATGGTGAAGGAGCAGTTGGTGACGATGGAGGGCAAACCGCTGTTTCCAGAACGATTTGCATACACGGTGGATTACACATTGAGCGCCGAGGAAGCCGACCTTTACCGCCACGTCACCGAATACGTCCGCGAAGGATTTAACAACGCGGATAAGCTCAACAACGAAAAACGTAAAGGCACTGTGGGCTTCGCGCTCACGTTGCTCCAACGCCGCCTCGCATCTTCCCCAGAGGCCATATATCAATCCCTCCGTCGCCGGCTGGAGCGATTGGAAGATCGCCTGCGAGAGGAGAAGCTCCTTCGCCGCGGTTCAGCCACAGCGAACACCCGGCTCGCGGATTCACCTGATCTCTCGGAGGAGGACATCGAAGATTTGGACGAGGCGCCTGAAGCCGAGATGGAGCAAGCTGAGGAGAAAATCGTGGATCAGTCCACGGCGGCGCAGACGATCGCGGAACTGGAGAAGGAGATTGCCGAATTGCGCGCGCTTGGCCAGGAGGCTGCCCGACTTAGGCGGTCAGGCAAAGACGAGAAATGGCAGCGCCTTTCCGAAACGTTGGATCTTCCTGATATGTTCGATTCCAACAAAAACCGTCGGAAGCTTGTCCTCTTTACCGAACACCGTGACACGCTCAATTATTTGGCTGAAAAGCTCGCCGACCGGCTTGGCAACCAGAACGCCGTTGTCGTCATCCATGGGGGGACCCCGCGCGAACGCCGGCGTCAGGCTCAGGAATCTTTTGAGAACGATCCCGAAGTGCTCGTGTTGTTAGCGACAGACGCCGCCGGTGAGGGCATCAACCTGCAGCGGCGGGCACATCTCATGATTAATTACGACTTGCCGTGGAACCCTAATCGCATCGAGCAGCGCTTTGGACGTATTCACCGCATCGGTCAGCGCGAGGTCTGCCACTTGTGGAACCTGGTGGCGTATGAAACCCGCGAAGGCGAGGTCTGGCACCGGCTGCTCTCCAAGCTTCGGACACAACGCGCGAGCCTGGGTGGCGCAGTTTTTGACGTCTTGGGCCAAGTCTTTCGCGACCAACCGTTGAGGGACCTCCTCATCAGGGCGATCCGCTACGGAGACGATCCGGCCAATAAGGCAAAACTCGAACAGATCGTTGATAGCACACTCGACACAGAAAAACTCCGGGCACTCATCGAAGACCGGTCGCTCGTTCATGAACGCTTGGACCCTGCGCGCGTCCGCAATATTCGCGATGAAATGGAGCGCGCGCAAGCCCGCCGTTTGCAGCCGCACTACATCGGATCATTCTTCCTGCGCGCTTTTGAGGAATTTGGCGGCAGTGTGCATAGGCGCGAACCCTTCCGTTACGAAATTCGCCATGTGCCCGCCCCGATTCGCCATCGTGACCGCGTGGTCGGCCAGCGGGCTCCAGTGCTTAAGGCGTATGAGCGAGTTACGTTTCACAAAGAATACATGCGAATGGACGGCAAGCCGCCAGCCGCTCTGGTGGCGCCCGGCCACCCGCTCCTCGACTCAGTCGTGGACTTACTTTTGGAGCAACACCGCGACCTTTTGCGCCAAGGAGCTGTGCTGGTGGACACGAACGACAACGGGACAGAACCGCGCGTTTTGTTCTATCTGGAACATAGCATCACCGACGGACGCCGTGATGCTGCCGGCAATCCGCGCATCATTTCACGCCGTTTGCAGTTTGTGGAAGTGGTCCGGGATGGGCGGCTGGTGAACGCAGGCTACGCCCCCTACCTTGATTACACGCCGTTGACATCGGAGCAAACGGCTGCCTCGCAATCCCTCCTTGTTGAAAGCTGGCTGGGCGAGGGATTGGAGAACCGCGCCAGCGCCCATGCCATCAAAACCATCGTGCCGGAGCATCTGCGCGAGGTGAAGACGCGCCGGGAGGCCCATATTGATAAGACCCTGATGCAAGTGAAGGCGCGGCTTCTCTCCGAAATTCGCTATTGGGACCAGCGTGCAATTGAAATTCGAGCGCAGGAAGAGGCCGGTCGGAACAAGGGCAGCCTGAACTCCAACAACGCGAAGCAGCGCGCCGACGAATTGAGCGGACGATTGCAAAAACGGGAAGGTGAATTGAATCGTGAGCGCCAGATTACCGCTCGTCCGCCGACTGTGCTGGGTGGAGCCCTGGTCATTCCTGCCGGCTGGTTTGCTCATGTGGCGGAAACGAATGGAGCGGCGATGCTCCGTGAAACACCTCCGCCATACGGTGCTCCCGACAAAGAAGTCGAGCGCTTGGCAATGGAAGCAGTGATGGCCTATGAACGGGCTCAGGGCTTCGATCCGCGCGATGTGTCAAAGGAGAATCGTGGTTATGACGTTGAATCCCGTTACCCGGCGAACCACGCCAAATCGGGCCAACTGCGTTTCGTGGAAGTGAAAGGTCGGTTTGCCGGCGCTGAAACTGTCACGGTGACCAAAAATGAAATCCTGACCGCCCTTAATAAACCCGACGACTACATCCTTGCACTCGTGTTTATTGGGGCGAATGGCGCGGAAATACCGCGCTACTTGGTGAGGCCCTTCGAGCAAGAGCCGGATTTTGCCACCGCCAGCATCAATTTCAAACTCAAGGATTTAATGGCTCGAGTGGAGGCAACATCTGCATGAACCCTCCCGGCTATTTCAACCGAGTCGCCGCTGGCGCCGAGGATCTCTGGGGGAAACTCAGGGATCCAGTGTTGGCCGGTCCGTGGAAGCAACTTTTCGCGCAAGTGCAGAGCCCGCGTCATGTGCTGTCCGAGCTGTTGCAAAACGCCGACGACGCGGGGGCGAAGTCGGCGAGCGTGCGGGTGGTCAACAATGAGTTCATTTTTGAACACGACGGCAAAGACTTCAACGAAGACCAGTTTCAATCACTTTGCCGTTTCGGGTTTTCCAATAAGCGCAATCTTCACACCATCGGCTTCCGGGGTGTTGGTTTTAAATCAATTTTTAGCCTCGGGAACTCCGTCCGAATACAGACACCTACCCTCGATGTTGTTTTTGAACGTGACCGGTTCACACTCCCGATCTGGAGCGACAACGCGGTGGAAATGCCAGAAACCCGTATCAGCGTCACATTCGCGGATCATCGGCGGATGGTACAACTGCGACAGAATTTTGAGGAGTGGGTACAAAGTCCCGCGTCGCTGTTGTTCTTCCGCAGTCTTCGAGAACTCAAGGTGGAGTCGCACACGATCCAGAAGGAAGTCGTGGCGGCAGGGCCGATTGGCGGCTCGGAGCGGATTCGGTTGACGGGAGCGCGGACGGAAGAGTTGCTGCTCATTCGCTCGGGCGAAGAAGCATTTCCAGAAGAAGTGGTGAACGAAATCCAGCAGGAGCGAAACGCCGATGATTTACATCTTCCCCCCTGTTCGGTGGAACTGGTGCTCGGTCTGGATGGCGAGCAAGAGTTGTTCGTCGTGCTGCCAGCCGGAACCGATGTGGATTTGTCGTTCTCGATCAACGCCCCGTTCCTACAAGACACGGCACGGCAGAAGATCATAGAGCCAGAAGTGTCACCCTGCAATCGTTGGCTGTTGGATCGCGCCGGAAAGTTGGCTGGTGAGGCGCTCGCCGCCTGGCTGAAAAAGGAATGCCTTTCGCCCGGCGAGCGCGCCAAAGCTTACCAGCTTTTACGCGGACCGGTAAAAGACGGTGCGGATCTAACGACCAGCGCCACAAAGCAGGTAATGGACGCGCTCCTGAATGAGGTGGAGGATAAAGCCATCCTCCTTACCGCTGAGGGTAAACTAGCTGAGATCGGTGAATGCACGGCGTTACCGGCGGCGTTGCACGAGGTCTGGGGGCCGAAGGAATTGACGACGATGTTTGCGAAGACTGCCAAACATTTGCTGTCCGCAGCCATCGGAAGTCCGGCCAGTCAGGCACTTGAAGCGCACGGGTGGATTGAGACTGTGTTGCCGGAGAGCGCATTAACGGCTCTGAGTCTGCATCCTTCCGTTCCCAAACCATCGTCCTGGGGGAGGCTGCAGTTGTTGTGGGAATGGGCCGAGCAGACCGCCGGACGGAAGTCCATCGGTCAGGGGCGGCGGACCCTGCGGATTGTTCCGGTCGAAGGCCAAGCGACCCTTCAACCGGGTCAGGACATCGTCCGTCTCTCCTCCCGCGGCCAACAGCTTTCCGATGACGATTGGAACTTCATCTCAGATTTTGCCCTCGCAATTGACCATGATTGGATAGCACATCTGAGCAAGTTGAAATCGAAAGGCGAAGACGACGAATACCATCCGGCCCTGGCGATGCTTCAATTGTTGGCATTGCACGAACCTACTTCGGCGGATCGCATTGCAGCGCAGGCGTCGCACCGGTTGCTGGCGCGCGGCAAGATGCCACTACAGGATTGCATCCGCATTGGGCACATCTTCGCCGCGCTGGATGCGACCGTGCCGGAGGATTTCCAATACGTCACGGAAGACCTGCACTTGCGGCAGACCAAGGACTATCCCATCGTTTTTGATGCCGACGGCGAGGTGGAGGCCCTCGTGCCGAAGGCGTGGGCGGAACAACACCTTTTGCACCCGGACTACGTCCAGGAATTCAAATCCTGCACGGAGGATCGATGGTATCAGTGGGTGTATTCGAGCAAGAGCAAGCTGCACGCGTTTGTCCCGCTGATGGAGCAACCCAAACGGATCATCTGGCGCTCCGAACTGGAGAAATTCCTCAGAAGCCGTGAAGGGGACAATCCGAAGGAATACCGCTTTAAGAACGACCAGTTCGTGATTGATGATTACGATTTTCCGACTGAAGTCTTGGAATACTGGCGGACGCAGGCGGCGGCGAATCCGAACTTGTGGTCTGGCGTGGTTAAGGGCCTATTGCTCGATCCGTTGGCGCAATGGGATGACTCGGTCACTGTGACCGTCCGACAAATCAGCCAGCAAGGCACGAGGGACACACTGAGTTGCGGTTCAGTTTTATCGGCGTGGCTGGTGCATTTGCGCTCCCTGGCTTGCCTGACGGACACGCACGGCAATCTGCGCACGCCGCCGGAATTGCTTTTACGCACGCCGGAGACGGAATCGTTGCTGGGCATTGAGCCATTCGTGGACGCGGATCTGGACGACACACCGAAGAACAAGCGATTGCTGCGCCTGTTGGGCGTTCGGGACAGCGCCACGAGCTGGGAGAGGGTAGTGGATCGGTTGCGCGGGCTGACGAGAATCAAGGACACCATGCGTGTGCTCGCGGATGTGCTGCGGCTGTATGAAGCACTTGACCGCATTGCGATGCGTTGCTCCGCAGCGGACTTTAATGAACTTCGGGCAATCTTTTCTGCTGAGGGCCTTGTGCTGAGCAACTCCCTGGAATGGTTTTCCTCCGGTGAACTTTCACTGCACACCGACCCGGAAGACAACTCACCCGTGGTGCATTCGGCGGCGCACACGCTGACGTTATGGCTGCGGCTCGGTGTGCCGGAACGCCCGGCGCTGGAGAAATGCTTGGAATGGCTCAAGACGCTGGTCGCCGGAACTCGACTGGATGGAGCATCCTACAGACGCGCGACGGTGGCGCTGACCCGCTGCGGGCGACGGGTTTGGGAGGAATTGGGGCACTGGCTGAGCCTGGACCAGACGTGGGAAGCGGTGACCACTCTGAAATATCGCGTCTCCATGCGCAACCTGACGCGCTGGGAAAAACTCACCGCGCCGACGAAGCGCGCGGCGGCGGATTTGCGGATGCTGCACGGCGAAGTGGCCGAGGAAGCGCCGTTCACGCTGGTGCGACCGCTGGCGGAAGCCATCACCATGCAGCTCACGGATGTTCTGCCGATCACCGGTCGCGCCCGGCGCATGGAATGGCTGCGACCTCTGGCGGAGGGCCTGTGCCGGGTGAAACTGAGCGACGAAGCGGCCATGGCGAAAGTGCGCGGGGTTGCGCGGCGGCTTCTTAACACGACCTGGCAAACGGTCAGCCGACTGGAGGTCACGCCCTGCATTGACGGCACCCCCGCTGGCGAACCGCTAATGCCGAAGGTGCTGTGGTCGGGTTCGACGCTTTATTTGGCGGACCAGTCCACCGTGCGCTTACTGCGCGAGTTGAAGGAGGAATTGACGCGGCCTTTCGGGGAATCGGAGGCCATGGAAGCTGTAGCCGATTGCATAGATCGTGACGAGGAATTTGTGCGCGAATATCTGGCCGCGAATTTTGAACTTGAAGCGCAAGCCGAGCTGCCGCCGCAGGGGGAGAAACCAGAGGACAAGGAAGATAAGCCGGAGGGCGGCAAAGGGGAGAGCGAGGGTGAGACGGGCGAAGAGGAAAACGAGCCGGAGGAAGATGAGGCCGGGACGGACAAGACCGACGAAAGCAACGAAGAGGAATTGCCGTCGGAGAAAGAAGAAAAGCCGCCGAAACCGCCGAGGCTGCCGAAGCCGTCGTTCATGGACCATTACGCGAAGTCGCGCGGATTCAGATGGCATGAGGCGGAGCGGTGCTACACGCACGCGAACGGCGCGTGGATTGACAAGAGCGAAGCGCCGTTCAACTGGCAGGAGCACATGAACGGCAGCGACGTGACCAAGCGGCTGTTTGTGGCGGAAGAATCCTTGGCTCATGGCGTCGAGATTCCCTACGAACTTTGGCGGCTGATGGAAATCAATCCCGATTCCATCTCGCTGGTGCTGTGTGCCGTCGATGGCGAGCCGAACGAATGGAGTGCCAGCGATTTGAAGGCGCTTCATGCCGCCGGACAGATTCGCTTGCATCAATCGCGATTCATCTTAAGGGAAACAACAGCCTGACACTATGCCTTACGAGAATTCTTCTGCTTTGATCGCCAAAGGACAATCGGCCCGCTTCCGTAGCCAGGCTGAAAGATACCAAGGAGGAGTCAGAATGCCTCGCAAAAAGTCTGATTTTCAATAGCATTGACAAATCTGAACTACGGAATGAATACCGCATAATAAAATGTCTGCTGTTAAAAAAACGAGCAAACGTCGCAGCCCAAATGTTCCTGGGCAGGCACTCGGTTACTCCCTCCAAGTCACCCGGCTTACCCATCTTCTTATTGATGCGGCCGAGGGTAGTTATGGCAGCCTAGAAGTCATTGATGACGTTGGATTGGTCGGCCCGGACGGCAGCACCACGGCCGTGCAAAGCAAAAGTGCGCTCACTGGAAATCCACTCGCAAACTATTCGGTGGCCCTCTGGAAGACTCTTGCGAATTGGGCAGACGCCGTGGCTGCTGGCAATCTTCCAGCCCATAAGCTGCACCTTGTGCTGTATGTGTCGAAACCGGCTTCAGGTGCAATGGGCCACCTACTGGCCAATGCTACTACCGATGCGGAAATTCAAGCTGCCATCACCCAGGTGCGAACGGAAATCCAATCGAACGGCCCTAGGGCGGACTCGGAGGTCAAAGAACACATTAATCGCTTTTTTGCACACGAATTGAGCGTCCATCAAACGGTCATCAGGGCATTCCGAATCGAGTGTGGCTCTGGCAGCCCACAAGCCGACCTTCAGCAGGCGTTGGACAATTTCTGCTTTAGGGAAGGTCGAGCGCGACAACTTGCTGATATGGCTTGCGGCTGGGTGAAAAGTCGGGTGGATGAACTTCACGAGCGCAAACTGCCGGCCATTCTTTCACGAGACGAGTTTCATCGGGACATGCAGGCATTTTACACGAAATTTGTCGAACGCTCAATCCTCATCAGCTTCGCAAAAGCTCCAACAGCCGCCGATGTCGAAACTCATCGTGCTAAGACTTTTGTACGGCAGCTCGAACTCATCGCAGCAGACTTCGAAGACCAGATGGCCGCCATCAGCAATTATTTTAAAGCGGCGCTCGACCGAACTACTTGGGGCGTCTCAGGTATGGTGCAGAAGGAGTCGTTTGACGAGCTCGACAAGAACCTCGTTGAAACGTGGAAAAACCATCAAAAAACCATCGCAATCCGTGACGGCCATCGGCCTCTCCAGGACCAAGGACAATTGCTCCTTGTTGAGTGCATGAAGCACACCGCCCCAGTCGAGAATCTACAAGCCCCGTCTCATTTCATTCCGGGATGTTTTCATGTGCTTGCGGATGATCTGAAGGTTGGCTGGCACCCTGATTATATAACGCTGTTGTCTGCAAAAAACCCTGGAGGCAAGCAATGAGTCTGCTTTCCCAAGAAGTCCACTTTACACAGAATCCGGCTCTTGGAGCGGCATTGCAGTGGCGGTTTTCCGTCGGTTTCAATGAAAGCCACCCGGTTCGAGGTTTTGCCCCTCTTCCTCTGCTTTTTGTGGTTCTTCCGACCATTTTGCACAAAGAAACCGCTGAACAAATCGCTCGGACGATGAGGCCATCAGGTCTAAGAGGATTCGTGGCAAAGTTCAGCGACTCCACAATCTCGAAGCAGGACCTGCTCTTGGGGCTACACACGCGGGTTGAACAATGGCGGCGGCTGTCCTTGGATTCCTTTCGCATGGCGCTCGCAACGCGGCTAGTGCATCTGAATGACGATGGCACGGTGGTCGCGCTCTCACAAACTCCCGCTCGCGGATCAGTTCCGCCGTCGGTCTCACAACTTCTCAAGGAAGCCGACAAGTTTGGCTTTTGGTGTGGACAATTGTCCCTCCATGAAATTGCAAACCTACTCCGAATTCGCTTTTAATTATGATTCTTCACATCAAGGAACTTATTTTGTGGCCGCGAAAAACAGGCCTTGCGCCACGCCGTGTAAAATTCGCTCCAGGCAAGCTCAATGTAATCACTGGCGCTTCGCGCACAGGAAAATCAGCAGTCACGCCTATCCTCGACTATTGCCTCGCTTCGAGACATTGCTTCATTCCCGTCGAAATCATTCGCAATGCCTGCTCCTGGTTTGGGGTTATCGTCAGCACGCCGCAAGGTGACAAGCTGTTTGCTAGGCGCGAACCCGGCGACCAACGCTCTACGGACGACATGTACGCAGCAGAAGGGCCTGCAATGGTGATTCCAAACGAAATTCCGGTGAAGAACACTATGGCCGACCAAGTGCGTCGGATGCTGGATGAACTCTGCGGTCTAAGCAACCTGGATTTTTCTGGTGGGCAATCCACTAGCGGCTTCTCCGGACGCCCAAGCTTCCGTGACCTCAATGCGTTTGTCTTTCAGCCTCAGAATGTGATCGCAAACCCGGACATTCTTTTCTACAAGGCAGACACGCAGGAGCATCGGGAGAAGCTGCGAACTATCTTTCCTTATGTTCTCAACGCCGTCACGCCGGAAACCCTGGCAAAGGAACACGAACTTCGTCGGCTAGAACGCGAATTGGTCCGCAAGGAACGGGAACTGAAGGCAGCCCAAGAAGTTTCGGCGGAATGGTTGGCCCGTATCAGATCAACATTGGCGGAAGCGCGTGAACTGGGCCTTGTCACCGAGTCCCTGCCTCCTGATATGACGCGCGAAGCGATGGTTGAGTTGCTTTCACAAATCATCCGCTCGACGGACCAGACGATTCAGGTCAGTTCTGCGACTATCTCTGACTCCCTAAAGGAATTGACCGGATTGGAAAACGAGGAAGGGTCACTTTCTCAAGAACTGACCGGACTTCGCCGCCGGCTTGGCGAAATGCGGCGATTGCGTGAAAGTGCCAATAGTTATCATGAAGCCCTTACAATTCAGCGCGACCGGTTGAAAGTTTCCGACTGGCTCGTTGAACTTCATACGGGCACAGAAGAATGCCCGATTTGCGGCAACCACTTGAACCAAAGCAATGAGGAACTCCAAAAGCTGCACACCGCCTTGCAGGACGTCGAGGAAGCCACCGGGGTTTCGCGGGAGTTTCCGGCTGCATTTGAACGCGAATTCCAACGGGTTCAAGAGGCGGTTCAAATAACCGCAGAAAAACTACGGGCCGTGGAAATCCGCCGCAAAGCTCTCAGCGGACGCTCCCGAGAAGCCGAACAACGGCAGTTTGAAGCCAAACGGGTTGAACGCTTCATCGGCCGGCTTGAGTCAGACCTCAAAACTTATGAAAGACTCGGCACCGATAGTCGTTTGGTCACAGAAGTTGAAGAGTTGCGGCAACAAGTGATGTTGCTCCGAACCGAGATTGACGAGGCAAACATTAAAGCCCGTGTGCGGCGAGCCTTGAGCGTCATTAACAATAACGCCGGACGGTTGCTCCCCAATCTCGACGTGGAATACCCTGATAACCCCATTCAACTCGACATCAATAATTTGACAGTGAAGGTGACGCGAGACCGACGCGATGATTTTCTTTGGGAGATCGGAAGCGGTTCAAATTGGCTGTCCTATCACCTCGCAATAATGCTTGGACTCCAACAGTTCTTCCTCGCCCAAGCGCACAGCGTTGTTCCATCTCTGCTTGTCATTGACCAGCCGAGCCAGGTTTATTTTCCAAAACTTCTGGTGCAGCGCGGAGGAGAAGGTCAGCCGGAACCGCGATTCGACCGTGATGAAGATGTCGCCGCCGTTCACAAAGCATTCGCAGTTCTAAGCCAGGTTGTGGCTGCCGCCAAAGGGAAACTCCAAGCCCTTGTTCTTGACCATGCACCCAAAACTGTTTGGGGCGACATCCCTGACATTCATCTCGTCGAGGAATGGCGCGACGGACGAGCACTCGTGCCTGTGGAATGGCTGCAATAATTCTCGCCAATGACAAATTATCTTAAAGAACTCATCGCACAGGCCGAGAAGCATGGATTTGCTATCGGGTTCCCAATTGTGATGAGTGGACCTGAAAGCGAACTGGTCGGAAACGCCTTCTTCCTCGATCCTTCGCAGACAATCCGGCATTTCATAAAGTTTGAATACTTTGCTGCCCTGCTTGCAAACCGAGCCTTGCGTTTGCGGCCTCTAAACCGTTTCGATGATGACCCGAACGAAGGGAAGCTCTCGCAGGCGAACGCGACAGGGTCCAGCAGCTTCGGGACTCAACTAGCCCAGCAATGGGAAACGAACCCGGAAACCGACGGTTGGAAGCAGTTTATCAATGGAACGCAGCGAACTTTGATTTACGTTCATTGCTGGTTCGGTCAGGAAGAAGAAGATAAGGCGATGTGGAGTCGTTACGGCAATGGAGGTCGCGGCATCTGCCTGAAAACGTCGGTGCAACGCCTCGAAGAATCCATGCAATCCCCTCTTCCGTCACGTCCTCAGCTTGGCAAAGTGACTTACTTGGACGAGAGCGTCGCCATCCCGACAATGATCTCCTCGCTCGCGGCATACCGAAAAAGCCCGCAGTTTGCGCATGAGAAGGAATGCCGGATTGTGCATGAGTTGTCATTCGAGGAATGTCCCAAAACGCCGGATGGCGAATTCCTGTCACCGCCAGACCACCTGATGGTGGCGGTGGACTTGGACCGCCTCATTGAGACCGTCGTTGTAGGTCCCAACACCGACGATGACTTCTTTACGCGAACCGAGGCCATAATCAAGGCAGCGGGCCTTACTTGCGCGGCTAGAAGATCGCAACTGGCATCTCCAACGTAATTCTCAAAATGAGCTATAGAAAGAAATTGATCGAAGTGGCGCTGCCGTTGGAGGACATCAACCGCGAGGCGGCGCGGGAGAAATCCATCCGGCATGGGCATCCGTCTACGTTGCATTTGTGGTGGGCACGGCGACCGCTGGCGGCCTGTCGCGCGGTGCTGTTTGCGTCACTAGTGGATGACCCGTCCGAGTGCGTGAAGGAATTGCTGGGTGATACGGTTAAGAGGGCCGCAGCGGAGAAGGAACTCAAAATACGCAAAAAAGCGTGGGCAGCATTAAAAGCGACATTCGACAAGGCACGCGGTGCGGGCATGAAATCTGTCCTCGACCCTGGGTTTGAACCGAAGCTGGAGGAAGTCATCGCCGAGATGGAGCGGGAGCGGTTGTTCGACATCATCCGCGAACTGGTGAAGTGGGAGAATTCCAATGACGAACGCGTGCTCAATAGGGCCCGAGCGGAGATCCTTCGGTCCACCAATGGCAAACCACCCCCGGTTTACGATCCTTTCTGTGGTGGCGGTTCGATTCCCTTGGAGGCGCAGCGGCTGGGCTTGGAGGCGCACGCGAGCGATTTGAATCCCGTGCCTGTGCTCATCAACAAAGCGCTGATCGAAATCCCGCCAAAATTCGCTGGAAAACCGCCGGTGAACCCTGAGGCGAAGAGGAAACTCGGCGCGTCCGGTTCGTGGAAGGGCGCGGCGGGGCTGGCAGACGATATTCGTTACTACGGCCAATGGATGCGAGAAGAGGCGCAGAAACGGATCGGCCACATGTATCCCTCAGTGAAACTGCCGAAGGAACAAGGAGGCGGCGAAGCGACGGTGATCGCATGGCTGTGGGCGCGGACGGTAGCCAGTCCCAATCCAGCAGCCAAAGGAGCACATGTGCCTCTGGTGCGGTCGTTCTGGCTCTGCACCAAATCTGGCAAGAAAGCTTGGGTCAAACTTGTGGTTGACCAGAGCAAGATGACGTATCGGTTCGAAGTTCATACCGGAGACGGGGAGCCGCGTGCTGGCACAGTGAGCCGCAACGGAGGGGTGTGTATTCTAACGGATACCCCTATCTCTCTTAGTTACATTCGGGAGCAGGCAAAAGCTGAACGAATGGGCGCCAAGCTCATGACGATTGTTGTCGAAGGAAATCGACGCCGAATTTATCTCTCGCCGACGGAAGAACACGAATTAGCTGCCGTCTGCAAAACGCCCACCGGAGTTCCAGAAACCGACTTGCCGAAGGAAGCGCTTGGGTTCCGCGTTCAAAACTACGGGATGACGAAACATCGGTTGCTGTTCACGAATCGACAGCTCACAGCTCTGACGACCTTTTGCGAACTCATTGGTGAGGTTCGCCACAACGTGAAGGTGTCTAGCGGCGACGAGAATTACGCAAATGCGCTCGCGACTTATTTGGCGTTTTCGCTCAGCAAGGGGGCAAATTATTGGTCGGCAATATGCACCTGGCATCAGGCTGCGGAGAAATTAGTAAGCACGTTTGGATTGCCAGTAATGCCGATGACTTGGGATTACACGGAAGCAAACCCATTTAGCGATTCAAGCGGCAACTGGATGTTGGGCATCGAACAAGCCGCGAAGGCGGTTACAAACGTTCCAGCGGAAGGAATCGGTCGAGCCTTCCAATATGATGCTGCTCAACCTCATCAACCCACTCGTCCGTGGTTGGTGTCAACTGACCCGCCCTACTACGACAACGTGCCATACGCTGACCTCTCGGACTTCTTCTACATCTGGCTCAGAAAATCCCTAAGCAGCATCTACCCGGAATTGTTGAGCACTGTCCTCGTTCCGAAGGCGCGAGAGTTGATTGCTGAGCCTTTTCGACACGGTGGTAAAGCAGCAGCCCAAAAGTTCTTTGAAGCGGGGCTAAACGATGTTTTCCGTCAAATTCACACCTCGTCGTCTGCAGAATATCCATTCACCGTGTTCTACGCGTTCAAGCAACAAGAGGCCGAAATTGAGGATGATGTCATCGAGTCAATGTCAAAATCATCAGTGGCGTCGACGGGTTGGGAAACTATGCTTGAAGGTCTAATTGGAAGCGGCTTTTCCGTTGATGGTGTCCTGGTTCAGTGTGAAATGGACTTTTCCAGTTCACGTTTAAGCAACTGACGGCCCGGAGGTTCCGGCCCCCTGGCCCAAGTTTTTTAAGGCATGTGGAGGCTCTAAAATAAAGGTCTCGCAATAGATTTTCGGGGAGGTTTTGGCCTCCCCAAAAATGGAGACGTTTTTATTTCGTCGCCTCATCCCGTTATCCCTCGGCAGGTTGCTCTTCAGCAGAGCCCGCGTCTGTTTCACGGGACGGGGCGACTCTCTCAGATGGAACCTGATCTGTCAACGACGATTTTTCCGTCCGAACCAGCGCCGCCTTGGCCGCCTGGCGCTTACTCTGGCGCTGCTGGCGGGCGGCTTCGAGTTTGCGGTCCCGCTCGGCGAAGATTTCAGGCTCGCGCCCGGCCATTTTGTCGGCCGGGGTGACATAGCCGATGGCGCTGTGCAAGCGCCGGGTGTTGTAGTGTTCGACATATCCGGTCACGATCTGGCGGGCGTCTTCCAGCGAGAGCGGACAGCGGGGCCGGATGCTCTCGCTCTTGAGGCTTTTGTGCCAGCGTTCAATCTTGCCGTTGCTTTGTGGATAAAACGGGCTCGTCCGCACATGGGTCATGCCGCTGATGCGGATGAATTCCTTGAAGTCGCGCGCGATGAACTGCGGGCCGTTGTCGCTGATGATCCGGGGCCGAGCCTGCGGATATTTTTCCTTGGCCCGTTCCAGGATGGTTTCGATGTCAGCCTCTTTCATCTGCTCCCGGATTTCCCAGTGGACGATGACGCGGCTGCATCCGTCCAAGATGCTGCACAGGTAGTAGAAGGTGCCGCAAATGTTGATGTAAGACACATCAATGTGCCAGTGCTCATGGGGTTGCAACGGCTGGACAAAGCCGGTTCCTTTTTTGGACGGACTCCAGTTCCTGAGGCCCAGCAACCCGGCCCCGGCCAGCACCCGATAGACGCTGGACGGGCTGACGGCCACGACGTTGGCGTCGAGCATCATAAAGGTCAGCCGCCGGTAGCCTTCCATGGGATTTTGCTGGTGGAACTGGATGATCGCTTTTTCCTCCCAATCCTCCAGCCAGTGATCGCGCGGTATCCAGCCGTTGTGTTCGTTGACCTTGCCGTAGCGGGCTTTCCAGTCGAAGAATTTGCTGCGCGCCAGGCCGGCCCAGCCCACCAGGCGCGCGGCGGGGATTTCGGTCTTGTCCGACCAGCGCCGCACGAAATCGACCACCTGGTCGCGCAGATCGTGCGGCACCCACTTGAGCTTCAACTCTCCCCAAGACTTTTTTTTAACGCCACATGTTCCTCCATCAACTCGGCCAGCACCTCATTCTTGCGGGTCAGTTTCTCCTCCAGGGCGGCCACCTTGCGCTCCAGGGCGGTGGAAGGCTTTTCGCTGCGGCTCTCGAAGATGACGCTGCCGCGCTCGAAAAATTCCTGCTGCCAGCGGTAAAACTGGCTGGGTTGGATGCCATGCTGGTCGCACAGGTCGGAGATGGGCTTTTTGTCCACCAGATGGGCTTTGAGGATGGCGATTTTCTGATCCGGCGCAAGACGGCGCCGCTGCGTTTCGTTCTTATTATCGGTCATGTTTTCCGGTCTGGGTTAGTGCTAACCCAAATTGCGGAAAAGTCCATTTTCAACTGAGGCAAGACAGATGGCACTTGGCCGATGCGGACCGAACAATCGGGTGGTTTGCGAGAGGCCGGGCGCAACTCACTTGCTTCCTCGATCGTGCTGGTCTGCCGTGCTCGTTCCAAAGATGCGGCTGTGGCGTCCCGCCGCGATTTTCTGGCGGCGATGAAACGGGAGCTGCCCGAGGCCTTGCGGAATTTGCAGAAGGGCAACATCGCGCCAGTGGACTTGGCACAGGCCGCTATTGGGCCGGGCATGGCCGTGTTCAGCCGTTACGCGCGCGTGCTGGAGGCGGATGGTTCGCCCATGAGCGTGCGCACCGCGTTGTCGCTCATCAACCAGTCGCTGGACGAGGTTCTGGCCGAACAGGAGGGCGAGTTCGACGCAGACACGCGCTGGGCGCTGGCATGGTTCGACCAGAACGGATTCAACGAGGGCGCATATGGCGTGGCGGAGACACTTTGCACCGCCAAGAACACGAGCGTGTCCGGGATGGTCGATGCCGGCATCCTCGCCGCCAAAGGCGGCAAGGTGCGGTTGCTGAAAAAGGAAGAGTTGCAGGCGGATTGGGATCCAACCACGGACGAACGTCTCACGGTCTGGGAGGCGACGCATCATCTCATTCGTTCTCTCGACAGCGGCGAGCAGGTGGCCGTAGCGTTGCTGAAGAAGCTGGGCGTGCTGGCGGAAGTCGCCCGCGACCTCAGTTACCGCCTTTACACCGTCTGCGAACGCCGCAAATGGTCGCAAGACGCCATCGGTTACAACGCGCTCGTCCTGAGCTGGCCAGACCTCAAACGCCTCGCCGATGAACAAATAGCCGCTGGCCCGGCACAGGGGCACCTGATTTAGAATAACAACCCAAACCAACTATGCCAAAATCAAGGGGACGATATTACTTATCACGCGTCATCAAACTGGGAAGCCTAACCCAAGATAAACTAGCGGCCGCGATACTGGGCGCGCCAGTTCTGCGAATTGGGAAATTCCAATGGGCCATTACCGATGCCGTAGATGGACGTTCGGACGATCCCAAGTTCATCTTCGGGAAGTTGGCCAAATATTCCAGCGAGGGTCACGTCACCGTGGTTGACCCCAGCCGGAAATCACAACTGGAAGCCCTGGCACCGAACCTCCTAATGGCAAGCTCGCCGTTTGTGTATCTGCCAGACTTTTCAGGCATCGCTTTCATGCATGTGTGGAATGGAATTCAAGAGGACCTCTTTCCGAAGCGATTCAGTTCGTTGATTCACGCGGCCTACGAGAATTTCTTCGTGGAATGTTCCGTGGAGCCGGTGGCGGACTATCGTGAGTTCGTTGAGAAGCTCGACCATCTGGAGCGGATAACCGAGATGAGCGCAAAGGTTCACCCACCAAATCCTCTTTTTGGGCACCTCTGGGGCGAGTTGAAGAACTACATCGCCGATAGAAACGCCGACGAACTTTCAATCCGGGAAAAGAAGAGTGACGGCGAGGGAATAAAGACGGCGTTGCGGGAATTGATGCGAGGGCTTTTAGAGGCACCTGCTAACCAACCGGCGAAGGTAAGCGCTGCACAAAGGCCAGTTGAAATCACCGATGCCGCGATGCTGATGGCGGCAGATGGCTACGGGCATGGAAAGGTGATCGGAGAGCATGAAGGCGAAGAGGTGGTCATTCGCACGTCCGACACGCACAAAAGTTTCCTTCACGCGAAGGAACCCGATCCGGTGGAACTCGCCGGGTCCGCCGCGCGCTTATTCAGGGCGATTTCAGACGAGAGACACATGGAGCACTGATGAAACGAATTGCGATCATTCTCCGTTTTTTTGCAATTTCGCCGGAATTTCTGGTGTCGGTCACCGGTTTGGCCCTGTTCAATTTTTGGCCGAATTGGTTTCTTTGGCTGACCGAACGTATCGGCCAGCAGTCTGAACTGCTCAAATATTTTGGGTTGCTGCCGGCTGCCCTCGTGGTTTACGACTCGCAGATTGTTAAAAATATTCTGTTTCCTGATTCGGACAAGCGAGCCATCTTGCAGGGCTGGGGCCGTTATTGGGACCTAAAGTGCGGCGGCGTGGTTGGTTTGGTTTATGGGATAATTTTCGCGATTGCAGGGTTCTCTGCCCTTCTCTTTGATTGGAAGAAACCAGCAGCCCATTACGCTGCCCTGCTGATCACCTCGGTCCTCGGGGCGCTCACAGTCTCGGCCTCGCTCTATTTTACGCATATCAAAATTGAGGAGCTTTTTCGGCAGCAGCCACAGGAGAAGTCGAAGGGCGCATGAAATACTCTTTGATGAAGCGGAAAAATTCGACATCGCAACTCACATTCTGCCCATGTAGAATGCTCGAAATTCAACCGAAATGAGCTTATGGCACTGAGCAATCATGAACGCGTCGGCAAGGCGTTGGAGGTTCTAAAGGCGGGCCTGCCCGCGTTTGTGGAGCGGGAGCTTAAGAGCGCCCACGGAGCAAAGTGGTTAGCCGCAGCCAAACAAGTCATCGGACCCGCCGGGAAAATTGGCGGCACCGAGTCCTCCCCAGACTGGGATGCGGCCGGATTGCTGCGAGTGGTGTGGTAATGCTGGAACGATGTATTCGCGAAGACGCTGGGGCGGGCTGAAAGGAGCATCGTGAGCGAATTGATGGAAATCCGGAACAAGTGGGCACACCAGAAGCCGTTCAGCACCGACGACGCCTATCGTGCCCTCGATTCCATGCACCGCCTCTTGAACGCCGTGGGGGCCGTCAAGGAGGCTGAGGATCTGGAAGGGCAAAAATCGGAACTGATGCGGGTGAAGTTTGACGAGCAGGCTCGCCATGAACGGCGCAAAACGCAGGCGACGCTGGGGTTGGAGGCAGGGGCGGTGGCAGGGCTGAAGCCGTGGCGGGAGGTCGTCACACCGCACCCTGACGTTGCTTCTGGTCGGTATCAGCAGGCGGAATTTGCGGCGGATTTGTGGCAGGTGTATCGCGCCAGTTATTCTCCGGAGATTCGTGCGACCGTGTCCGAAGAATACGCCGACACACAGGAGTTTTTCCGCCGGACTTTCCTGACGGTTGGACTGAAGGACTTGTTGGTGCGCGCGGTCCGCCGCATGGCAAGCGACGGGAGCGATCCGGTAGTTGAGTTGCAAACCAACTTCGGCGGCGGCAAGACGCACTCCATGTTGGCGCTTTGGCATCTCTTTTCCGGGCGTCCGGTGACGGACATGCCTGGGCTGGATGCGGTGATGGCGGAGGCCAAGGTCGCCCTGCCCAAGAAAGTTCGGCGCGTGGTTTTGGTGGGCAACAAGATTTCGCCCGGTCAGCCGTCGAAGAAAGATGACGGCACACTGGTGCGGACGCTGTGGGGGGAACTCGCATGGCAGCTCGGCGGCAAGGAAGGCTACGCAATTCTCAAGCAGTCGGATGAAACCGCCACGAATCCAGGTGATTTGCTGGGCGAACTGCTGCGCAAGTATTCGCCGTGTCTGATTCTGATTGATGAATGGGTGGCATACGCGCGCGGCTTGCATGACAAAAAGGATTTGCCCGCCGGCGATTTTGAGACCCAATTCACGTTCGCGCAGACACTGACCGAAGAGGTCAAAGGGGTGCGGGGCGCAATGTTGGTGGTCAGCTTGCCAGCGTCCGCTGATGGTGGCGGTGGAGTATCGCCCACCAGCGATGCGAACGATGAAGAAGTGGGCGGGGTGCGCGGGCGGATGGCACTAGCGGCGTTACGCAACGTAGTGAGCCGGGTGGCGACAGCGTGGCGCCCTGCCAATGCGGAAGAGAGTTTTGAGATCGTGCGGCGACGGTTGTTCCAGCCATTGCCGGAACCGAATTACGCCTCGCGCGACAACACGGCCAAGGCGTTTTGCGACCTCTACCGGAGCAACCATCAGGAATTTCCACCTGAATGCCGCGAGGCTGATTACGAACGGAAACTCAAAGCGGCTTATCCAATTCACCCGGAGATCTTCGAGCGACTTTATCAGGACTGGTCGGGGCTGGTGAAATTTCAACGCACGCGCGGCGTGCTGCGCCTGATGGCGGCGGTGATCCATCGGCTGTGGGAAAGCAATGACCGCAGCCCATTGATTCTGCCGGCGAGCGTTCCGCTCGATGATCCAGGCATCGTGTCGCAACTCACAGGGTATCTGCCAGGAGGCTGGGAGACGGTCATCGAAAAGGACGTGGACGGCGCGGATGCCCTGCCACGCAAGCTCGATGGCGAAAAGCCGAACCTTGGGCGCTTCTCCGCTTGCCGCCGTGTGGCGCGCACGTTGTTCCTCGGCTCGGCGCCGATTCCCGGTGCGGCCAATCGAGGCGAAGAGGATCGTCGCATCAAGCTCGGCTGCGTTTTGCCCGGGGAAGCTCCGGCGGTTTTTGGTGACGCGCTCAGGCATCTCGCCCAGGCGGCGACGTATTTATATCAGGACAACGCTCGCTATTGGTATTCGACCCAACCGACGGTAACCAAATTGGCGGATGACCGCGCAGAACAACTGCGGCACGAACCTGACCGGGTTGGGGAAGAAATCCGCCGCCGCGTGCGGGAGGATCTGCGTTCGCGCGGAGAATTTCCACGAATTCACCCTTTCCCGGCAAATTCCGGCGACGTGCCGGACGAGATGGAGGTGCGGCTCGTGGTATTGGATGTGGAGAAGCCGTATGCGCGCGAGGGAACGAATCACGCGCTCGATGCCGCAAAGGAATTTCTTGCACAGCGCGGCAACAGTCCGCGCATCTACCAAAATACGATTGTCTTTCTTGCTCCTGACCGCAGCCGATTGGATGAGTTGGAGCAAGCCGCGCGTTACTATCTTGCTTGGCAATCCATCGTTGACCAGGAGACGGAGTTGAATCTCGACAAATCGCAGTCACGGCAGGCGGCGACGCAAAAGGGGGCATGGGATCGAACCACCACGAGCCGAATCGGGGAGACGTTTCAATGGTTGCTTGTGCCAACCCAGCCCAGCCCACAAGCGGCGTTGGAATGGCAACAAACACGTTTGGCCGGCGCGGACGCCTTGGCAGTCCGCGCGTCCAGGAAGCTGCGGAACGATGGCCAGATGGTCGCCCAGTTTACAGCCACGTTCCTGCGGCAAGCCCTCGACACCATTCCCCTTTGGCGTGGGAACCACGTCGCAGTGAAACAACTGGTCGAAGATTTTGCCCGGTATCCTTACCTCCAGCGGCTTCGAGACGAGGATGTCCTGCTTAGTTCAATGCGCGAAGGCGTGTCCCTGGTCACATGGCGGACCGATTCATTCGCCTTTGCAGAAGGCTTCGATGAAGCGAAGGGCCGCTATCTCGGCCTGCGAGCGGGGCAGGTTCTGGGTTTCAGCCCAGATGTGGTCGGCTTGCTGGTTAAAAGCGCCACGGCGGAACCCCAATTGGAAGCCGAGCGCCCGAAGCCATCGCCGAAGCCCGCAGGAGAGGGAACCGAAACATCCGGCGGGAATCAGCCAACTGGTGGCACGTTGCCGTCGCCGTCCGCCACGGGTGTAAGTTCGCCGGCGAACACCCCGCCGCCGACGCATTTCTTCGGCAGCGTGAAGGTGGACTCCGCGCGCATCAGCCGGGACGTGGGAACAATTGCAAATGAGATCATTCAACATCTCGCCAGCCTCCCGAACAGCGAAGTTGACGTGATGGTGGAAATCCAAGCACACGTTCCGGGTGGGGTTCCTGACAACGTGGTCCGAACAGTTTCAGAAAACTGCCGGACGCTAAAGTTCAAGAGCCAGAGCTTTGAGCAGGAGTAAGAGCGCACGACGCGGAATCGGCCACACTTTTCGCGCTCGCAAAGAAGGGGGAATTGTAGGAATGTCTCGTGATGCTGATCGCCCCACAGTCCCAGTGCGTTCCGAGGTCAACGGCAGCAATCAACTGACGGGTTCCAAAACCGCAGTATCAGTCCGTCGCGAGCGCCCCGCCTTGGCCGGCGGCATGAACCGGATTTCGATGCACTGCCCCAACGCGGCCGCAATGCGGTGGAGCATGGTCAACGAATGACCTTCGTAGTCCGCATCCTCCAAACGCGAGATCGCGGATTGCCTAGTTCCGATTCTTTCCGCCAACTGCGCTTGGGAAAGGCCGGCCTTTGTCCGAGCATCATAAATGAGTTGCGCGACGGCGGCATTGATGCGCGCATCCTCGGTGAGCCGCCGTAATTCGGGACTGTCTCCGGCCATCCGATCCATGATGGCTAGGGCGTCGGTTGTCTTTTTGCTTTCAGTCTTCGCCTTCATAAGTATGCGCCTTTGGGTTTGCTTCAAACAATCTTCTGCGCTTGGTCGCGCGTTCAATGTCCGTTTTCGGAACCTCATCCTCCTTCGTCAGAGCGTGAGTCAGCACGACCACTTCGCGACCGTGGAAAAAATACAACAGCCGATATTGGACATGTCCTTGCTTGGCGCGCAGTTCATAAATTCCGTCTCGCAAATAATCAGCCGCCGGCCGCCGAAGCTCATGGCCAAACTGGCCCAAAAGCTCAATCTTGGCGCGGCAATTGGCCCACGCCCGCTCATTTGTTCTCAGGAGTTCCTGGAGCCAGTCCACCACCGGGGCTTCGCCATCCGCCTCCCGATAAAACTCAACGTGCGTTTTGGGCATAATCTATTCACGAATCACTTTATCACAATTTTGATATGCTCCGCAAGCAGAAGTTTGAACGAGTGGGTTACGATCCGTGCTGTTGTCGCAGCGCACATCTCCGCGCGCAATTCCTAAAGGCAAGAATCTCGGCGGAGCGAGGAGGGTCAAGGTGGAGGCAGCGGGAGACGGGGGCACGACCTTGACGCCCGCAGCGACGCCATAAAATGGAAACGGAAGGTCGCGCGCGTGATTTCAAGCAGGTCGGCAACCGGCTGGATTCTCCCGCGCAGCAAGGAAAGAATTGATCTGATCCCGCGAGATTTTCCACGACTCACCCCAGCCGGACACGAAACGGATTTTGAACTCTTGGTAGTGGCGCAATGCGAGAGTCCGATCTCCGGTCGCATCAATCAACAGAGCCAGCGCCAATTGCGCTGGCCCGCTGCCGCCGTAGCCCCAGGCAAAACCAGTTGGGCTATCTCACACCACACTGGGCTAATCAACGTCAGCGCAGCACACCGTTTTGGATGGCGCGTTTCACCTGTTGACGAATGAATCCGCCCATTTGCGGCCAGGTGATGCGATGCACCCTCACCGCGTTGGCATCGGTTGGGAGCGCCACTTTATGCGAGCGCGCAATCGCAGCACCGCCGTCCAGCACGTCGGTGACATCGTGCATGGTGATGACGACATGTGTTTTGCCGTCACGCACCATGCCAGCGATGGGATCGGGGCCAGGATACGACGGCCAGATTTCATCGCTGTGGTGGAAATTGTAGAAGCCCAAGCGCGGAACCTCGAAAATGTGCCGGGGAATCTTCTGACCGAAAGTGGCCATGAGGCAGAGGTCGGGCTTCCATTCCTCGACGAATAAGCGTTCAAACTCCGGCGTCTTCACGCGACCGGTGTAAGCGGGCCATTCGTTTTCGCGCGCGAGGGAAGGAACCAGTTGTTCCTCCAATTCCGTGTGCGGGTATTTCCAAAGGCGGACATCCGCATGCGTGAAAGGCTGGCGGGGATCATCCGTGGCGACGCCCACGACGGTGACGAGTTCGGCCAATGGCGGCTCCAGCAATTCGCTCAGGATGTGATACCCGCCGTAAAAGCTGCCGAAAACCGCGACGCGGGTGTTTGGCTTCGGCGTGATGAATAGATTGGTTGGGAAGCGGAGTTGATTGGCTCCGCGAAGCGCCGGACAAAGAACTGCATTCATGGCACGCAAGCGTTGCTGCGCGCGAAGGAACTGCGGGAAGCAAAAAGGGCGTGACCCAATCACACCCTCGCTAGAGGCACCGCGAAGCGCCCATCAAGAAAGTGCGTCAAGCCACGCCCAAGGGTGGGCGCAGCTTTCACAGCTTGGTCTCTTGAATGAAAATTCGCGGTTTTCTAGCGAGACCCGCAGCCGAAGCTGCGCAAATTTTATGTTGAAGTAGATTTCGCCTCGAATCAGCTTCAGATCAAGTTTTTTCTGCAATAATTTCAATTCTCTACAGTATCCACCTGGCGCGCCCCAGGGCTTTCAACACACCGGTCCTGTGCAAGAGCGGCTCAACGTAGGCGATTGTGTGGTGAGCGCCGTTCGCGTTTTCGTCCCGAATGACATCGAGTCCGTTGTTGAAAAAGCAGGCGCCGTCCGAGTGATGCGCGGTCGCTTCGACGCTGAGGTTCACCGGGCCCCCATTGTGTTCCTTTTCGAAACTTATTCCTTCGGCGTGAAACGTGAGCGGAGCTTGCCCAGCAGGTCGTAAAGAGGTTGGTCGCTCTGCGTCGGGCCGGCCCACCACTTGATGACCTGAAACGCGGCTTCCTTCAGTTCGCGGTCAAGTCGGCGAAGTTCGATACCGCCGTCACCCACAAATCCAGTCGGGTCAGATTGGCCCGCGAGCCAAAAAAGGAAATTCCGTGCCGCCTGACTGCCGCACGTATCGTGGCAAGCCGCTTCGTAGAGCAACAACAGCGATTCTTCAGGGGGAGGTGGCGGCATCCGCAGGGCTCGTTTCAACTCGGCAAGGGCAGTGTCGGTTTGAGCCTGTGTGGGTTCGTGAAGGGAAGTGCCGGGCATGGTTGACTCGTCAAGGTTGAGGTGATTCAAAAGTGTGAGGGTTGTTTTGGGTAGGGGCACAATCCTCGAAAGCCTTGAACCGTGGGGAAAACCTCAACGGTCGCCGTTTTCACGCGACGCCGGTTCGGCTGCCCCATTCTCCTCTTGGCTCTGTTGAAAGATCCAGGAGTGTGTTTGATCCGCAACCTTGCCCAGCAACAATAGGTCATCCCGGCCGAACGAGTCGGTGGAATTCCCGGTGTCGCCATCCTTGTAGATGCGGCTGAAGGTGACGTTGTAGCGAACGCCAGCTTCCGTTTCGTTTTTCCAGACTGCGGCCTTGATATGACCGAGCCGGACCTCATGTATGGGCTTTTGTTTTGTGTTTTTCATACGTAAATCGCCAGTGTCGGGAAAAGTATCAGTTACCATTTGTCCTCCTGTATAAAAACACCCTGACCCAATGAATGAAGCAGGAACTCTAATACCACGTTTTGAAACGCTAACCAAGAGGGTCGGCCGGTGGCGGAAGTCGCAGTGAATTCAGCCGATTGCATGTCCAGCCCCGACAGGGATCGCCTCGCACTAGGGGTCATCGTGACCAGTCCCAGATTGAGAATCGGTCCCAAATGGTTTTGCAGCAAAGTGATCACGCTGAAACGGGCGGGACGCGCTGCCATATCAGCCGCAGCCAAGGCGCGATGGGCCAAGGTTCGGGCGGCGAAAGCTGCCTAAATTTCCGTCGCGACGGCGGTAGCGGTTTGGAGTGGTTCACCTTCGAGTTGGCTGGATGCTTGGTTTTTTGTCAGGTCGAGGGCATCCTCGATTTCCTGTTGCCGCCTCACGAGGGAAGCGAGTTTTTCGACATACTCGAACGGGGCCTCGACTTGCGCCTGCGTATCCGTGAGGCGTTTGCGGGTGTCGGCGATGTTTTGGGCAAGAGTCTCCGCAAGCTCCTCAAGGTGTTGGATGGTGTGTTCGACCGAACGAATGGTGCCGTGGGCGGTGTCGGTGGCTTTGGCGGTGTATGCGGTTGCGCCTTTGAGCAGAATCTCCGGGCCTTGCATGAAATTGTCAGCCACAAATATCTGGAATCCCCCGATGCTGCCGATTTGGCGCTCGGAACGGCTGCCGCGCATTTTTTCGGCGCGGCGGAGCAGCAATTCACCGGCGATGCCACGATCACGAATCTCCTGACCTTCCAACACTATCAGGAATTTGTCGCCACTGGTGTCCTGGCGAACGGCGACATCGCGGCGCACGTCTTCGAGGCGCTTCTCCAAGCGCGGCAGGTCGTCGGTCAGATGACGGACGCGGCTGCGGAGCTTGAACATCGTTTCCTGATGCTCGCAGTGCAGGCGGCTGAGGCGGGCGATCTCCGCATCAATCCGGGCCTTTTCAATGACCATCGGATTGCCGGACGCGATGGCCTTGACCTCGGCGTAGGTCAGGGCGGTCCCATCAACATCCTCGATGCGTCGTAAGTCGCTTTCGCCGGTCATCACCTGGCCGATGAACTTGGCCTTGGTTTCCAAGGTCTGCCACATATACGCCTCGAAACTTTGCTCGGTCACGTATCGGTAAATCTGGACCTCGGCATTGGTGTTGCCCTGGCGCAGAATGCGGCCTTCTCGCTGCTCGACATCCGCCGGCCGCCACGGGGCGTCGAGATGATGCAGGGCAATCAAACGTTCCTGGACGTTGGCGCCGGTGCCCATTTTCTGTGTGCTGCCAAACAAAATGCGGACCTTGCCGGAGCGCACGTCGCGGAATAGGGCCAGCTTTGCGGCATCGCCGTCGTGGTCCTGGATGAAGGCGATTTCCCCGGCTGGAATTCCACGCTCGACCAGTTTGTCGCACATGTCCTCATAAACTGAAAAGCCTTTTCCCCCGGTGGGAACGGACATATCGCAGAAGACCAATTGAGTCGAACGGTTTGCGGCGGTGTCGCGCCAGATGCGCTCAATCTCCTGAACGGCGCGGTTGAGCTTGCTGGTCGGATGGTCCGGCAAACCTGGGTCGTGGACACGAAGATCGAGTGCCGCTTTACGGCCATCGGTTGTGACGAGCAGCATGTTGTCATCACGCGGGTCCACCATGCCGGACTTCAATGCCTCGGCCCGCTCGACTAGGGATTGAACGATGCGTTTCAACTCCGGCGAGCACGGCGCACTGAGAACGGCGGGTTTGCCGCCGCGCAAGTCAGGCACGGGCAGCTTGAGCATTTCCTGCGTCTGAATGTCAGCGGACTGGCGGAACATCTGCATCAGCTCCGGCACATTGATGAACCGGGCAAATCGCGTGTGCAGCCGATAGCCTGAACCATCCGGGGCGAGTTCCATTGCCGTGACCGGCTCGCCAAATGTCGCCGCCCACGAATCGAAATGCGCCACGTTTTGCGCCTTGAGCGTTCCCATTTGGAGGAACCGCTGCATGGTGAACATTTCGGCCACGCTGTTGGCGATGGGAGTGCCGGTGGCGAACACAACCCCGCCGCCGCCGTTGATGCGCTGAATTTGGAGAACTTTCAGGAACATATCAAAGGCGCGTTGGGAAGCGGTCTGCGGCAGGCCGGCGATGCGCGTCATCTTGCTCACATAAAAGAGGTTCTTGAAATAATGCGCCTCGTCCACAAACAGGCGGTCCACGCCCAATTCCTCGAACGTCAATCCGTTATCCTTTCGCTCGTCTGCCGCCAATTCCTTGAGCCGGCTTTCCAGTTGTTTCTTGGCGCGCTCCAGCGCCTTCACAATCCGCGAATCGCCGTCCTTGCGCTGCTGCTCCAGCGCCAGAGCCAGTTCCCGCAACTGTTCCTTGAAGAATTCCTCCTGCGTGGCGCGGGCGACGGGGATTTTCTCAAACCCGGAATGGGTCACGATCACGGCGTCCCAGTTGCCGGTGGCGATCCGGCTCATCAGCGTCTTGCGCTTCTCCTTCTCGAAATCGTCGCGGCTGGCGACGAGGATGTTCGCGCCAGGATAGAGCATGAGCAATTCCGAGGAGAACTGCCCCAGCATGTGATTTGGGACCGAAAAGAGCGGCTTGCGAGCCAAACCGAGGCGTTTCAATTCCATTGCGGCCGCAACCATCGTATAGGTCTTGCCCGCGCCGACCACATGGGCCAGGAGGCAATTGGGCGTTTGGAGCGTGCGCCACACAGCCGCTTTCTGATGCGGGCGCAACGTGATGGCCGGGCTTGCGCCGGGAAGGGTGAGATGATCCCCATTGAAGGTGCGGAGCCGCGAGTGATTGAACTCGTCATTGTATTTGCGGACCAGCCGCTCACGGCGTTCGTCTTCCTGCCAGACCCATTGCTTGAATCGTTCCTTGAGCTTCTCCTGTTTGTCGCGGGCAGCCTCGGTGGCCGGGCCATCCACCACATCCCGGTCTTTGTCCGCATCGTGATCATAGATCGTAGGCGTTCGCAGATTGAGAGCGTCCTCGATCAATTCCAATGCGCTGCGTTTGTCGGTGCCCCATTCAGTCGTGTTGGACACGCTGAACCTGGCGCCATATCCGCCGCGCACCACCCACAGCCCAAGCTCCGGCGCGTGGCTCACGGTGATGCCAGACTCGCCCAGCACTTCTTCAGCGAACAGGCGGACATCTTCCGCTGGAATCCAGGTGCTGCCCAAGCGCCCGTCAATCTGCGTGGCGGACAGGTCTGCCGGTTGAACTGCTCTCAACGCCTCGACGTTGACCTTGAATTGCTCATCGGCCAGGGCGGCGGCTTCGGCGGCAGCAAGCTTGGCGCGAACGTTGCCGGAAAGGTAATCGTCTTCCGTCTCCCATCGATTCGACTGCGGATTAAGGAATATCGTTCCCTTGAGGTCAGGCAGGAACTCTGAGGTGCGGCGGTGGAGCAGGCCGCCAAGGTGCTCCAAATCAACGCAACCGCGTTCGTTCAAGGTGACGAGCAACGCTTCCTGCGGAGTGCTGACGTTGACAATGTGCCGCTGCCTTTGGATGGTGCGTTCCCGAAAAATCGCCGCCTTGGTGGCGCGTTTGGTTTCCTCGTCGTAATTTTCCAGCGAAAGCAGGAGAGGCAGGTCGGGATCGCCGCGAAAGGCCGACGTGTTGGCCCGCTCGGAAATTGGGCCAAGCCGCGAAACAAAACTGTCGTAAGCACGGTTCAGTTGCTCCCTGGCGGACACAACCTCCTCGTCCGGCGTGCCGTTAAGCTGCGAGCGCAGGCAGCAGCGGACGGCATCACGCACGCGAATCAAGCCGCGAATCCGTTTGGCAACTTGGGAAGAGAGGCCGGTCAATACACGCAACGTGTCGCCGTCGCGTACCGCCAGTTGCTCGTTCACCAAAGCGTAGGCGTTGGGTTTGATGTGCTCCGGAACGGGGAAGGATTGCTCCAAGGTCGGCTGGTCCGGGCGGCGCATTTCCGGTTTGAAAACATCTCTGGGCAGGACGGCAATGGCCTCAGCCAGTAGTTCCTGCAACGGGCGACCATTGGACGCGAGGGTTGGCTCGTCGCGCGCATACATCCGGCCTTCGAGCCGCATTTCGCCCAGCATCATTTCAGGGTGCGCGGCAAAGTATTCGTTGACGGGAATAGTTTCGCCCTGGGAGTTGGTGATTTCAGCCAGTGATTTCCACGCTGGGCCGGTCGGCAGTTCGCCGGGCAGGCGCTTTCGCAACAGCACGATGTCGGTCGTGACTTCGGTGTTGGCATTCTTTTTGAAGGCATCATCGGGCAGGCGAATTGCGCCGAGCAAATCGGCCTTTTGCGAGATGTATTCCCGCAGCGCGCCGTCAACCTTGTCGAGCGTGCCGTGCGACGTGATGAAGATAACCAGTCCTCCGGGGCGCACTTTCTCCAAGGCTGCCGCGAAGAAATAATCGTGGATGACGAAGCTCCACGATTTGAAGCGGGGATCGAATGGTTTGTAATTGCCGAAAGGGATGTTGGAGATGGCCACGTCGTAAAATCCGTCCGCGAGCTTGGTTTCCTCAAAGGGCTGATGCCGGATGTCAGCGTCGGGATAAAGCGCGCGGGCAAGCCGGGCAGTCGTCGAATCAATCTCGACGCCCGTGATAAGGGAGCGGGCGTGCATTTCGTCCGGCATCAGGCCGACGAAATGGCCCAGCCCCAAGGCCGGCTCAAGGACGCGCCCGTGCGTGAAGCCGAGGCGTTGGAGGGCCGAGTACATGGAGCGAATGACCAGCGGAGCAGTGTAATGCGCGTTCAGGGTGGTGGCGCGGGCGGATTCAAGCTCGTCAGGAGTCAGCAAGGACTCCAATTTTTCACGTTCCTTTTCCCATTGTTCATTGAGTGAATCAAAGACCTGCGGCAGGCCGCCCCAGCCGACATAGCGCACCAGCACGCGCTTTTCATCGCCGGTCGCCGTCCGTCCCTCCAATTCGAGGCTCTTGAGCAGTTCGATGGCCTTGAGATTGTCCCTGCATTTTTGCTTCAGCGACCCCGCACCCAGCCGGTCCTCATCGGTGATGCGATAATTGTTCTGGTTTCGGAGAGGCTCGGGTTCGGGTGCGGCTGGTTCGGCAGGGGTGATTCCATCGGTTGCCGATTCGGTGTCAGGCGTTGGATGCCCGTTTACTGCGGCTCTGGCGTCAGGAAGATGTATTTCTCCCGCACCATTTCCCAAGCCTGGTCGTGGGCTTGTTGCGCCGTTAGTCCCCGCCTTATCAATTGGCGTCGAAGCTGGTCGAGTTCCATTTCCGTTTTTTCCTCCGCCTCCAGCAATATCGTGTGGAGTTGGCTCGTCGCTTCCAGTTCGGCGACCATTTTCGGCAGGTATTCCCGCCAATGCTTCCCGGCCATCCGTCCATATTGTGTCAACGATTGCATTTACCTGCACCCCGAATCCAAACAGATCCAACTGTTGATGATCGCTGCCATATCTGTTCTTGTCGCGCACCCGTCCGCACCCCAACTTCTGCATACACCCCCCCGTCCACTTTACCAGGATTTACGCCAACGACGGGCGCTAGTCAAACGATGTATTAACCCGTTGAAAACACGGTTTGTTTTTTGGGGGCCGTTTTTGACGGGGCACGAATATGAGAGTGTTAGGCGGTGTAAATAAATAACATTTACAAGTAGGGATGGCTGTGTTTAGTTATTACACATGGTATCTCTGCGAGACGTACAGCAAAAGTTACGCACTGTCTGGCCGCACCTTAACGAACGCTCGCGGCGAATGCTGGCCGCCGCCGAAGCGGCGCAGATTGGCTATGGCGGG
>Ga0302320_10001339_pt1 | contig 59174 bp, 61 predicted proteins | sample Bog_T0_3_FD_202130 | JGI IMG/M metagenome (GOLD analysis project Ga0302320, IMG submission 202130) | Peat permafrost microbial communities from Stordalen Mire near Abisko, Sweden - Bog_T0_3 | ecosystem: Environmental > Terrestrial > Soil > Wetlands > Peat | place: Sweden: Abisko, Stordalen Mire... | reverse complement strand
TTGATCTCGTCTTTACCCACATCTTATCCCCAACCGAGATCGAAGACATCATCTTCCACATCTCGTCACGCCAGCTTCAGCACCTCACCCCTACAGCCGCTAGCGAAGATTTTGACTACCACTACGATGGCCTGCTGAAACCGGACAATACCCCTAATCCCCTCTACTTTGATGTTCTGAATAAACAGGGGCTTTTTTTTGGCGTTCTTGGAGTCCTCAAAAAGCAAACTCCCTACTTCTCCTACAAGACGATCTACCAAGCTGCAAAGAAAGCCGATCTCACGATCAAGGATTCGACATTCAAGGGATACTTGGTGGAAGCCGTGGCGAAGGGCCTTCTCCATGATGCGGGCCGCGCTTGGTACTCGGGTTTGGCAGAACCATTTTCCCTTGATGCCAAGCCTGTCGAGTCCCTGATTCAAACCCTTAACAAGGCATTCCCTTTGCTGGATTTTACCTGCTGGTCCACGGAGCAGATCCAAGCACATGGGCATCACCTGCTCACCAAGTTCGTCAGCTTTGTCTACACGGAACGGGATGCCATGGAGAGCATCGGAGAGCGACTTAGAGAAGAGGGCTACTCTGTAGCTATCCACCCCCTTGCCGAAGCGGCCAAAAGTTTTTCCATCCGGGATCAGAAAACTGTAGTCGTCCGTCCTCTCACAACCAACCAACCACACCAGAAACATCTCGTTTTAACTGAGGGGATCCTGGTGGAATTGTTCTTGGAATCTCAATCATTGAACCTGATGGACCTTGGGGAATACGGCCAGATTCTCAAAAATATCGTGGGTCAACACCGCATCCGACTGGCACAACTCTTGGACTACGCCCTGGAACGGCGTCCCGCTGGAGAAGTGCTCCTTGAACGCATTAACGCGGAGTTTTTCAGAAATTCCGCGTTGATTGGCACAAACCCCTCCCTGTGATTGCCAAGAGCTGCTTTGAAAAGGATTGGATCCAGCTTCAAGCCCAAGAGGCAGGAAGCCCCAACCCCATCATGCTGGAGAAAGCCATCGTAGCCCTCCAACTCCTGGGACATCTCACAGAAAGCGGCCTTCCCCTTCAGTTTAAGGGGGGCACCAGCCTCCTCTTGAGACTATCCCCGGCCAGACGGCTCTCTATCGATATTGATATCGTCACCCAATCCACCCCCGCAGAACTCACCCGCACCCTCGAAACAGTGAGCAAACTGTTCCCCCTGACGGGATACGCACACGACGAGCAACGCGACGGAGACATGCCCCCAAAAAAGCATTTCCGCTTCTTCTACTCCTCTGCCGTAACTGGAAAACCAGATCATGTCCTTCTCGATGTTCTCTTCGAAAAGGAGGAAGCCCTCCATTGCGAGATGGTATCGATTGCTGCGGCATTTTTTATACCCGAACGAGTGGTCACCGTACCCGTACCAACAATTGACAGCCTCCTGGGTGACAAACTCACCGCTTTTGCTCCCACCACCATCGGGATTCTCCACCATGAGCGCCGACGGACTGACATCGCCAAGCAGTTGTTTGATGTGGCCACTCTGTTTGATGCCGCCTCCAACCTCAATGTTGCCGCCGAGGTCTATTCAGCCATTCACGCAAAGCAGCTGAAATACAGACAGGCCAACTTCACCATTGAGGAGACACTCAACGACACCATCGAAACAGGCTTCCTCTACAGTCAACTCGACCTCAAGGGCGGCGGAAAAACTGACTGCGGACTCTATCTTGAGAAAGGGATCGCTAACCTACAAAACCACCTTCTCAACCAGCCATTTCGCAAAGATGAGGCAAGAATCGCCGCAGGCAAAGCAGCCTGTCTTGCCGCATGGATTCAAAAACGACCGGCAAAGCGCATTGACGAAATACGCTTTGATGTGACGAAAGTTGAGGAATTAAAAACCCAAACAATTGATGGGCCGTGGCATCCACTCAACAGGCTGAAGGGTGCCAATCCAGAGGCTTTCCACTACTGGAATGTAACCCAGAAGATTCTGAGTCTATAGTTCAATGTCTCCATTCACCAATTTATCGAATCTTCAGATTGCTGGGGGCAGTGCATTACTTGCCAAAGATGTTGCCAAAGAATCCCTTCTTCTCTCCGGCAGGAGCGGCACTGGATCCTCCTTTGATGAAGGTGAGGTAGTTTTCGGTTCCATGGTCGATGCCGTACGCCCCACCTGAGGCATCGGAAACTGCTTTGGTAAGCTCGGAGGAATTGAGTCGGGTCTCGACATCGAGCATGGTGCTTGCTTGGGCATCAAATTCTCTCTGCCAGACACCGCTGATGTGGGGGTCAGCTTTGAGTTTCTCCTCCATAGCCTGGAGAATCGGCGCGTCAATCTTCACGATCTCGATCCGAACCATGTGACCAAGATCGAGTTCCGAGGCCCACCTTGCAAAGATTTTGCGGAAGAGCACTTGGGCACCCGGTTGACCTTTCGACTCATGGCCAGTGAGTAGTTTGAAGAGAATATCCTTTGCCGCCATTTCAGGAGATCCCAGATCGCTGTCGAGATTGTCGGTAGGATGGATCGTCGCAGAGGCAACCACCTCGCCTGTCTCGGGACGGACGGCCCTCAGATCCGCTGACATGCCAAAGACATGCTGGGGATTGCCCCCATACATACTCTGCTGGCCCTCGTAACGGCCCTGCACCTTGCCCTGGATGATGAAGTCAGCCTTCTGGGTGATGTCCTTGTTGCGGAAATTTGCCGAGTTGGTGTTACCTAGCGCCTCATCACGGCGGGAGAGTTTCAACTCCTCATCACGAGCCATCCCAGTATCCACAATATTAAGCTGGAGATCCTTGGCCGCCTCCTCGAACCATGCTTGGGCATAGCCAGAGTTGGGTGGAACACCCGTGATATTCTCCTGAATGTCCAAGGCAATGCGCGGTGAGCCCTTGAGTGCCACAAGCTGCTTCAGCGCCATCGTGTTATTCATGTTGGGATCGCCCTTGTCCACCTCGGCCTCAATTTTGACATGGTAGATCCCGTCCTTGCCCATGCCGGACTCGATGACCTTGTAGCTCTTCACATAGCCAAAGGCGGCGGCAAAGACTCGGTCATAGTCGAGGGCGAAATTACTCGCCTGACTCTGGCTGGCGATATTGACGCCAGCTCCCAGACGCACCGCCTCGCGGAGAGCATCGGTGAGGGCCTGCTCACGGGCTGAGGTGGAATCTCCTGCCGTGCGCCCCTCAGCGGTGACGGGGGATGCCTGAATTGTGGTGACGCCTAGGGTCGTTGCGGCGATCAGGGCTACCGCCAGCGATGTAAAGATTTTCATGTCTTCAAGTGCTTTTTTGTTACTGAAGCTGGACATTGTAGACGCCGGGAAGGATTCCACGGCCTACAAAGATGAGGGGCCTTTTAGAGGAGATTTGGACAAGTTGACGCTGACCGATCGGAACCAGGACATTCGGTCCGGCCTGATCTTGAATATTTACAATCCAGTATTGTCTGGCAAAGGGGTTGGATGCATCCTCCGCAGGGATTAAGATGGGGTTGCCATCGGAGCTCGTCCCATAGTTGGCAAAGCTACCGGCCACTCCCTGCCCCGCGACATCTGATGGGAGTTTGTCCTTGGGATTCCAGATCTTGATGGATGGCCCTGCTGCCTCTGTGTGCTTCTTCTTTGCAGAGGATTTCGATTCAGACGACGAATTTTTCTTTAACGAAGTATTCTGACCAGTACTGCTTCCTCCCCCGCTTGACTCCGAATTGATCTGTTTAAGAATCGAGTCAACATCATCGGCAGCCATCACTGATCCGAGCGAGATCACTGATACGCCAAGCGCGACTTTTAGGATATGATGTGGTTTCATTGGTTTATATCGTTGGATTGATGTTGGGTTATTGCTGCTCGGGCCATTGCAGCCGATATTGCTTCTCATACTGCATAGCTGATTCGAGGTCCTTGGGCACACCCACTCCTGCTTCCAGAAGTTTTGCATACATTCTCTGTGATGGTGCATATCCCAGATCCGCTGAAGTCTTGAAGAGCCGAGCTGCCTCCTTGGGATTCTGATCCACCCCAATGCCAGCAAGGGCCATATAGCCCAAGTCATAGAGCGCGTAGGGATCTCCACTCAAGGTATTGAGCCCATCGAAGGCAGCGGACATAAGCTTGTGTGCCTGAGCCTTATCCTTCTTCATCCCCGATCCAAGCTCCCTCAAGGCCCCGACCTGATAGATCCCGAGCGGATTCTTCTGAGCTGCGGATTTCAGTGCGTAGGCCAACCCCTTGGCGGTGTCCTTCGGTGCCTTGTATCCAATTGTGTAGTAGATGGAGACAACTCCCTGGGCATAGGCATCTCCTGCGTCTGCTTTGGAAAGTGCATCGGTGAATTCACAAATCGCATGATTGAAACGATCTTCTATAGCGGCAGAAGGATTTGTTATTTGAGTAGTTGTGTTAGAAGAGTCTGTGGCAGATACATGGTCATTCTGAGCGTAAGAGCGAGATGCCATTTTACCCTTAGTGAAAATAATGAACGGGGCGGCTCTATTGATTGCATAACAAACGCCTTTTTCAGACTTGAGTTTTGGCATCCACTGACGCTGGACCTCCGACAACGAATTGCCCGGGTCGTCGTCATTGGCGGCTATTTTCTTATAGAATTCGGTCATGATGTCGACCGTCTCCTGATCGGCAATCGGCCAGAGTGTCATTAGGAGGTTCTTGGCACCGGATTGTAGAAATCCCCTTCGCAAACCGAAAACCCCCTCGCCGCCGACCACCTCTCCCTCGCCCGTTTGACAAGCGCTCAGGGTCACCAGACTGGCTCCGTTGAGATTTATCAGCGGCACCTCGGCAGCAGTTAAAATACCCTCAGCAGCACCGGCTTGACCGATATTCCAGGAGCGAAATGTATCGTTGGCACCGCAAAAGGCCAATCCTGTTTTGAACATAGGATTAGGCTTGTCGGGAACATTGGTCATCATGTTGCCCCCGTAACTAGTCCCTACAACTTTCAATCCCCGTGTAGGATGGTCATCCGTACCGCCATCGGAAGCACAGAGATTGAATCCGTGCGTCGCAATATGAAGAATTCTGGGTTGATTCAAATTGATGACAGCATCCTTTGTCGCATTGGTATCCTGTAATATCGTGATGGAATAAGAACCGGCATCCATGACACCCTTGATTTGCTCAGCTTCTTTTGCAGTTCCTGGAAGTGGAGGGAAAACTCCCTTATTATTGCTACTCAAAGTATCGCGATCAAACTTTGGATTGGCAATAATGACCATATTCTTCTTGGGATTGACCTGAAATTCCTTCAACAAATCTCTCCCAGAGGAAACATAGTGTATCGACTTTTTCTCAATGAGAAACTTTCCGACCGGATCAATTAATGCGGCGAATGGGACAAAGTTCAGTTTCGAATCAGGAGAGATTATATAATCATTTGATGTTGAGATATATGATTCGAGTGGTTTGATCAGTTCATTATAGAGGGAATTACAGACATCCGACATGGCGGTGTCGTTTTCATTGCCGGAAAATGTAGCATTGATTTTCCTTAGTTTCTCGATGAGCGTATCGATTATGGTGCTTTCGGCTAATTTAACCATTGCAAGCTTCCCCATACCCGTTATGACAATCGCTCCATAGTGCGGATTACTATGGCCTAGCCTCCCAAAAGAGTCGTACTTGAAGTAATCAATGAAGCAGGAACTTTCGGGTAAGCATTTTGCCAACTGCATGAAGTTCTGGTTTTTAATCACCTCAAGAATATCCGATTCCGTGAACTTATTTCTGACTTTATTTGCCAGATCCTGCTCCATGGAGGAAATGTCCTGCGATGAATTTCCCTGGGATTTTTGGAGATTCATATTAGCCAGTTCCCGCTTAAGACTAATATCGTCAGAATTATTGATAATTGATTTTGAATTAAGTATACTATCGATGACGGAACCTTTGTAAAAAAACAAAAGTTCCGCAACTGACAAGGGATCATCCATCAACATTAGGAAATCAAGGGGATGTTGCTTGGAAGAGAAAAGAAGGCGCTGCTGCTCTGACGAGCACTGAACAACATCAGAAAATCGTTGTTTGTAGTTTTCCACCCAATCCTTAAGCGTCTCCTTTGCAGATTGAGTCTCTCCGCTCATCTTAAATACCGCTGCTTTCAACGCCAGGGCATCAAGATAATAGATGCTCTCTTTCGAGAAATTTACATGGCCACCTCTATCCATTTTTATAATACAATCATCGACTATTTTTTGAGCATCACTGTAGTTTCCGGATTTTATTAAAACTTCACTCGCGATAAGCGCGGCTTTAGCAGAATCAAGAAATAGTTGTTCTTCAGGAAGTGTGAGATTGTCCGTGGAACTTGCTACCAATCGCTGCATAGGGTCTCCAATAAAAGTAACCGTACTTTTAAAATAATCTACATTTTCCAAATATCTGGGCATATCGAACAGGACCTCAATGATGCCAGCGAGAAGGGTCGATTGCTTGGTCGTGAATGGATAACCAACGTCAATCTTTTCAGAAAACAACTTGATCGCGGAAGATAGGTACTCCTCAGCGCCCTTGCGATCACCAGAAATCATTCTGACCCTGGACAGATAGATATCCTTGAGACATATATCATCAGGCTTGAATGCTGAATTATTTTTTAACATTTCGTCCGCCATTTTGGCGTATAATGAAGCCATCCTGATGTTATTCGACTCAATCTCAAGTCTCGCCAAGTATATTAGGTTGTAGAATTTTATTCGTTCGCTCCTGACATCACCCTGATTCGATATTGCAAGATTCTTCTGTAGTACTTCGATCAGTTTTTTGCTGTCACCCTCCTGCAAAAGCAAAGTTATTGTCTTAGGCAGGTTCATTTGATAATTTATGTTACTGGTTGTTGTATCAATAGTTGAAACTGAAGATGCTTGATCAGTTTCAACAACCTTGACCGGAATGTGATTATCTGAATCGAACACTGTTTCTGTTTTTCCGGAAGACAATGTGGCGACCGTCACTTTTTTCAGCACACCATTTTTGTCAAAGGAAATTGAGGCTGTTGCACCGTCTGTCATTTTCATTTTGAGTCCCCTTAATATAAACATCCAGTTCTCTGAATCATTTATAGAGCTAATGATTTTTTTAATCGCTCCAAGATTCTTCTCTACCTCATCTTTTTTAGTTTTACCCGGCGTAAAACCATTTGCTGCTTTAATGAATAAGTCGATGTCGCCTAACCCCGATTGTTTCATCATGAACTTGTTTGCAACTTCCTCCGGCGAACCGGACATAACTTGTAGATCAACTTGGGGAATATCCTTTATTTTCTTAAGGCTCTCATTATTCTTGATGGCATCTTCGGGATGCACATCCATCGGATAATCTGATATTGCAAAGCTTTTAAGTAACGTTTCAAGCATCAAGTCAGAGCCGATAGTTAAAATTTTCCCCCTATCCAACTGACTTTGATTAAGCAGATCATTCTCGTTTTGGTTGTTCACATCTAATATTGAACTAATGGATTCAGATCTATTCCTGATAAACTTAAGTAATGTTTGGGATGAAGAATCATTTTTATCCTGTTCTGTAATCTCATTCAGTTTAGAATCTATCCATCTCAGCCACGATTTTTGGTAGTCAGCATTTTGATTTGCAGCATCAGTTCCTTCTCTAAGAGTGCCTGATAAATTGTCGTAGTTTCTTTGCTCTATTTTGAGAGCTGCCTTTATCTCGTCTACTCCACTGCTTGACGAGTTATTCAAATCAATGGTCTGTGATTTTAAAGATTGACTGCACAGAGCTATGCTAATAATTCCAATGATGATGTTAATTGTATTATTAATTTTCATTTATGTTCAAAATCTATTAGTTTTTTGGATCCCAGTATTTTTCTATCTCAATTAGACTCCATCCTTTGGCCTCAGTATATTTCTCTATTTCTTTAATAATCTTACTGTAAACTAAGTAGTCATTAATTGATTTAATTGTTGGTATTGCAATTTTTATTTTCCTTTTTTTAAGTTCACGGCTGAGACTTCCATCAAGTGGTGGGTGGATGCATCTCTCTAACCCCTCTCTTCCAAGCCCTCCCAGGTAGCAGGCGATTTTTAAGTAGACATTAATTATTTTCGCCGACCAACCAATCATCGAATCTTTTTCCAGCTCTTTTTTTTTTCTAGTTCATATGCTACTGCTAAACATTCTACTTTATGCCATTCATTGAATTGATCTTTGGTAATTGGACCCTTTTGCTCATCCAATATTTCATCGAATGATATGCCGTCTAGTATTGGATAAATATGCTCTCGGCTCTTGACTGGGCACGCAGATCTCGTTGAAGAGAATGCACACCATGCAGCCGCATTTAGGATGATCTTCCTTTTATGATCTGTGATTTTCATTTCGTCGAGCTGAGGATGAAGTCTTCTTCTAGGTTAACGCCGCGAAGGTTAGGATTTTGTTTTCCTTTAGTGAGGTCTTGGACGCGTTTCTTCACATAGTCGCCCACGGTGCTGATGGTGATCTGGCCGTCTTTGTTGGGATCAGCTTTGCCGTCCAGAGCTTCCATGAGAGCATAGGTGAAGAGTCCGTTGGACTGCTCACTGCTCTCGAAGGCGTATTCTGCTCCTTGAGAGGAGGAGATCACCGTGGCTCCGCTTCCCCGGCGGAGATCGACGAACATGTCCTGGAGCTTCTCATACCAGTCGCTCTTCCCCTTCGTGCCTTCGATAGCTTTGACAGACATTCCCCGTGTGCCGATAGAGCGCATAGCGACCTTTCCACTCATTGATGGATCAGTGGGAACCTGAACTGCTGCCCCATCCTGAGCCGCTAATTCCTTCTTCTCATCTTCATCCAGTTCTCCGGCATGGCAGGTGTCCATGAGGAGGGCTTTCTTGAGGGAGGGAACCTCAGCAAGGATGTTGTCGATCGCCTCGTAGGGCATACCCCTTTCGGAAGGCTTGGCAGGATCGATATCGGTCGTGCCGAAGTAGTAATCGTATTTGTCATCCAGAATGCCGTGGCCTGCCATGAAAATCAGGACCGTATCGTCTATGGTAGATCCTGAAAGGAATTCCTTAATCTTGGCGGCGCTCTCTTTGGTCACATCCTTATCAGTAAGGAGTAGAGGCTTCACCTCGCTGTAGGATGATCCAGCTTTCTCTTTAATCTTGCTGATCAGGTCAGTGGCGTCTTTGGCAGCGTACTTGAGACACCACTCAGGTCGGTCATACTGGGAAACTCCCAAGGCCACGGCGTAGAGCTTGGGCTTCGTACGGGCTATCGTGCAGTTCACCTCTGCATTTGCATAGAGGGATTCGGCACCGACGCTGTTGAGGACTGAAACCTGGATCTTGTTCCGACCTGCCGCCAACTTGATCAGAATGGTCTTTTCTAGAGACTGGGTCTTCTGATCGCGGAGAAGTTCCCCATCGCGGCCATTGACTGGGACGTTATTCACATAGACTCGGAGACGATCGAGGGGATACTTGTCATCCGTGGCTTTGATTTGGAGATCAATTTGATCCTTAGCTATTGTAGCAGGTACATTACCCACAATTTTAAGCTCTGGGAGGTGGAAGTCGGGCGTGAGCATTTCTTCCGTCACTCCCATCCGCTTAAGGCGCTTATCGCGCAGGGATTTCGCCGCTTCTATGGCCTCCTTTGGGGCACCTAGCCGATCTAAGACAATGTCCGGCCGGTTTAAGCGAAGATCAAATTGCTCTAGCGGGAACGAGTGTACCCCTTCAGTAAAAGCAATCGATGAAACCTTGGCCGAGTGCGTCGCGTAAAAGTTCTCGGGGGTAACAAAAATAGGAATTCTATCATTAGAAAAATAGATTTTATATCGTTCTTCAAATGAATCATCCTTATTAAAATTTAAAGCATGGACTGCACCATCATATGCTGCAAAGAAAAACTTTCTGGATACTGGATCATAGGACCAAGAATCGGGTCCACTCCATTTTTTTAATCCAATATCAGAACTAGAATTGGGCAAATTCCATGAGGATAAGACTTTCCCATCAATTGACACAATTGCGACTCCCTCTTGTGAGGTTAGATAGAACTTATCTTCATTGATCCATTTAACAGAAGTAACTCCATCTGCTGGAAAAACTTCAGGAGAAGCATTTTCATTCGTAGAACAAATAATGGCATCCCGATACTTTGATTCAATTAAACTTAAGATTTCTCCGTTTTTTGAAATATCAAGATCAGATATATGGCTTGTACCATCCACATTGTCATCATTAACAACACCTGCTAAGGAACTTTCTATTTGAGGAAATTCATCACCAGAAGAGATAGAAAAAAATCCTGATTTGGAGGGATCCGCGATGCTAATATTTATTATCTTTAATAAATCTCCCGACAAGCCGGCGTAATCTAATAATTGTGGTTGATTTGGATAAGGATTCGATACCGATTGGAGCTGTTGATTTTCAAGATCGATCACAGAAAGGGCATTTGAAGACATATACGCTGCTTTGCTTAGATCAAATGAGGTGCCTTGAAGGATGGATGAAGCTAAAATATTTTGGGCTTTAATCGATTGATCCCATCGAGCTGCAAAAACACTTCCAACTTGATGCTCTCCAAAGCTTCGGGAACTTGATTTTTCAAATCCGTATGGATCTTTAAACCCGTTTGGATAAGTCCATTCACTACTGATTTCTGTCCAATAAATATTTTTTGATGATGGAGAAATTACAGGATTATCAAATATTTTACCTTCCTTTGCTGAGATGCAAAACTCATTCTTTAATGAATATAAGTCGATACCACTAAGAAAATTTTTGAAGGAAACAACCAATTTTTCGGCGCCAGAATTGATTGCTGTCTGAACAGGCGGGAAGGATTTTTCCCCCACAATACCCACCTTGAGAGGGGGTTTATCATCGCCTATTATGCCAGCGAAGATTTCTCCCTGTTCATTTTCCAGCTTGATTTGTGTATTCATGTCACTTGATAAGAGGCTTCCCTGGCCTCCCTCATAGAAAAATGAACCACCATATTCCAACGAATGATTACTGATTGAATAGACGGCCGTTGCATAATATTTAAGGGGTATTTTTTGGCTTTTTTGAATTGCAGCAACTTGGTTTCTCTCCAACAGGTTGTATTTATTTTCAGAAAGCCTCGTATCACATACAATTGCCTTATCCCCACCTTTAAGAATCACAATAAACATTGCTGCATTAAATGGATAAACAGCGGAAATATCATTAATGGATAATTCATTCCCATTTGCTGCACTGAGCAGAGTCTCAGCGGATAATTGGCACTTAATATAAATATTTCTCCCGGGAGCAGAAACAAAGAAATTTAACTTCTGATCAGTAGTTATTTTAGCTGAGATTTTATCTTGAAGAGACCCATTTTCAGTTAGTGGTTTTACATCCCAAAAAGCATCACCACACATGCCTTGTCTGCATCCCAGATCTTGGATGAAGGGCGCTACATTAAAGTAACTCATTTTCACTGATTCATTCGGCAAATGCTCCTCCGATTGATGATCTTTATATTTCTGTGTGATTTTGCCGGTATTCATATTAATTGATACCCATTCTCCCTTACTAATTTTTGATTCGGCAGCAACTGCTATCAGAGAAATTTCATCTTCTGATGGAAAAATCCATTTGAAGGAATTTTTGAGATCTATTGTTCTAAGACATTTTCCTGTATCTCTTTCCCAAAATTTTAACTCTTCCGTTCCAATGTCCCTTCCACCGCAGTGAGTAACAAAAAGATTTTTATTTTTTAGATAAATTACATTCAAGGCTGCCGCATTTGTCTCGTTAATAAATACATGTGGTTGTTGAAGAGCTATGATGATATCCTCTTTTGTGGGTTTGTTTTTGATCTTGCTATCATTCTCACCATTGTGAGTGCTAATGACATGTACTGGTTTTGGTGCAGGAGTAGATGAACCTACCTGTTGATTGGATGCATCTGTAATTCCCATTGCCCCTTTAAGTTCTGAAACCCTCTGGATTGTCGCCTGATATAGTGCTCCCTGCGGATTACTTGGGTTTGCAGCCACAAAGGCGTTCCTCTTCTTGAGCCAATCTCTTTGTGCAGTCCTTAACTGCTGCTTTTGGTCAGCATTAAGTGATCCCCTGAGTTGCTGGTAGACTTGATTTAGTTCCGCATCCGCAGATTGGAGTTGTTCCTGAGTGGAAACTTGAGCTATTCCGCTACCCACAATTGCTATTGCGGCAATAATTAAGGCTAGAATATGCCGCTTCATCTTCAAGTCACCCTATTGTTTGGGCTTTTCCGGTAACTTCTCGATTGGAGGATGTATCCCACGAGCGATATATATTTCCCGTGACAAGAAAGAAAAATGTCCGTCCTCCGTCTTTACGATGACTTGGAAGATTGAGCCATCTGATAACCGATCCACAGAAATTCCAGTGTAATCACTCATGTCTTTTATTTAATTTTTGGATATGAGCTTACCACAATATGATCCTCAGACCACTGGGGAGGTTGGCTCTCCATGGAGCTGTCTTTTTGAGCTTCGTCGACAGCAACAACCTTCATGCCGCGAGTATGGACGGTATAGGGATTTGCCTCAGTGGGAGCCGGAAAGGTGCTAGTGATTTTCTCAAGCTCTTCCTTCCTCGTGCAGGCGATAACCTGAACCACATCGCTGCCGAAGGGGGGGGAGATCTGGATCTCGAAGCCATGCTTCACGGTTCCAGGGACGTCGATTCCCTTCCCTGCGGGAATGTAGTTCTCACTATTGAAGGCATTCGGGAAGAGCAGGATCTCAGAGCCGTCGATCTGATGATCGATGACAGCGATGTAGCAGTCATGTCCTGAACGGCATCGGAAGGAAACGGTCTCTCCCTCAGCATAGCCGCGCTTCCCATCGACGGTGTGAATCTCGATGGGGAAGTCTTTCTGGACTTTGCGAACCTTGCTCTCGACATCCAGAACGGAGGCAGTGCTTTCCTTGACGGCCTGGGGAGCAATTGCAACCTCAGGCTGAGATTGTTTCTGAGCATCATCGGGCCAGATGCGGGCGGCAACCTCGTTTGCAGGGACTACAATTTTAACCTTCCTGACCTCCCCTCCATCTAGATAGGCGATCTCTGCATAAATGGTGAGATTCGGAGGCTGATAGTAGAAGCGGCCACGGATCATGCCCTGTACGCCCTCGATCTGAACCTTCTTCGCTTCAGTACCAGGCTCGACGATGTCCTTTGCTTGGAACTTACCCTCGTTCTGAAGATCGGCAAGGCGCTCGCGGGTGATGACTTCGAATTTACCTGCCTTTGGGAGGGCGATCCCCAACTCGTCCTTCAACATGGCAGAGTAGGGAGAGAGGAGGTCAGTGTCCTCATACACGAAGTTCCCGATGCCGACATTGATCTTCCCATTTCCGCCGGAGGCTTGGGCAAGAGCCTCTGCTAGGGTGAGGTAGGGGTCTCTGGGGGTTGCTGAAGTGCCAGTGAATTGAGCAGTCGGAATCGAATTAAGATCGGTCGTGGGGGCCTTCGTCTTTTTCTTCTTCGGAGCAATGATTGTCGGCGTTTGCTCGGAAGGTATTGGCGGAGTCGCAGGCACTACTCTCTCCGAGGTGGAAGTAGTCGATGGTGCAGAGGATGACGGCGTGGATGCAGGAGCGGGAACTGCGGTGGGAGCAGATGGCTTCTTACTTGCCTCAGAATCTTCATCAAGGACTCCAGCGTGTAAATTGGGAGCTAGGAGCTGGTAGCTGGCAGCTAGGAGGAGAAGATAGAAGCTGAGACGTTTGTGGTTCATCTCATTTACTGGTTGCTCTTCACCTCAGAATCAGGGGCTGCCACAGGTGTGGAACCTACCACGGTTGTGGTTTCAGTGGATTGGGATTCCTCTTTTGTTGCGGTAGTCGTGGAGGAGGCAGAGGCAGTTTGCTCCTTGGAGGATTTCTGCTTCATAGAGAGATCGTCTCCAGCCACCGCCCCCCGTGAAGCTACCTGAGTATCACTGGAAGCTGCATAAACCGTGGCCACGGGGCGTGGCCCCTGCTGAGTGGCACAGGCGGAAAGCCCCAGCATCGCCAGGGCTGCCGCTGCTGTCCCAATACCGGAGGAGAGGTTTCTCTTCATGGGTAGAGGAGTAAAAAGGATTCCCTTACTGAACGACCGGGGTGCTTTGGCTTACTTCCTTGAGCACCAACTTGGTCTCAAAGAAGGGTTCATTGCCACCGCTTCCTGCCGCAGTATCCGAGGTCACGCTTCCTGCAATCTTGGGAGCCTTCGGATCGGCTGCGGGACGCATGACGCCATTGCCGGTCTCGGAGAAGGTCTTGGTCTCAAGCTCATCACGCACATCGGTTGTGGAAGCCCCGTTCTTTGCATAGTGCTTGGTGGTGCGGATGATGTCGGCCACCTTGACCTCGAGCGTCACTGCGCAGGAGCCATCACCCTTGTTGTATTTGATGGCGGTAGGTGTGGCGGCTTTGAGAATCTGTGAGAGGCTGGCGAGGATCTTGTCATCCTTGAGGGCGAAGTCCTTCACTGTGGTATCACTAGAGATCTTCACTCCCATCATGCGACCGGCAAGGCGGCGATAGGCATCCATCTCGGCGGCACGCTTGGCCATGATCTTCTGTTGGCCTTCGGAACCGGGAAGGGCGGCATTTCCCATGACATCAATGACCTTATCCTGAACATCGCGATTGACATTGGACTTGTCCGAAGTGGTGACATAGGAACCGTCACTGAGTTGCTTGCCCTTGATGACTCGGTTGAGTGTGTCGGTGATCTCGCGGATTTTCACAGCACGGACGACCTGAACTTGGCCGTCCTCCTTGTAGACTGGTTCTCCTTGGGTAATGGCTCCGACGAGAGTGGCCTCGACGGCTCCCTTGATATTGTCATTCTCCAGGGCGAGATCCTGAACGCTGGTGTCGGCATCAACCATGATACCGTAGATGCGCTCGACGAGCAGGCGGTCTCCATCGAGCTCTGCGGCACGGAGAGCCTTCAGACGCTCCTGGGGGCCAGCCTTATCCCAGATCGCTGGAAGCTTGGGCGCGTCCTCCTCGGTGGGGGTAACAGCGGCATGAAGTGATGCGGTGCTCATCAGCGGCGAGACGCTGAGGGCGATGATGGTAAGGAGTGTGCGAGTGGAGGTGTTCATGGGTTGTTGGTGATTCGTTACACACCCTAGGCTTCGGATTCGGGTCGTGGAAACACGATTTTAATCGAGCGGCAAAAGTCCCGAATGAATGGCAAAAAAGAGCTGCTGAACGGGAGTGAAAATCGCGCCGACGGAGAGAAGAGTGCAATGAGTGCCTAGGGCGTAGAGATAGGCAAAAATCAATGAGATCGCCAAATGATTCATGGTGCTCGCGCTTGCGGCTCTCTTGATCAACTGGCTCAGGCAGCTCTCGTGGATTCAAGCAGGGGGAAGACAAGGTCCCTTTGGTTCTGGATATACTCTCATGACCAATACATGAGAGTTATAGGGTCAGTCTGATCTCCTTGAGGTTCGTCACTATTTCGCCTAACGGTCGATTTGATCGATGGATGGTAATAGCTCGGGAAACCCCTTGGAATAAGGCTAAAATGAGTTGTGCTAGCTAAAAATATCTGCATTGCGCACCATGCGAATCGAGCCTTAGAGAGAAGTCATGAAGACCACATTTCTCTCCGCAAGCCGGATCATCACTCTCGGATTCATCGCCACGATTACGAGTCTCTCCACAGGATGCTATACGCCTCAGTCAGCCTGCTATTACGAGCAGCCAGCCTATGCGACGGCATACAACTGTCCCGTCTATAGACCCGTCTATGTGAATGTCGACCGTCCACTTCCAGCTCCATACTGGCCCGTGGGCTACGTGCGGCCAATTTGCCACCAGGGAAGTTGGCAGTCGTCTCCGCCAGTTCAACAAAATCGCCCCACACCGATTGCTACATTCTGTAAGCATACCCCTTCAAACCCCTACGCCTTCGTCAATTACTAGTCGACCACATGATGATGAATACCACCACCACTTCAGCAATCTTGCTCGTGAATACAAATAGCGAAGTCACACTGAGTATTCCTCATCATGTGGAATGTTTCCTGCGTGAAATGGCAATAGCTCTTGGACTCGCACCGGATGAACTTGTCCAAAAGGCCATGGAATCGTATTCCAGAAAGCATCGTGGAGATCTTTGTGGATAATTGCTCTATACCTGTTGTGCGATCACCACTTGTTTTACCCCACAATATGGCAGTCCACCTTTTCCACACCTCAGCTCCTGAATGAATTCCAAGGAAGAGATCAGATCCATAGTTGGGATGCAGAAAGATTGCAGAAATGACATACCGGCGCAAAGCGCCCCTCGCCTCGTTCTAATCAATATTCTCGTTGGCTTGGCCATCTATAGTACTGGTTGGCTATCCATATGGCTGGTAAAGGGGCAGTCCCATGCACTTGCACCTATCTGGCCTGCGGCAGGAATTGCACTTGCCGCTGTGATCCTGGTCGGTCCCTGGGTCTGGCCGGGCATACTACTACCACTTTGGGTAAGCTGTCTGGCCTCTGGAGAACATGGAACATTTGCTTTTCTAGCCCCAGCCGGAACAACTGCATTGATAGTCGGAGCATCCTTGATGCTGAATTGGGCACATTGGGATCCTCGGCTCTCTTCAACCCGTGATGTGCTCCTATTGCTGGGACTGGGCGGATTACTTCCCATGATGGCTGCAGGTTTCTGGACTGCAGGGCTCCTTCTCGTCACCCAAACGATGCCGCTATCAGCACTGCTGCCTGTGGGTTGGCTCTATGGCTGTGCAAATACTGCCGGAACTATTGTCATTACTCCTGTGATCTTGCTTGCTGCTCAAGGCCGCTTCCACTGGAGGGATAGCAGAGAAATCCTCCGATCTCTCCCCCCACTTTTGTTCTGCATAATTGCTGCATGGTTGGCCTTCCGTGGTGTTCCTGGAGCGACTAAAGCCACTACCGTTTCGGCGCTAGTCTATCTCCCTTTTCCTTTTCTGGTGTGGGCAGCTCTGAGCCGTGGCCTTCCCTCGGCTGCTCTTGCCCTCTTGGGGATCGTGGCTGTAGGTGTCGCCTTCACCAGTAGAGGACTCGGCCCATTTGCCTCAGCCTCTCTCCTTTCGGGGGTCTGGCAGTTTCAGGTCTATATCGCCATTCTCAGCTCAACGGGTCTGCTTCTGGGAGCGGGATCGGAATCCCAGAAGCGGGAACGCTCCCTGCGGGAGGAGGCCCTGATTCGAGAGGGAGAACTGGAGCGTATCAAGGCACAGATTCACCCCCACTTTCTCTTTAACTGCCTGAATGCCATTCACTCCTTGATTGGAAGTAGCCCCTCGGAGGCTCGAAGCGGCATCCTTTCACTCTCCAGACTCCTCAGAACCTCTTTGGACTCAGCACGAGAGAGCCGCATTCCTCTCGCCAAGGAGATTGAAATGATCAGTGATTATTTGGATCTCCAGAAGATGCGCTTTGAAGAGGGACTGGAAACAGAGATCCACATGGATGGAAGCGCGGCTGATTTCCCTGTAGCTCCCATGATCATTCAACCGCTTGTGGAGAATAGCGTGAAACATGGCATACGAGATGGGGTAGGCAGCGTGCGCATTTCCGCTACAATGAGTGGCGACTGGCTCTCGGTGAGTATCACAAATCCCGTACCGATAAATTGCAATACTGATTCCTGGAAGGAAGGAGTTGGGCTTGCCAGTGTCCGGGCACGACTGAGGGAGAGTTGGGGAAAGCGTGCTGAGTTGAATTTCGCCATCCTCACAACCGGCTCCCTCACCGCATCACTCCGTATTCCTAGAAACTGACTATCATGAATATCCTCATTGTTGATGATGAACCCCCCGCCCGACGCGGCATCAAGGAAGCTCTCGCTGAAATCGGGGTCAAACAGGTAAGAGAAGCTTCCTCGGTGGATCAGGCGCTGAAGGCAATTATTGCAGAGCGGCCTGATGTACTCCTTCTCGATATAGAAATGAGAGGGGGATCTAAGGGATTTGATTTACTGGAGAAGCTACCTGCGCAGGGAATACCCGTGGTTTTCATCACTGCCCATCAGGAACATGCTGTTCGTGCTTTTGAGGTTCGCGCGACCGATTATCTGTTGAAGCCTGTTGATCCCAAGAGACTCCTGGAAACGCTTTCCCGCATCGCCGGAGGATCACTTGATGCCCCTGCCCCGCTCGGAGCTGATGACAAGGTTCTGTTTCGTGATGGATCCAAGAGCCACTATATCCGAGTCGGAGACATCAGGATTCTGGAGTCAGTTGGGGCATACACCAAGATCGTGATGGATCAGGGGAATATTACGATTAATGGCACGCTCACCAGTGTGATGGAGCGGCTTGATCCCACCCTCTTCTTTCGAGCCAATCGTGCCGCCGCTGTGAACCTGAGGGATATAACCAAGGTTTCCCAGAGCGAAGAAGGCCACGTAGTCTTAGAGATTGGCAAACACCCTCCAATCGAACTCTCCCGCCGAGCCAGTGTAGAGTTTAGAAGGCAGCGGGGGATTTTTTAGGAGAAGTTTTTCCCAAGAAGGAAGAGAAAAAGTTCTATCTTATCAGAGGAAAAACCAAGGCTATTTGCAATGATCTGAGTTTCGGCAAGGTAACGCAGGTAATGTTTTTCCATCGATTTTTCATTTGTATTGGCAGGGCCACTTAGGCCACTCCATGTACCCGAAATCAAAATATCTGCAATTTGTGAATCCAGAATCAGTGCAGGATGCCCATGGAAGCTCTTATGGAAAAAATAGGCCAGTTTTGTGATTGTAGAGATGCCAACACCAGGAATCGCTTTGAGACCTCGATAATATTGAGGCCAAGGAGTATTCTGGTTTACCAAAGAAGCAATCTGATGAAGATGCCCAAGAGCATATTGAATGTTTTTTCCTCTTCCTCCAGATGAATACCCCCACATTAGGATGTGGATAATCTTCTCCTCGGTGGTTGTGAATGTATGGTGTTTTAAAAACCCTCTCTTGATTGGCAATTGATGACTTGCCGGTAAAATACTCTTAGCATATTTGGAAACCGACGGGATTTTCATTAAAATGTTTCTCCAAACTTTAACATTCACTTCGATAGTGTGATCATCGACTGGTAGATGACTTACAATATCCTGGTAGGGATGTGATGCGATCTTTGGCATGCTAATCCTTACAGGTTATTTTGCTGCACTTAGTGTGAAGTCTTCCTCCAAATTCACCCCTCTGAGGTTAGGATTCTGTTTGCCCTTAGTGAGGTCTTGGACGCGTTTCTTCACGTAGTCACCGACGGTGGTGATGGTGATCTGGCCGTCCTTGTTTGCCGCAGCTTTGCCATCGAGAGCTTCCATCAAGGCGTAGGTAAAGAGACCGTTGGACTGCTCACTACTTTCATAGGCATATTCAGCTCCTTGGGAGGAGGAGATGACCGTGGCACCGCTGCCCCTGCGAAGATCGACAAACATATCCTGGAGCTTGTCGTACCAATCGCTCTTACCTTTGGCACCTTGGATAGCCTTTACGGTCATACCACGGGTGCCGATGGAGCGCATAGCGACCTTCCCAGCCAAAGAGGAGGAGTTCGTTGCATTGTCTGGAGAGGAGGAAGAAGAAGCACCCCCATCCTGAGCAGCCAGTTCCTTCTTCTCGTCATCATCTAGCTCTCCCGCATGACACGTATCCATGAGGAGGGCCTTTTGAAGGGAAGGTACTTCAGCTAGGATGTTGTCGATCGCCTCATAGGGCATCCCCCTCTCAGAGGGTTTGGCCGGATCAATGTCGGTGGTACCGAAATAGTAGTCGTACTTGTCATCCAAGATACCGTGACCAGCCATGAAGATAAGAACCGTATCATCGATAGTGGCTCCAGAGAGGAATTCCTTGATCCTGGCGACACTCTCCTTGGTTACATCCTTGTCAGTCAGGAGTAGCGGTTTGACCTCCGAGTAGTCCGAGCCAGCCTTGACCTTGAGCTTTTCGATCAGGTCAGTGGCGTCCTTTGCTGCGTACTTCAGGCACCACTCGGGGCGCTCATACTTGGAGACACCCAATGCCACGGCGTAGAGCTTCGGTTTGGGTCTCTCTGCCTTGCAGGTTACTTCGGCATTGGCATAAAGGGATTCCGCACCGGCGCTGTTGAGGACCGAGACCTGGATCTTGTTTCGTCCTGAGGCTAGCTTAATTGGGATGGTCTTCTCTAGATTCTGAGTCTTCTGGTCGCGCAGGAGTTCCCCATCACGGCCATTGACAGGGACATTGTTCACGTAGACCCGAAGGCGTTCCAGCGGATACTTGTCATCGGTGGCGTTGATCTGGAGGTCGATCTGATCTTTGGCGGTGGTTGCAGGCACATCCCCCACGATCTGAAGTTGGGGCAGGTGGAAATCGGGTTTGAGCATCTCCTCGGTCACTCCCATGCGCTTGAGGCGTTTGGATTCCGCTACTTTGAGCAAGTCTACCTGATCTTTTGAAAATCCCAGTTCATCAAATATAATGTCTGGTCTATTGAGCTTGAGATCGAATTGCTCGAAAGGGTAGACCCCATCTCCACTCTTGGCAGCGATGCTTTTGAAGCTTTTAGCCTTAGATGCATAATATCCGTTATTATTATAAATCATGATATTACCGTCATCCGACCACAAAATATCACAGACTTTTTTGAGAGGATCCCGATTCCAGATTTCGCCCCTTTTTTCATCCATTCTAGACATTCCAAATATTCTCTTTTCTGAAAGAGCAAATGCCTCAAACTTCTTACCAACATCATACGATTGGATCAGACTTCCAGAGCTTAAATCAATTTGAGATATAGAGTTACTAGAACTCAGCCAGATCTGCGCTTTCTCTGAATCCCAAAAGTGTGAAGGAATCTCTGAAACTGATCTATTTAGTCTATCATTACTTTGAACTGCTATCCATTTTCCCAGCTTATTATTGTAGATTCCAATTTGATATGTAGCAGCATATTTTTCAGGGAAAACCCAGTATCCAACAGTCACAGGAAGAGGGCCAGTATAGCAATAAGCTTGAAGCGAATGATTCTGATTCCCCTTCTCAGGATAGATAGAAATTGGTTTTTCTGAAGGGTTATTAATTTGAAGTTTAAAATATCCTCCCTCGTTTTGGATGGTATATTTTATACCATTTTCTTCACTACTAATTGATGAGGCTTTCTCATCATGGACATAACCAATAAGATCGCCTTTTAGTAAGCTGTTTTTAATAATGGTCGGACCATTCCACTTCTCCTTGATTGAGGAAAGATTATCAATATCTATGGCAATAGTGAATTTTTCACCATACAATTCATTATGTAGAAAAATTGTATTATTAGTTATTCCGATGGCTAGTGTATTTTCTTTTTGCGCCTGAATAAATACATTGGTATCGGCCTTATTTTGATCAGCTTTACATTCACCTTCTCGGTTTAAGACCAGATTTTTGGTCTGAACAAGCACCCCACTAACAGCATTTGGCTTAATAAATGGATCAACTACATTTTCCTCAAATACTCCTAGTCTTAAAGCCAGATCTGGATAATACCTAAGAAATTGAGCGTTGATTTGTGCACCGGCACTCGAATCTGGACTCGATGAATATCGATTTGGATCAAGCTTGATAGAAGACGTAAAATTATACTCCGAGGGTTGCTCTAATCGGTGAATACAAACTCCAAGGTTTTGACTTTCGTCGGTAAATGGCCCCTCAATTTGTTGTCTATACACAGTCCCAGCCAAAGCAGTTAAGAGCGATGGTACCTCATTAAACTGAAAGCACTCTCCTTTGTCTGAAGTTTTCTGACTGTAAATATATCTTTGGTTTCCAGAGAAACAGATTAAGCGTGCCGGATCACTCTCACTCATTAGCCCAGCTGAGTTCTCAATTACTCCGAATAGGAGTCTAGTTTTCACATCAAAAACATAAATTTTATTTGAACCAACAAGACTAACTGCTCGAAACCTTGTACCAAGAGCCTCGGCTACAACATCCGAACTATCCCAACTCACCTCCTGATAAATTGGTTCTACCTTATTGTATTCTACCGGTGGGCTGTAATTTCCAGGTAAAGAACCTCTGCCCTTATCATTTGAATTCGTAACAACATATTCGCCTTTTACCTGTTGGAATACTTTTTGTAATACAGCAATTCTTTCGACTGTTGACTGATATAGCGCTCCTCGGGGATTCTGTGGATTTGCAGTCACAAGAGCGTCTCTCTGATTTATCCAATCCCGCTGGGCTCCCTTTAACTGCTGCTTCTGTTCTGGATTTAACGATCCCTTAAGCTGTTGGTAGACCTTATTCAGCTGAGCATCCGCGGACTGTAGTTGTTCTTGGGTGGGGACTTGAGCAGCCAAAGTCCTGATCAGCACTGTAAAAACAATGGGTAAGATTAAGATGAATCGGGTGATCGGATTGCTCATGTTTGATTTCCTTCTAGAGGTGATAGGGCGTCCACTGTTTCACTTCAAGCCTTCGAGAGCTTGTTCGAACGACTATTTCTTCCAACGGTTATTTTGGCATATTGAACGGTCATTGGGTGGGCTGTATCGGCCATAGAACTAGTTAGAATGGGCCTCCAGAGCTGTAGTGGGGTTGCCAAAAATAGCGAAGCAGGCGTAGTGCTATCCCATGAAGACAACTACTGCACCCCGCGCCGAACGCTACGCATATCCACGCCCAAGCCGATTTCGTTCACCCGCGAGGAGACCCTCATCCCAGGATTTCTCAAGTCGCAAGCAGTCAGAAAATCCGGATCCCATGGATCTGAACGATCCGCCCCTCAGAGGCATCCAACACATCAGCTTCATGAGAGCCTTCATGGTCGTCCTAGTACTCCATGTTATTCTTGGTGGCGGGATCTATGGCTATTGCAGCATCAGGAAAATGATTGCCTCCGACCGATTGGCCCTAACTGCCAGGACACCTGCCTATGCAGGGGTTCCAGAAGCCTCAGCCAAACCACTCAACGAGGCTCCCGCCGCACCATCGTCACAGTCAATTGCTCCAAACTCGCAATCTCCAACACAAGAAAAGGCAAAGGTAGTCGCTACCGCTCAAACCTCCAAAGCTCAATCAGCCCCCCGAGTTCATGAGCAGAAGAAGAATGTGGTCGCCCGCCATTCACTACAACCAACTCCCGAGATTCGAGCTCTATTCTCTCATAGCCACTCGTCCTCATCTGACAAAAATAACGCCGTCACTGAAACCCCTTCGACGCCAGCTGCGGCTCTGAAGGAAGTACCCCATCGAGATCTACCATATGCTACTCCGGCCACTTTAGTAGCCACTCCTCATCCCTCTCCCGCACCCCCGTCAGAATACACCGTAGGGCCAGGAGACACGCTTTCAAGAGTAGCTTCAATGATGGGTGTTCCTGCCTCTGAAATTCGCAAAGCCAATGGGTTAGATTCGGGTAATAATTTGCAGGTTGGACAGACGCTTAAGATCCCAACACCCGCCGAAGATCATGCACTTGAGTTAGTTCAAAAACCGATTGATCCGGTAGTCACTCCAGAGCGCCCTGAGCGCTTTGTTTCCAAGATGGATCAGATTGCTCCAAATGGAGTCTATGTCGTCCAGCATGGCGATAATCCTTACATGGTGGCTCGCAAACTGGGGGTGAGCTTTACGGATCTGATGTTGGCTAATTCCATCAATAATCCAGCGACAATCACCGTTGGGCAGTTGCTGAAAGTTCCGGGTAAATCACTGGCTTCAAACTAAGAACGATCATGAACCGTCCCATGAAAATTGAAACTCTTTGGGTCCTCTTACTCCTGTTCTGGTGCATCGTTGGCCTCATTGTCAGTAAGGCGCATGCAGGAGAACCTTCAAATGAGGTACAGGCTCCTGAGATTGTGATCAGCGTAAAGGATCAGAAACTCGCTCTGGTTCGTGAAGGTCAGGTTTGCAAAGTTTATCCTGTCTCCACCTCACGCTACGGGATAGGCGACAATCCCGGTAGCTACGCCACCCCACTGGGACGACTTGTAATTCGCAAAAAGATAGGACGGGGGTTCCCATTAGGCATGGTCTTTAAGACCAGAGTGCCCACGGGTGAAGTGCTGCCTCCCAATGCACCCGGACGAGACCCTATTGTGACGAGGATTCTATGGCTTGACGGGCAGGATACTCAAAACCGCCATGCCTTTTCCCGCTGCATCTACATCCACGGAACTCCCCAAGAGAACCTGCTAGGAAAACCAGTGAGCTATGGCTGTATAAGAATGAGGTCACGCGATGTTGCAGCACTCGCAGACACACTGCCAATTGGAACTCCGGTCAGAATAGTGGAAGATCACATTCCAAAGATGCCCTCCACATAAAGGACTGCTTGCAGTGCTATTTTAGAAACTAGCGGCGGTTGATTGTAGCGTCTCGGCATCCTTATTCCGATGGTATACTGGAGGCAATTCCCATTTATATTTTTGTCTGTTGGGCGAAAACATTTTCCCAATTACGCTATCAGACCATCACGGATCGATCCTCAATCCATCCGCCCCCTCCGCGCCCCTCACTACCCCACAGGGCAGCTTCCCCTCTTTAAGAGCTATCCGAATGGCATCCCCGATGAATTTCTGAACCGTTCTTTTCATAGGCCGCGCTCCAAGCGCCTTATGAATCCCCTTTCTCACCAGAAACTCCACCGCCTCCTCGGAAACCTCCAACTCAAACCCCCGCTCCCTCAACCGCTTCAACTCTTCGGTAATCGCCAACATTCCAATCTCCCTCTGCGTCTCAGGGCCAAGCGGCTTGAATACAATCTTCTCATCAAATCTCCCGATGAGTTCCGGGCGAAAAAACCGGTGCAATTCGGAAACAACCGCCCGCTCCAAGGTGGTAAAGGGAAGCCGCGTCGGACGCAAAAGCTGCTGCGAACCAATATTGCTCGTGCAGACAATATAGAACCCAGAAAGATCATAAATCCGATGATCTGAGAGTGTAATTCTGGCGGCATCCAGCATCTGCAAAAAGAGATCCCAAATCAGCCGATGCGCCTTTTCGATTTCATCAAAGAGGAGAACTCCCTGTTGGTGTTCCGAGAGGACTTTTCCCAAGCGTCCGGGACTCCCGGCTTCATCCCCCATAAAGAGCTTCACGCTATCGACATGCTGGAACTCCGACATATCGAAACGGAAGAGATGATCCTTCCCGAAAAGATAACGGCTAAATTCGAGTGTCAGCTCCGTCTTCCCCACGCCGGTCGGCCCCAGCAACAAGAACGACCCCAGCGGCTTGCCCGGTGGTTGCAACCCAAGCTGACCTCGTTCCAGCACGGAACAGACACGCTCCAGCACATGGCCCTGTCCCTTGATCCGGGATGAAAGATGTGCCTCAAGGTCGGTGAGTTGCTCAAGGAGGGCGGGATCAGTATTCATAAGGAATGGTTGGGTTGTTGAGGTGAGTGTTTTTCCCAGTGCCCCTGCACCACTGACGCAGGGCATAGTCGGGACGAAGCGAGGTGAACCACTTTGGGAAAGTCCCATCGGGATTGATCGGAGGAACGAGTCGCTTCCGATACGACTTTTCACAATGCCGGATGATGGCGGTGAATTTGGGAAGCTTCCGCAACTGATACGGCTCGAAGAAAGGTTTGACCTTTCTCTGGTAGTTAGTGGACTGCCTTCCTCCAGAAAACCCCCACGATTTTTCAACCACTTCCCGTTCCCCGATGTTCTTGGAGGCGATAACGGCGGAATCATGATTCGCCACTGTGAAGATCAATTCATTACTCAAATTGAGCATGAGCACATCCGCATAGCGTTTATCGAGCGATCCCAGCAGCGAAGTATAAGCCTGAGTGGCCAGCACGATGGTCGCCCGAGCCTCGCGGATGACACCCGCCGCCCGGTGGTCGGCAAAAGCCGACTCGGCACCCGTGATGATCTCCTGCCCCTCATCGGCAAAAAGAATGATCAGGTTGTCCTTCTCCCGTTCCTCGGCTGATTTGTCAAAACGGCTCAGGGCATGGAAGTAATACGAAAGCTTCAGGATCGTATTGATATAGAGGCGTTCGCTTTGGAACTTCTGGGGCATGGCTAGACAGACAATCTTCCCGGCATCAATTTCCGAAACCGAAAACGACGGCTCATTCGCACAGAAGACTTCGGCAATTTCCGGATTCAGGAAGAACTCCAGATAGGTGCTGAGAGTCCCCTGCACACCACCGAGTTGCTCTGGCGGTTGATCGAGATAACTGCGGAAAGAGGCGAGTAATTCCAAAGAGCGCTGGTCGCCTCTTTTCATGAGCGTTTCCACTGTAGCGTCGGAATCTTCCGGACTGAGCAAAAGCCGATGAATGTTCGGAATGGTCACATAGGCCTCGATGTGCCGGAGGATTTCAAAGGCGGTCTGGATCGCGAGCTGCGCCTTGGTCGGAAAAAACGGATTACTCCCCCTCCCTCCAGTGAGCGACATGGCTGTGTCCACGATCACCTTCGCATAAGTGGAGGCAGGAACATCGGGATTGCCGGTGATGTTGATCGTATGCGGCGGACGCCAGAGTTGATCTTTTCCTGCCGGGCGGGTTTGCAGGAGCACGAGGTCGTCACTCCGCTCAAAATGGGCAGCCATCGAAAGCAGGATTTCCCAATAGAGACCTTTCTGGTCGAGGCAGATGCCGCCCCAGTTTTTTACATTCTGAAAAAGCTGAAAGGTGATGGCATTGATGGCGCATTGCGTCTTCCCAGATCCCGTGCGCCCGGTGATGAGCCAGCCCCGCACAAAATCCTCCATCTTCCAGGAAATGCCGCCAAGTCGGAGAATCGTTCCTTCCGAATCCTCCTCAGCAAATAAACTCCACACGGCGAAGAGCGCACACAGTCCCACGACCACAAAGGAAATCGGAGGCGTGAGCAGAAAATATCCCGCAAGTGCTCCAGCGATGCACAAAAGAAAGATGGTGAAATCAATGGCTTTCATCGGGAGTCGTGGGTTGGAGCCTGCTAATCAGAAAATCAAAGAGCCGTCGCTCGGGATCGCGAATGCTCTGCGTGTACGATTTGAAATTGACCATCGTGACGGCAGAGCCGTCCTCATAGGTCTGGTGTGAGAAGCCATCCACCGTTGCAGGGCGGAAAACAAAATCCTCACAGAGGACAAAATCAGAGGGATTGGCCCTGCTGGAGGTGAGGCTGGTTGAGAGAGTTCGTGTGCGATTGGGTGTTTCGATTGCCATAAGAAGTAAATCCGTACATTCGGGAATAGCGTTTGTGGGCGACGCGGTAGTCGCGCTTGATTCTGAAAAGAAGGTGCTGCATTTCCCGCAGGGAACGGCGATCCACGGCAGAGGCGAGGTTCTCCACCGTGCGGGTGAACTTCGGTTTGCGAGTGCCAAGGAAACGCGCAACGAATGCCGTACTCCGCTTCGCAGACGCGACTTTCCTCTTCGCGGCAATGGCCATCTCCAGATTGCGAATGCTCTGGTAGGACTGTTGCAACCGGATCGCCTCGCCGGTCTGGGCATTCCGTAGCGCCTCTTGCTGAAAACGATTCAATCTCGGAGCCAGAGCCATGCTGTCGGAATTGAGGCGGCGTGATATTGCCTGCTCAATTTCCTGCGGAGAGCTGAGGACTTTTGCCCAGTGTTGATTCTCCTGCTCGAACCAGGATCGAATCTGATCCATCTGTCTTTTGTGTTTGCTCGATGCGTTGCGGGAGGTGCTGCATCCGACATAGCTTCCCTTCGCTGTACGCGGGCAGAGCGCCACATGTGCATGGAGATGCGCCGTATCGTGATGCAGTCCGTAGGCATAGCCAATGGAATCACCTGGATGGAATTTCTCGGTAAATTTCCTCATCACTTTTTTCAAACTGGAATGGATGACTTGATCGGGATTGATCCCGGCGGCAACCAGAGCATTGTGCTGCTCGCTCGACATCGAAAAGATGAGCCTGTGTGCAATGACCGGTCTCTTTGCCTCCGAAGGAAATTTCGAGAGATGAAGCTGCCATGACTCGGTGATGCGGCGTTTCCTCTCGGTATTGGAAAGCTGCGCGGGTGCCGTGCTGCTCCCGTCTGGATTCCTTCGGATCTGGTGATGCAAAAATCCTCCGGCATGAACCTGTCCGAGGGATTCCTTGGAAGCGTACTCGGTGAAGCCCTTCAGCTTGCGCCCGATTTGCAGCTCCATCTCGGCACGAGTGCGAAGGGCAATCTTCCGACTGGAAATTTCGTCGAGATATTCCAGATCCAGCCGCCCCTTGGCCGTGGATTTATGAGCGAAGATTTGCCCGTTCTTCATAGGAGCGTTTCGAGCGCCTCGAACATCTGATCGATCTTCACCTCGATTCGATCCAGCACGGCGGGATCGATTTTGTCCTTTGTGGAAACAAAATAGAGTATCGCCTCGAATGTCTGAGACTTGGTTTTGAATCCAAGGGATTCGTGGAGGGTGGCAAAGCGGAGTTTTCCCTCGACGCTGATGTCGAGATCAATGCGGGCTGTGCCGGGTTTTTGATTGCGAGCCATGGTGCTTTATCTGGGGTGTTTAATGCTGTTTTTGGAAAATGAGGCTTCTTCCCGGAGCGTGCCTGACACGCGTAGGGCCAGCGGGAAAATAGCGTCAGCGACCCGCCCGCACTTTCCCCCGGGGAAAGTGCTATCCTGTCGGTCGTTTGACAGAGGAAAATGACCGCAAAGGTGAGAGAACTCCGTGAATCGGAGTCTCTGGATTAGAGAACCCCGAAGTGGGGTTTCATGGAGACGGCTTGCAGGGTCAAAGCGGATGCCACCGATTCTTTCCCGACGCAGCCGGGTGTCAGGGCAGGGCAAGGAGGGAAGGAATCGATTCCGCAGCTGGTCGGAAAAGTTGAGCTGATTTGCGGACTCTGCGAGGAGGCCTGGGGCGAGAGGTCGAAGCTCCTGAGCCCCGGAGCAGAGGCTGCAAATGAGCGTCTCCTGAGCATTGTTTTGCCATCGTGTCAGGGAAGAAGCTGGTCGATTTCCGATGAAAGCGTCGATTTGAGAAGGCACGGTAGCGAAGCGGACGGCTCTCTCAATTCGGCAACCAGGGCGAGGGTCGCCTTGCCGGGTGAGCTGATTGGACGGAGAGGCTGGGGGCTCCGGCCAATGAGCGCGATTCGGGCGCGGATGCGCCAAGCTGGAAGAGGAGAACTTTATCATCACATTCCTTGCGTAAGCGGCTTGGCAACCCGGTTGCCTGGCCTCGCTCTTGGCCTCCATTCTGTGGAGGTGGAAACGCCCTCTCTGTCTGGAGCGTTATGGGCAGCTCCGGGAATCAGGCTCTCAATTTCCCCTGCTCTCTCCAAGGTGAGAGGACTTTCCTCTGGGATGCTCTGAGGCTCTTGAAGGCTTTCTTTCTGCTCGATACCGAGCACCAAATCCGTGCTCCTCTGGGCTTGTGATGCCGCAGAAACAAGCATCCGAGGATCATTCTGGAGTTTTTCAATCCATGTGTTGAGGTAAGCCGAGGAGTTCTCAAACTGCACTTGATTTAGGATTCCGGCCTCGTTGGAAAGGAAGGCTGCGCCGAGTTCCGCGATGAGTTCTTCTTTTGAATACCGCTCGGAGCCAAACTTGATCGGCTGGGTAATACCTTCCCGATCCAATCGGGAAGCATGACCCGTGGCATGGGTCATTTCATGGAAGAGGGTCGCATAGTAACTCTCCTGACCGTGAAAGGTGCTTGGTGCAGGAAGTCGGATGACATCATCCTTGGTGGAATAGAAGGCGGCAAAACCGGCATGAAAGATCGGACAGAGCTTGGCTTTTTCCACAATGGCGGCTGCCTTTTCCAGTGGTTGCCCTGTGCTCTGGGTGATTGCTATCGCGGGGGCTTTGATGCCTTCGCTCTGGTCAAGATTGAAGACATTGGCCCATCGCACTAGGGGGATATGTTCCGGGCGGCCATCTCCTCGCACCATCCGGTTCCCGGCTGCATCCTGTTTATCGAGCAGCTTGTAATAGATGACGGGTAGGGATTTTTCACCCTTCCTGATGTGGCCTCCGAGATCCAAAGCCTGCTTGAAGGTGAGCCAAAAGGGAGAGGTATGCTCCGTGAATCCGAGTTGAAAGGCATTGATCCCGCGATACGGTTTTCGGGAAATGATGTTCTGGACGCTGCTTGTCCAGGGTTGCTGCCATGGGACGGTGCCTTTCTTCAACTGCTCGATGAAGCGCTCCGTGATGGCCTGATAAATATCCCGGCTCATAGCGCCACCTCCAGCCGAGCGATATCGAGGAGGGATTCTGCCTCGGTCAATGGGAGATCGAACTCTATAGCGATACCAAGGGAGAGAGGCTCACCGTGAAGACTTCTCGTAAAAAGAGGTGTCTCTTCGGGTTCTCTGCCACGGTCGATATGACTGAAAAAGTGGGTCTCAAGAATTGTCTCATGAAGATCGGTGATGGACTTGGGCATGATGTGCTTGGTGGGTTGGGTCAGAGTCGCTGACCGTGGCTGATGGTGTTGATGATCCGTCCGAGGTCTTCTTTTCGGACTGGAATCGGAGACACATTGAGTCCCGGATCGATGCGTCCATGGGCATCGCAAACCCAGCAATCCGCCACAAACGCCTCCTTGGGAATGTCCTCCGATGCTGGCATGTAGCAGTTGAATCGTGCTGCGCTGGCCGATGAATCTGCCCGTCCCGACTTACTCCGGTAGATCGCTCCGTAAATGAAATTGGGGAGTTCCTTAGGCATGGAAGAGGGAGTGTTTGAGTTCAGGCTTCTGCTTCAGACGCCGCATGGCCATCAACTCGGCATTCCAGTCCTTGAGCCGAGGGATGTCGGACTCGATCTTGAAGCCGTTCCAATCGGCAGTGGTATCCCATGCTTTTTGCCAGCCCCGTTCTCCGGCGCTGTCATTGTCGAGCGCGACAACGAATCGTTGACGGCGATTCCATGCCTGATGCATCAGTTCCTCCGGCACAAAGGAGCCGCTGCAACTCACCACGGCAATCTGCTCGTTTTTGCCCGCATAGAGGGTATGATAACTCAGGGCATCGATGGGTGATTCGACGGCAATAATGGAATGAGCTTCCTGGATATTGCCAACGGCGAACCAGCCGGTGAGTTTGTTGCCCAGGGTGGGACGGAATGAGGACTGGTGCCGGGTATCCCGCAGAGTGGCTCCGACCACCTTTCCGGCATCGCTCCGATGGAGAAAAACCAAGGCGGGATTGGGCGCGTGATCGTTAACGTAAATGGAACCAACGGCATGAAGTTCTTCCACGATGAACGGGGCGACACCCCTCTCTTCGAGCAGATAGGTGCGGGCTATAGGCCAGTTGGCATCATCCCGCACGGCATACTTGGCCATAAGATCAAGAAAGGGAATGCGCTCGGAGGGCGTTGGTTTACCGGGAGGAAATGCGATGCCTTGCTGCCTGGAGGGTGAGAGAAGAAACTGATTCCCAAGGGTCTGACAGGCGGCAGGGAAATCCTCGCCGCTCAGGTGCATTTGGAGATCAAGGGCTCCGGCTCCACCAATTCCGGCCTTGTTGTCATACCAAAGTTTGCCGGTCGTAACGATATTGTGTCGGTCGGTTTTCGCCCGGAAACTTGCGCCTTCGGGTTTGGGATCGAACCCGTGCCATGCCAGGAGGGCGGGCAAAGAGAGGGATCGGAGTTCCTCGGTGGCGGTGAATGTTCCCTCGCCCCCACCTTCCAGATGAAATGCCGGGGAGGTCATTTCCAGTCGATGCTCCGGCAGAAATCCGCGATGAGGTTTTCAACGGTAGCTTGTGAAAACCCCGCCTGCGCGGTGAGTTCTTCAAGCGTTGCCGCGCCAATCAGGTCGGTCCGAACGCAGTAGAGAACGACTGATGCGCGAAGTCCCGTTTGCTCCAAGGTGCCACCTTCGGCCACCCAGCCGAAGATGCGACTGAGCACTTCGCAGATCAGGCGGTGGCTTTCCTCTCGGTTCGGAAGAGGCTCAAGAAAGTCAACCGGGTGACGGCAATCGGCGTGCCGGATGTCGTTTTCGTGGGGTGAGGATGTTTTCATCGCCACCACCGTGGCGGATGAAAAACGCCCTGCTGCTCTCGATTGAGAGCTGGTTTACGACCTCCGGGGAGACTCCTCCATGAAACAGAAATGCAGCCCTTGTGAGGCTGCATACCTGCTTTTATGGATCAAGAAGCTGCTTGGTCAGGCCCTCACTTGGAACGGTGGGAGCATGGAAAGATATGAATCAGGGGAGAAGGAGTGAGAAGAAAAAAAGGGATGTCGCCAGATCTAGGTGGCTAAATCGGGTCATGACACTGAATTGATTAGAAAACACTTATTTATTCCCCCATGAGGGGAATTTCATTGCATATACCAATCACTTCTTGCCTAATAGATTGGATTATGTTCTATTATTCCCTCATGAGGGGAACATCCAGACATTCTCTAATCAGGCCACTCCATAGAGATCTTCCCCATGGAGCGCCCTTTGATGTCGCTACCCTTGCCGCCATGGGGGTCTCAGCGAAACAGGCTGCCCGTTATGTCGAGAGTGGTTGGCTGATCCGTTTGGGGCAGGGAGTCTATGCCTTCCCTTCGGATAAGTTGGATGCCTCTGGGTGCATTCTGCTTCTTCAGAAAAAAGTAACTGGCCTTCATGTGGCTGGAAAAAGTGCCCTGGCGTTACAGGGAGTGCGCCACAATGTTGGAGTCCGGGCAACTTGGGTTCTCTGGGGGGATCAGCGTTTCACTCTTCCAGAATGGTTTACCACGCGATTCCCTGCACGGTATGTCCATTCCAAGCTCTTCGACTGGAAGCGCACCTCTCTGAACCAAGAGACCATCACTACGCCTGTCGGGAGCATTGAGCATTTAAAGGTCTCAGTGCCGGAGCGGGCTGTTCTGGAGCTACTCTCCGAGGGGGGTATCCATCAGGATCTGGAGGAGGCTCGCAACCTGTTCGACGGCCTCCGCAATCTCCGCACAGATGTCCTTGGCCAACTGCTCTCCTGCTGTACCAGCGTGAAGACTGTGCGCCTTTTCCTCTCCTGGGCACGGGAAACAGAGCTTCTGGATGTGGACCAACTCCTGCAGAAGTACAAAGTGAAGGCCGGGAGTAAAAGTCGCTGGATCAGCCGATTGAAAGACGGCACGCTGCTCACCCTCAAACCTCATGGATAAGACCTACATCGATACCGTGCGTCTCCTGCTGAGGGTTGCTCCGGATGTCTTTGCCGGGGATCTCTTCGCCATGAAGGGCGGCACGGCCATCAACCTCTTTGTCAGGGATATGCCACGCCTCTCAGTGGACATCGATGTGGTGTATGTGAAACACGAGACCTCTAGAGATGAAGCCCTGAAGGAAATCAGCTCCGGATTGGAGGAGGTTGCTAAGAGGCTGGAAAAATTGGGCCTTTCCACTCGCAAGGTGGGCAACAAGGAGATGGGGGATACCAAGCTCCTCATTGAGGACGGTGCCTCCATGGTGAAGATTGAGGTCAACACAGTGTTGCGAGGAACCGTACTGCCTGTTGATCGGCGTTCACTCTGCCCTGGTGCATCTGCTCTGTTTCTTGCGGAACTGGCTGTTCCCACCTTGGCAGTGGATGAACTCTATGGAGGAAAACTGGTTGCTGCTCTCGACCGCCAGCACCCGAGGGATTTGTTCGATGTGTTCCTTCTGTTTCAGAACGGAGGCATCACCGAGGGGATGATCGAATGCTTTGTGACCTACCTGTCAGGACACAATCGCCCAACCCATGAAGTTCTTTCATCGAGAGACAAGGACATCTCAATGACCTATGCCGATCAGTTCGAAGGGATGGCCACAGTTCCAGTGACGCTGGAGCAGATGTTGGAGACACGCTCCTTGCTCCGAACTGAAATCTTGCGGCGTTTGACTGATAGCCAGAAGGGATTTTTGGTGAGTCTTCTGAGGGCAGAACCCGATTGGTCGCTCTTGGCCTGTCCCCATGCCTCGGAGTTGCCAGGGCTGAAATGGAAGTTGGAGAACCTGATCAGATTCCGTGATCAGAAACCCGAAGCGTTCAAGGAACAGGCTCGCTCGTTGGAGAAGATATTGGGCCACTGATCTGCTTGGAGAGGCTCTCACTTGGAACGGTGGGAGCAGGGAAAGAGATGAATGAGGGGAGAAGGAGTGAGGAGAAAGAAAGGGATTCTTTGCCGTTTTGTTTATTTCGACTATTGCGTTTGTTTCGTTTTATTGTAAAGATCTCTCTCATGAAAAGAACACTGGAAAAGCCTCGCTCGACTGCTGTTTCGGCGCTCAGTTCCGATGAACTCGGTCTGGCCCAACGATCCAGAGGCATCTTTGCCCGTCATACCGACAAAAAGGGACGAGTGATGTTCCAGATCCAGGAAGGCAAGGAAAAGGAGTCCGTCATCATCCCTGCCGCTGTCGCTCGTTTGTTCCAGGATATTCTGACCCAAATGGCCGAGGGCAACATGGTCTCAGTCATGAGTCAGCAAGGGGAACTGACAACCCAGAAGGCCGCCGATCTCCTCAATGTCTCCAGACCCTATCTGGTTGGATTGCTCGACGGTGGCCATATCCCTTTCCGTAAAGTGGGAACCCATCGGCGTATCTATACCAAGGATGTGATCGCTTACAAGAAAGCCGTGGACGGCGAAAGAAGCCGTGCATTGAACGATCTGGCCAAGCAGGCCCAAGAGCTGAACATGGGGTACTAGAGTGGCTCAGCTCACAGCAGTTTACGACGCCTGCGTTTTGTATCCGGCTCCCTTGCGGGATTTCCTGATGCAACTTGCCTTGTCGGATTTGTTCAGGGCCAAGTGGACCAATCGCATTCACGATGAGTGGATCAGGAATCTCCTGGTTAATCGTCCCGATCTCAAGAGTGCTCAATTAGAGAAGACCCGGCAGCTCATGAATCTGGCCACGAGAGATTGTCTCGTGGAGGGCTATGATGCCTTGATTTCCTCCATCACGCTTCCCGATGGGGATGACAGGCATGTTTTGGCCGCAGCAATCCATTCAGGAGCCAGCGTCATCGTCACCTTCAATCTGAAGGATTTTCCAGTAAAAGCATTGAAGCCGTATGGAGTGAAAGCCATCCATCCCGACGATTTTGTGCTTTCTCTTCTTGAGTTGGATTCCGCAGCCGTGTGTGAGGCGGTGCAAACCCATCGAGCCAGGCTGAAGAATCCCCCGAAGTCCGTTGATGAATACCTGCTGACTCTGGAAAACCAAGGACTGCTCAAGTCCGTTGTGCGTCTGAGAAGAGAGATTCGATAAGGCTATTCCTGAAGCGATCTTGATCGTCACGACGGAAGGGAAATCACCTCACAATGTTCATTAGGAGCGTTGACCACAGACCGATATGAGCAACGATTTCGGGGAAACAAGGGCATGGGGAGGTAGAGCAGCTCGCTTGAAGCGAGCCGCCACAATTAGCCCACCAATTAGCCCGGCATCCCAAAAAATGGGCAATTTTGGGGTGACATGGGGATGGGTAAATATTTCCCATGATCGCCTGCAAACCCTTTCAGTAAGCCACTCTGCACATGTCGGCTTCATTGAGGTGAGATGAGGAAAAATAGGCAAAAATTGCCATTTTGACCGTGTAAGCGAGCCGCTCTACCGCTGAGCTAACTGCCCGTTTTGCTTGCCCGTGCGGAATACGGGAGGGGTATTATGCCAATTTCCGTTCCAAGGGCGAGCGGATTATGCAGCGACTCGGCACAAAAACGCCCCCCCGGTTTGCCGTGAAACATTCTCACGCAAGCGTGGGCTATTTCATGACCTGCGCGATGAGTATTCTGTGACTGAGGTATTGGCAAGTGCGAGGTTCCGAAGTGGAGTTGAAACAGTGAACAAAAGGTGAGGTCGTTCCCTGGCATTATCACCTTTTGAATTGGTGGAGCAGACGGTTGACAAGTTTTGCTTAGAAGGAAAGCATTGCTTATATGAGAACCGTGCCTCGAATATTCTCTGCGGTGAAATCTAAAAAGGAGACAATACTAGGGACTTTCCTTTTCCTAACGAGAGGCTGCAAGTGAGGCATTGTGTTGCCGTGTCACTGCTGCGAGTAATCAGCGTTGGACTGGTATCTTGTCTGGGGTGTTCCGGGCTCATTGCACAGACGGCTTCGGGAGGGAAGAAGCACCACAAAAAGAAGCCTGCCGCGAGTGAGGAGGCGACAATGACGCCTCAAGAGGAGGAGCCCCCTCCCAATCAGAAGGAATCGTCTCCAGAGCCATCCTTTTCCCGCAAATCTCATGCTTCTCCCAATGCCACGATTTCAACGGATCAACTTCTCGAATACAGCGCTGAATTGCCTCGGATCAGGAAGCTGATCGACTCTGCCCTTGCCCTGACAACACAAGGGCTGACCTACACCTACGGCTCGAACGATCCGACGCGCGGAGGGATGGATTGTTCAGGTTTTACTTCCTACATCCTCCTGAGTAACGGTTTCAAAGATGTGCCGCGCGATGCCAGTGAACAATATATCTGGCTGAGGAAAGCCGGCACCTTTCGGGTGGTTCTGAGCGCCACTCCGGAGACTTTTGAATTGGATGATCTACGACCTGGCGATTTGCTTTTTTGGATGGGAACGACTTCTACCAACCACGATCCAGCCATCACCCACACGATGATTTATCTCGGAACTGAAAAGGGAACGAAGCACCGAATCATGGTCGGCGCCAGCGATGGCCGCTCGTATCAGGGCCAATCCCGCTGGGGCGTGAGCGTCTTCGACTTCCAACTGGATTCTCCTCACACGAGCCAAAGCACTTCCCTACACGCACGCTTCATTGGCTATGGCCGCCCTCCGGGACTGAGAGATTAAACCAGCAATATTTCACTGAATTTGCAGGGATTCCAGCAGGTCGTCGTTGATGTGCCCAGTCACATTGAGATTATGATCACCCTGATAATTGGCTATGGCACGACGCGTACCTCTCCCCATCATCCCATCAACAGGACCATCGTAATACCCTTGGTTGGCCAGACTCGCCTGAACGCTGCTCACGATTGACCCGTTGTTGGAATATCCTGAATAACCCGGATTGACATAGTACGGATTGAACCCCGCATCAATGATCAACCAGCCGCCTTGGTACCAGCAGTAATTGTGATTATTCCAATAATACAGGTTATTCTGGTTCCAGTCGTTATGAGAGGTCGCGGGGTACCAATTTCCCCCATAATTATTGCCGCTGTTGTAATGGGTGTTGGGTGTGACCTGGCCGACATACCCTCCACGCCCCTGATGCCCCCCACCATTACCGCCGTTGTATTGCGAGTTCGCGGCGACCTGTCCGGCATACCCGCCCCCATGACCATGACTACCTCTGGACTGTGCAACCTGTGGGGTAACCGCAGAGCCACCAGATTGGTGGTGCGATTGTACGGAACCATTATTTGAAACAACCTGAGGAGAACTCCCTTGTGCATGTTTCTGCTGCCCATGAGAAACATTCCCGCCAGAATACGATCTCTGAGGAGCAGCCTGCTGGACATTGGCAGAATGACTCACCTGCCCCTGCTGACTCGGAGAGCCAACTCTCCCTCCCTGATGTTGCACATTCGCCGCATGTCCTTGCGGAGCCGCATGGTGAGGTGCAGCTTGCTGTTGATGTCCTCCGTTGGGCTTCTTTTCGTCCTTTTTTTGATCTTGCGAAAAAGCAGACATCGGAAAAATCACGGCCATGATGACAATAACGGTAAGTAGTGTTGTGGGGATTTTCATAAGTTGGAGGAAGTGCTTTCTATGTGATAAGCTAAAGAAGTTTCCGGGGACTGCCATAAGGTGAAACCCTACCTGTGATGACTCCTGCCCGTTTCAAAAAAGAGACCAGAACAAGGAGTTAAACCGATCATGACAAAGCGAACAAGACCTTGGTTGTGCTTGAATTCAAGACAGGTTGCTAGTGCGGAGGAACATCGCGGCACCCCAAGTGAGTGCGCCCTGGCAGGCGCACCAACAAAAAACCCCCGGCATTCACCGGGGGTTCAACGTGCTTAATATCAGCTTGTTGGCTTAGCGTGAGTAAAGTTCCACAACCAACTGCTCATTCACAACAGGGTTGATCTCTTCGCGAGTCGGGATGCGAACAACCTTACCGGAGAGATTCTCCTTATCAACGATGAGCCAATCAGGTGTATCAACAATCTGGGTCTGCTCCAAACCGCGCTGAGCAAGACGCTTGGAACCATCCTTGGCACGAACGGCAACCACATCACCAATCTTGAGAGTAGCCGAGGGAATATCCGTCTTGCGACCATTCAGGGCAACATGTCCATGGGCGACAAGCTGGCGGGCAGCGGAGCGAGTCTTGGCAAAACCAAGGCGATACACCACATTATCAAGTCGGGTCTCCAGAAGCTGGAGCAGGATCAGGCCGGTGATACCACGGGTCTTGAGCGCAGTCTCAAAGTAGCGGCGGAATTGGCGCTCCAGCACACCGTATTGGAAACGCAGCTTCTGCTTTTCAGCGAGAGCGGTGCCATATTCGGAGATCTTGCGGCGGGCACCCTTGGGGCCGTGCTGGCCTGGGGCATAAGGCTTGTTCTCGAATGCACGAGCTGATCCGGCGAGAAGCACGCCATAACGGCGGCTGACTTTGGTTTTGGGTCCTGTGTAACGGGCCATGGAATAGTAAAGTTTTTAGTGGTGGGGCTGGTGAATCGAATCAGACGCGGCGCTGCTTCGGAGGGCGGCACCCGTTATGAGGAACAGGGGTGACATCCTGGATGACGGAGATCTCCAGTCCGATAGCCTGCATGGCACGAACTGCGGATTCACGGCCTGAACCTGGACCCTTGACACGAACCTGAACTTCCTTAAGACCGTGGCCCATCGCCTGGCGACACGCATCCTGAGCAACCATCTGAGCTGCATATGCCGTGCTCTTACGGGAACCCTTGAAGCCCATCTTGCCGGCGCTTGCCCAACCGATCACCGCACCACGCAGATCCGTGATGCTCACGATCGTGTTGTTAAAGGTGGCCTGCACATGAGCGATGCCATGAGTGATATTCTTGCTGCCCTTAGCCTTGACGATTTTGGGGGGCTCGATTGGATCATCCAGATTGAAGCTAACCGGAGCAGCAGGAGCGGCCTCTTCAGACTTCTTCTCTTTACTTTTCTTAGCAGCCTTGGGCTTTTCAACTTTTTCTGCAACTGCGACAGGAGCGGCAGTTGCAGTCACTGGTGTTTCTGCAACGGGAGCTGTTGTTTCAGCAGCGACAACAGGTGCTGCTGGAACTGCTGCAACGGGAGCCTGAGTCTCGGTGCTCTCAGGGGTGACGGGCGTTTCTTCGGACATGAATGGTCTATGCTTAAAGTTTCTTGGCGATCAATTAATCCTTGGCACGAACCACACCCACGGTCTTGCGAGGCCCCTTGCGAGTACGGGCATTGGTCTGTGTACGCTGACCGCGAACAGGAAGTCCGCGACGATGGCGCAGTCCGCGATAGCAGTTGATGGCCTGGAGACGCTTCAGATTGCCCTGGATCTCACGACGAAGATCACCTTCGATCACGACCTTCTGGGCGGTGATTGCGGAGATGATGGAGCCGATCTGCTCGGGAGAGAGCTCCTTGGCGCGGATATCTGGGTTGATATTGGCCTGCTCAAGGATCCTCTTGGAGGTCTTGAGTCCGATACCATAAATGTAAACGAGCGAGGCTTCGACGCGCTTGTCGCCGGGGATTTCTACGCCGAGGAGTCTTGGCATGATCGTGGTTCTGTGTGGTGGATGATGGCTTGAGGAAAATCCTGTTGGGGATTAGCCCTGGCGCTGTTTATGACGGGGATTCTTGCAGACAACGCGCACCACATTGTTGCGGCGGACGATCTTGCAGGTTTCGCAAAGGCGTTTGACGGAGGCTCGGACTTTCATTTGGAAAAATTATGACGACGCCACTGAAGGCGCCTCTGTTGTCAGTTTATTGTTGTCTGGATTGAAGGACTCGGTAGTCGCTGGATGATGGTTCCCTTATTGAGGTCGTAAGGAGAAACACTGACAACTACATGATCTCTGGGAGCAATGCGAGTAAATTTCAACCGCAGCAAACCCGAAACCGTAGTCAGTATCCTTCTGCCGCCAGCCAACTCCACACGGAAGCAGGCTTTGGACAGTTTCTCTACGACGAGGGCCTGGTGTTTTAAACTATGAATGGCAGGCATGTCAAGACCTCAGGTTCATTTTCTGTCACTAAAATTGTGTGCTCAAAATGAGCCGAAGGCTTTCCATCGACCGTGACCACCGTCCATTTGTCGCTCAGGATCTTTACCCCTTCGGCTCCGAGGTTGATCATCGGCTCCACAGCAAGAGTCATCCCGGCCTTGAGTTTCGGGCCGGAACCGCGACGACCGTAATTGGGGATCTGTGGTTCCTCGTGCAGCTTGCGCCCGACACCATGTCCTACAAACTCCCGCACGACGCCGAGGTTCTGTTTCAGGGCCTCCGTCTCGATATAGTTGCACAGATCGCCCAGTCTGCGTCCGGCAACCGCGAAGGGAATCGCCCCTTCCAAAATCCTCTTGGTCGCCACACAGAGACGATCAGTTTCAGGGTCAACGGCACCGCATGGGACTGTCGTCGCGGTGTCACCGATCCAACCGTCCAGCACGACACCGGTGTCAATCTTGACAATATCCCCGTAGTTCAACCGACGCACTCCGCCGATTCCATGAACCACCTCCTCGTTAACAGAAATACAAATTTGTCCCGGAAACTTTCGATAGCCGAGAAAAGCACTCTTGCAGCCCAGCTCTGCCATATATTCACCGGCAGCACGATCAATCTCCCCGGTCGTGACGCCAGGGGCGACCAACCTTGTAAGACGGTCTAACACAATAGCTGCTGCACGACCGGCGGCGCGCATCTTCTCGATCTCAGCCGGAGTTTTAATGGGAATAAGAGACATGGGGTAAATAATGAGAATCCAATAATTCGCGCTCGGAAGAAAGCTGGAAATTTGATCGAATACTACCCTCTCCTCGCTCCACGGCACATGCCCCACAAGCGCAGACAATCAGCACACCAGCGCCGAGACGGCAGTAAAAACGGCGTCACTTCCCTGACCTGCATCCACGCGATGGAGCAAGTGCGGGACTGTCTCTTCGTAATAGCCGATGACCGGAAAGGTCAGTTTCCGGTAAACTTCCAGACGCTTCTCCACAGCCTCCGGCTCATCATCAGTTCGACGCACCAGCAACTCCCCGCAGCGTGGACACTTCGATCCCGTTTTCACCCCATCCAGCTCAGAGCTAAAGGTTGCTCCACAGCTCAGACAGGAAATCCGTATCGTGGTCCGGTTGCGAATCTGCTCATCGCTAAGCTCCAGCACAATCAGCAAATCCAGTGGGGCATGAAGGTGCGCCAACGCCCGATCAAGATGTTCCGCCTGAGCCACAGAACGGGGAAACCCGTCAAAAATAAAACGGGGGCCATGTTCGCTCATCCAGTTTTGAATGATGCGAATGGCGAGCTCGTCAGGAACAAGCAATCCTTGTCGAGTCCAGGCATCCGCCTCTCGGCCAAGCGGTGTGCCTCGCGAGCATTCCGAGCGCAGCAGAGCACCCGTGGAAACATGGAGAATGCCAAAGAGAGCGGCGATCCGATCCGATTGAGTCCCCTTGCCCGACGCAGGGGGACCGAGCAGCACAATACGCTGCTTCACGAAGTCTAGCGGTGATGGGTGATGGCAATCGCCATACCTGCAATGATCAGGAGACCCAAACCGGTTGCAAACCAGATCAATGTGGTGTCACTCACTGCCGATCCACTGACCGAAGGACGAGCCCCGCTACGACCACGGAGTTTCCCCTTGCGCAGGAAGCCATCATAATGACGCTGAAGCAGGAAAGTCTCCACCTGACGCATTGTATCGAGGATAACACCGACGATAATCAGCAGACCCGTTCCACCAAAAAACTGAGCAGCCATATAGGGGACATTGAGTCCTCGACTGATGAGCTGAGGCAGGATGGCAATGATCACCAGGAAAAGGGCGCCGGCAAAGGTGAGGCGGCCCATTGTGTAATCAAGGAAGGATGCAGTTGGCTGACCAGGTCGGACACCAGGAATAAATCCGCCGTTCTTCTTGAGATCATCAGCGATCTGAGCTGGCTGGAACTGCGTCGCCACCCAGAAATAGCTGAAGCTAAAGATCAAGAGTGCATAAAGAGAGTAGTGAATCCACCCGCCATTGAGTTGATTGGCCCACCACACAGCCCAAGGCTTTTGGCCAAAGGCCATGCTCAGGATCTGGGAAGGGAACATCAGGATAGCCTGAGCAAAGATGATCGGCATGACACCGGCGTAGTTCACCTTGAGAGGCATGTACTGAGTCTGACCTCCATAGACCTTGCGGCCCACAACACGCTTGGCATACTGCACGCTGATACGGCGGGTTGCCTGAGTCACGGCGATGACCGAAGCAATCACGATAAAAAGGAAGGCACAGAGTATCACCAGCACGACAGGGCTGACATTGGCAGCATCTCCGGCAGTCGGCACAAAGGTGCGCCAAGCCTGCACCAGACCGGCAGGAAGCTGGGCCAGAATACCAACCGTGATGATCACAGAGATACCATTGCCAACACCCCTCTCGGTAATCTGATCACCCATCCACATCAGGAAAAGGGTGCCAGCGGTCATGATCAGCACCGTCAGGATGCGAAAGGAATAACCGGGATCGGAGACCAACGGAATTCCAAGACGGTCAATGGTCTGAGTGATTCCGGTCAGGAAGGGATTGGAACCGGGACTCTCAAAGGAGAGAGCCAAAAGGTATCCCTGAAAAACGCAAAGAAGAATGGTTGTGTAGCGTGTCCACTGGGCGATCTTCTGACGACCTCCATCCTCGCGAGCCAGACGGCCCAGCCTGGGAACCACCGCCCCAAGAAGCTGAAGCATGATGGAAGCGCTGATGTAGGGCATGATACCGAGCGAGAAAATCGCACAGTTACCCAGAGCGCCACCGGAGAAAAGGTTGAAGAGAGCGGCAGCACCACCGCCAGCACTATGATCAGCTGCATTGAGGAACCAATCACGCAGGACCATCGCATTGACACCAGGCGCGGTGATCGCTGCACCGATACGCATGATCACGATCATGCCAAGGGTAAAAAGCACGCGCTGTCTCAGCTCGGGAATCTTGAAAATATTGGCAAATGCCGAGATCATAAAAAGAAGCTGGGACGCTATTTCTAGCGTCCCAGAGAGTTGAAATCTGCTTTAGGCAGCCTTTGCTGCTTTTTCAGCAGCTTTGGCAACCTTGGTTTGTTTGGGCTGAGGCTCACGAAGAATCAGTGAACCACCGGCCTGCTCAAGTTTCTCGCGGGCAGCGGCACTTGACTTGTCCACCTCAACGGTAAAGGACTTAGTCACAGTACCACGAGCCAGAAGCTTGATGCCGTCATTGCGACCGTGCACCAGACGAATGGCCCGCAGGGCGGCCTCGTCGATACGAGCACCAGCCTCAAAGCGCTCTTCGAGCGTGTCGAGATTGATAACGGCGTAAACAGGCTTGAAATCGCTATTATTGAAACCGCGCTTAGGAAGACGACGGATGATGGGCATCTGACCGCCTTCGAATCCGAGGCGAACGCTGCCGCCGGAACGGGCTTTCTGTCCCTTGTGACCGCGGCCAGAAGTTTTTCCGTGACCGCTGCTTTCACCGATACCGAGACGCTTACGGCGGTGCTTAGCACCGGGACGAGGGGCGAGGTTATGAAGTCGCATGTGTTTGATTCTTTAAAAATTGATGGGAAAACGGGTCTGTCGGAGACTAGGCGGCAACGGCTTCAGTAGCCGTTTCAGGCGTACGAAGCTTCTTGCCACGAAGTCGCATAATTTCTGCGCGAGGACGCAGGCTTGTAAGTGCCGAAAGCGTTGCCTTCACCACATTGGAGTGATTGCTGGAACCAAGAGATTTAGCTAGCACATCACGGATTCCGGCAGCCTCAATGACGGCACGCACACCACCACCGGCGATAACACCGGTACCTGGGGATGCGGGACGCAGGAGAACGCGACCGCCGCCGAATTCACCGATCACTTCATGAGGAATCGTGTTTTCGGAGAGAGAAACGGGAACCATGGCCTTGCGAGCGGCTTCCGATCCCTTTCGGATTGCCTCGGAGACTTCGTTGGCTTTGCCAAATCCGATTCCAACGCGTCCCTTCATGTCACCAATGACAATCAGAGCACTGAAACTGAAGCGGCGTCCACCTTTGACCACCTTGGCGCAACGATTGATGAAAACGACCTTCTCGATCGTGTCCTTTGGAGTGTCATCTGCGGGCTTGTCCCGACGGGGTCCGCGTTTATTTGGTTTTTCGGCCATGAGAATAGGAAATATGGGGAGGTTAGAACTGGAGACCACCTTCGCGGGCGGCATCGGCCAAGGCCTTCACCTTGCCGTGATAGTGGAAACCGCCGCGATCAAAAACAACCTTGTCTACCTTGTTGGCAAGGCCGCGCTCGGCGATGAGTTTACCGACCTTGATGGCCGTTGCGACATTGGCACGGCTGGAAGAATCCTTGCGGAAAGCCTCCTCGGTGGTGTTGACGCTGGCCAGCGTGGCACCAGCAAGGTCGTCGATGACCTGGGCAGTGATGTGCTGACCGGAGAAATGGATCGCGAGACGAGGACGCTCGGGAGTACCTGCAACCTTCTTGCGAAGGCGGATGTGACGCAATTTGCGGGAATTGGTAGCGGACATGGTAATGGATTCCGTGGATTATTGAACGGTCTTGCCTTCCTTGCGACGAACAATCTCGCCTGCATAGCGGATTCCCTTGCCCTTGTAAGGCTCAGGTGGGTAATAGGCACGAATATCGGCGGCAACTTGGCCGACGAGATGCTTGTCGATTCCTTCGATGGAGATTTTGGTGTTGTCTGTGACGGCAACTTTGATCTCACCAGGAATTGGAAACAGAATAGGATGGGAATAGCCGACCGAAAGATCAAGCTTATCACCCTTCACGGCTGCACGGAATCCAACGCCCTGAATCTCAAGATCGCGGCGGAAGCCTTGGCTAACTCCGGTGACCATGTTGTTGAGAAGAGCGCGGGAGAGACCATGAAGAGCGCGCACGGAGCGTTCGTCATTGGCACGGGTGACATTGAGGATAGTTCCCTCAACGGAGGCGGTGATGCCTTTTGGAAGCTCCCAGTTGAGCTTGCCCTTGGCTCCCTCAACCGTGACCAAAGAGGTTCCACCACTGAGGTCGAACGAAACTTTGACTCCGGCCGGGAGTGAGATTGGTGTTTTACCGATACGCGACATTGTAGGAAAGTGTTACCAGATTATAGTTACCAGATGTAGGCGAGGAGCTCGCCGCCAACTTTCTGCTTGCGGGCTTCATGCCCAGAGAGAACTCCACGGGATGTGGAGAGGATGGAGATGCCGAGGCCGCCGAGCACACGAGGAATATCCTCACTGCCGACATAGCGACGAAGGCCTGGACGGCTGATGCGGCGGAGTCCGGCGATCGCAGGGGTTTTGCCAACATAGCGTGGGCGAACCTTGATGCGAGGGTGGGCCTCTTGGTTGTCGAGCTCGAAATCTTCGATATAACCCTCGCGTTTGAGGATAGCGACGATGTCGCTCTTAATCTTGGAGTAAGGAACGAAAAATTCGGTTTTCTGAACGCTGACAGCGTTACGGACTCGGGTTAGCAGATCGGCGATGGGATCAGTCAGGGCACTCATGGATATCAGGCGGCAGCGGTTGCGGTTTCCTCGGAGGCCACGATAGCTGTTTCTGCTTTCTTGGCGTTGCGACCGACGAAGGGAACACCAAGCTCAGTGAGCAGGGCGCGGGCCTCTTCGTTATTGGACGCTGAGGTCACGATGGTAATGTCGAAGCCGATGTTGCGCTTGATCTTGTCGAGCTCGACTTCTGGGAAAATGGACTGGTCAGCAACACCGAGGGTGTAATTGCCATTGCCATCGAATGCACGGTTGGAAACACCGCGAAAATCACGAATGCGAGGAAGGGCGGTCTTGATGAGACGCTCCAGGAACTCGTACATGAAGCGACCACGAAGTGTCACCTTGGCTCCGATGGGCTGTCCGGCACGGAGTTTGAAATTGGAAATAGCCTTTTTAGCGATCGTCTCAACAGGCTTCTGGCCAGTGATGAGCTCAAGCTCGCCCTTGGCAATTTCGAGGGCGGCCTTGACATCAGGAGCGGAGGCGATGGAGGTATTGATAACCACCTTCACCAGACGGGGAACCTGATGGACATTCTTGTAACCACGCTTTTCCTTGAGCGCCGGGATGACGCGCGTGTTGTATTCGTTCTGAAGTTCAGCAATTGGGAGTGACATGACGGATGTGCTTATTCGGCTTTGGGCTTAGGATCGGCAGCCTTTACTTTTGGTGTCTTGGGAGCTTTCTTTTCCTTGGCGGGCTTGCTCACCTTGGCTTCCTTGGAGGAAGCTTTCGCGGAGAGTTTCTCCAGAAGCTTCACATTGGAAATGTGGATCGGTCCTTCGCGTTCGATGATAGCGCCGTTTGGCTGCTCCTGAGAGCGCTTCATATGCTTCTTAATCATGCGAACTCCCTCGATGACAACCTGCTGCTTGGCACGGTTGACCTGAAGGATTTTTCCCTCTGATCCGCGATGATTACCAGATATGACCTTGACAAGGTCACCGGCGTGGACATGGGTTTTAATGAGCTGAAGAGCAGGCATGGTCTAAAAAATACTAGAGAACTTCCGGGGCCAGGGAGACGATCTTCATGAAGTTCTTTTCACGAAGTTCGCGGGCGACAGGGCCGAAGATACGGGTGCCGCGTGGATTGAGATCCTTGTCGATGATGACAATGGCATTGCTGTCGAAACGGAGATAGGAACCATCTTCACGACGGACTGGCTGACGCGTACGAACGACAACGGCGCGAACAACATCACCTTTTTTGACGGCGCCGCCGGTGGCAGCTTCCTTCACATTGGCGGTGATGACATCACCGACGCGAGCGACAAGCGTGCGCTTGCCGATAACACCGATCATGGTAGCCATGCGTGCACCGGTATTGTCGGCAACATCGAGGCGGGAGCGAATCTGGATCATGGTAAAGAGTTCCTGAAATTGGGTTCCTAAAAAGGGTAATCTTAAACTTGGGACGGGCTTAGTGACGGATCACTTCGACGAGACGCCACCGTTTGAGGCGGCTCAGGGGGCGTGTTTCGGCAATCGAAACGCGGTCGCCGATCTTAGCCTCATTCTTCTCATCATGCACATGGAATTTCTTCACCTGCTTGATAATTTTTCCAAAAAGAGGATGGGGAACGCGTGTGATGGCCTTGACAACGATGGTTTTGTCCATCTTGTCGGAGATCACCTCACCGACGCGGGTCTTACGGAGTCCGCGGGATTCGGTGGAAACTTGTTGTGCTGTATCGTTCATTGCTGTGGCCTATAAAATGTACTGGATGCTGGAGTTCTTACTGAGCCACCTTGTTTGCCGTCGCAGTTTTTGCCGAAAGAACGGTTTCAAGCCGGGCAATTTCACGACGCAGAGTGCGCAGGAGGTGTGGCTTCTCAAGCTGGCCAGCCTGCTGCTGCAAACGGAGATGGAAAATCTCCTGGCGCAGTTCCTTTTTACGGGAAGAGAGTTCAGTAGGCGTTAATTCGCGGATTTCGTCAAGAGTCATATTCGTGTCCTTCTACTTTCTTTTACGAGGCGTGGTGACGGGTGACAAATTTGGTGCGAATCGGCAGCTTATTGGCGGCTAGACGCAGGGACTCACGAGCCACGGACTCAGGAATACCATCCAACTCGAAAAGAATATTTCCGGGGCGAACCGTGGCAACCCAGTATTCGGGCTGACCTTTACCTTTACCCATTCGGGTTTCAGGAGGACGAGCGGTCACGGATTTGTCGGGGAAGATTCTGATCCAAAGCTTGCCTTTGCGTTTCATGTTACGGGTCAGGGCAACACGGGCAGCCTCGATCTGGGTATTGGTGATCCAGGCGCGTTCAAGCGTCTGAAGACCAAATTCACCGAAGTCGATATTGATGTTTCGCGAAGCGACACCGGTGCGGCTTCCGCGCTGGGTCTTGCGATACTTGACTCGTTTGGGCATCAAGGGCATGTCAATTCTCCTTTATAAGATTAAGCAACTACCGCGGCCTCAGCCTGGGCAGGATTGTGGGATGAGGAACGGCCTCCCGTAGGAGCAGACTCGCGGGCTTCGACCGGCTTTTCTGGCTTTTTGCAAATCCAGCACTTGACACCGATTTTTCCAGCGATCGTATCGGCTTCGGCAAATCCGTAGTCGATATTGGTGCGGAGGGTGTGAAGAGGAATGGTGCCGTTACGGACAACCTCGGTGCGGGCGATTTCAGCACCACCGAGACGACCGCTGGCGCGGATCTTGATACCATCGGCACCCATGTCCATAGCAATCTGCATCGCTTTTTTCATGGCACGACGGAAACCGATACGGCGCTCAAGCTGTCCGGCGACACTCTCGGCAACGAGGGTGGCGTCAAGCTCCGGCTGCTTGATTTCAATAATGTCGATCTTGGCCTGTTTGCCGCCAGCAAGACGGGAAACCTCGCGGGTCATGTTCTCGATTTCGGAACCTTTACGGCCGATCACGATACCGGGACGGGCGGTGAAAATGGTGACACGAACGCTGTTCCAAGCACGCTCAATGACGATGCGTGAAACGGCTGCGGTCTTGAGCTTCTTCTTGAGCCAGCCACGGATGAGCTGATCAGCATAGAGAAAATCAGCGAATTCTTTCTCGTTGGCATACCAGCGCGAAGTCCAATCACGGGTGATCGGAAGGCGGAAGCCGATGGGGTTGACTTTTTGTCCCATAATTTATTATTCGGTTGACTGGTGAGCTTTAGGAGGCGGACTCGCCGGTGTTTTTAAAAGCGGATTCCCCTGTGACTTCAGGAGTTTCGACTGCTGGTTGAGTGACTGCTTTGGGCGCCTTGGCCTTGGCGGACTTGGGAGCCTTGGCTGCTTTATCAGCGCGGCGCACGATCGGCACCTCGTCGGTTAGGACAATGCGGATGTGGCTGTTACGCTTGCGAACCGGACCTGCGCTACCGCGGGCCTTGGGACGGATACGCTTGATGGTGGGAGCCTCGCCGATCACTGCTTCCTTGATGACCAGAAGCTCAGCGCGAACATTGTTATTGTGCTCGGCGTTGGCAATGGCGCTCTTCAGGGTCTTGGCGATGAGTGGAGCGGCCTTCTTGGGGATAAAGCCGAGTTGCTCGAGGGCATCAACGGCTGGAAGGCCCTGGATCTCACGGGTAACCTCACGAGCCTTGAAGGCGGAGATGCGCGCGTAGCGGTGGGTGGCGATGACTTGCATGGTTAAAAAAGGGGTTCGTTTTGTTTCTTAAAAGCGACTCAGGATTTAGCGGGTAGTATCAATTCGAAGCGTGTCTCCCGTCTTCACGGTGTCGGAGGCGGATGCTGTGTTCTGAACGACTGCGCCACTGATGGCGTCGCGCACATCGACAACTCTGACCGAGGCAACTTGCCGCTCGCCGCGCCAAACTTGGAATGGCATTCCGGTCTTGACACCCTGACGGGCTCCAAGATTTGCCACCACAAGAGCGAGATCGGGCTTGTAATCCACGACGGTGCCGCTGGTCAATCCGGCGGAGCTAGTGGAATTTTCGGAAGGTGCCGAGGAGGTCAGTGCCGCCGCGCCGCGCAATTCCTGCTCGACGCGAAGACGGGCCTTGGCATCGATGCCATCCGAGGTCTTGAGAAGATTCAACACCGCTTCCGTCAATCGAACGAGCTGCTCGCGGCTGGTATCTTTCTCTTTTTGCAGAAGTCTCATATCTCGAAGAGCCGCCAAAAGGCGATCGCGAAGCACTTCCTCTTCCTTTCCGGCGGGAGCAATTCCAAAAGCCTCAACACGAGTGTTGAGATCATCGTACTGACGCTTGAAAAGCTCTGTCTCACCGTTTGCCACCGCAAGACTCTCCGTGAGACCCTTGATGGCGGCCTGGGAGAGAATCATCTTCTCGCGAAGGGAAGCAGAGTAAGCAGAGGCACTCTCACTGCCGTTCATTCCATCAGCCTGCTGGGCAATGGCAGCCGCAACCGGCAACCCGAGAAGGGCGACGGCTGTCACGGCTGACAGATGGCAGGAATGATGGAGAGAGGTCATGAAAAGTGAGACTTCGAGGTGTGGGCTGATGGATTAGTTGCTACAACTGGTTACTTGGTAACCTTGGCTGTGTGAGAACCGTGCTTTTTGAAGATACGGGTTGGTGCAAACTCCCCAAGCTTGTGGCCTACCATGTTTTCGGTGACGAAAACAGGGATGAAGGAGCGTCCGTTATGAACATTGAAAGTATGCCCCACGAAATCGGGGGTAACCGTCGAGCGGCGCGACCAGGTTTTGATCGGCTTCTTGACATTGTTCTCGTTGAGTTTGTCGATTTTCTCGAGGAGTTTCCACTCGACGAAAGGACCTTTTTTGAGGGAGCGTGCCATGATAAATTATTTCTTTTTGCGGCGCTGCACGATGAAACGGTCGCTTTGTTTGCTTTTTGCGCGGGTCTTGAAGCCCTTGGAAAGCTGACCCCATGGGCTCATCGGATGATGGCGTCCGCCACCGCCCTTGCTCTTACCTTGTCCACCACCCATCGGGTGATCAACCGGGTTCATCGCCATACCGCGAGTCTGAGGACGCACGCCGAGCCAGCGGGAACGACCAGCTTTTCCGCTGATGACATTGATGTGCTCGATGTTGCCAACCTGACCGATTGTTGCGTAGCACTCTTCATTGACGCGGCGCAGTTCGCCGGATGCCAATTTCAGGAGGGCATAACCGCCTTCACGGTTGCTCAGAACAGCCTGAGATCCGGCACTGCGGACAATCTGTCCACCCTTGCCAGGGATCAGTTCGATATTGTGGATCGCGAGTCCGAGAGGAATCGCCTTGAGAGGAAGGGCGTTGCCGATCGTTGGCTCTGCCTTTTCACCCGCTGCAACCTTGAGTCCAACGGTCAGACCGCTGGCAGCCAGGATGTAGGCCTTCTCACCATCAGGATATTGGATGAGTGCGAGACGAGCGCTGCGGTTCGGATCGTATTCGATCGCGATGACCTCGGCGACGGCATCACGACGGCAGCGCTTAAAATCGATGATGCGATATTTCTTTTTATGACCACCGCCGCGATGGCGAGAGGTTTTGCGGCCCATGTTGTTGCGACCACCGGTGCGGTGCTTGCTTTCAACAAGGGATTTCTCCGGCTTGCTCTTGGTGATCTCCTCGAAGGAAGGGAGTGCCTTGAAGCGCTGGGAAGGCGTCAGAGGGCGAAAGGTTTTTAATGCCATGGTCGTGTCAGTGGTGGTGTCTCTCTGATGCTGTTTTAGGCAAGGTCAATCTTCTCACCGGGAGCGAGAGTCACAATGGCCTTTTTCCAATGGGCGGTGCGGCCATAATCAGCGCGTCGTTCGCGCTTCTGCTTGCCTGCCACCTGAAGGGTGTTGACCAAGGCGACCTTCTTCTTGAAGAGAGTCTCTACAGCATGTTTGATCTCGATCTTATTCGCGTCTGTGGAGACACGAAATACATACTTGTTAAATTTTTCGGAGAGAAGGCTGGCCTTCTCCGTCACAAGGACGCGGCGAATGATGTCGTGGGCTTCTTTCATCGAGAGGCGGAATTAGCCTTGAAGGCGGTTGCCAAGGGCCTCGAGAGCATCCTTGGTGATGACGATTTTGTCGAAAGCGAGAAGATTCTCGGTATTGACCTCAGAGGCCGTAATGAGCAGATCTCTCTGGACATTGCGGGCTGCAAGGAAGGTAGGGCCGGAGAAGCTGGTCGCGATGATCAGCGTGCTGCGGACTCCACCATGCAGGCTCTCCACCAGGGAGATGAACTGCTTGGTCTTGGCATCTTTAAGCTCAAAGGACTCAACGATGAGAACATCACCGGCAAGAATGCGGGCGCTAAGGGCCTTGCGGAAGGCAAGGCGCTTGACGGCTTTGGGAGTATTCTTGGCGTAGCTGCGAGGGTGTGGGCCGTGAGAGACACCGCCACCAACCCAGACAGGGGAGCTGGCGTAGCCGGCACGGGCGCGGCCAGTACCTTTTTGCTTCCAGGGCTTTTTACCGGAAAGATTCACGGTTGCCTTGGTTTTGACGCAAGCTGTTCCGCTGCGGCGGTTGGCACGCATGGCAACGATGACATCGTGAACCGCTTGGGTTCCCTTTCCGTCAGTAATGATTTCGATCTTGGCCTGTTTGGCCGCGTCGGCTGTGAGAATAGTAGCGCTCATGGGTTACTCGGCTTTCTTTGCGGATTTCTTGATGGAGGGGCGAACGACAACAAAGGTCCCCTTGGCGCCAGGGATTGCTCCGCTGACAAGGATCACTCCATCGGCTTCGCGCACCTGGACGATCTCAAGATTTTGGATCGTGATGCGCTCATCTCCCATGTGACCTGGCATGCCCATGTTTTTCCAAACACGGCCTGGGGTCAGGCGGTTACCGATAGCACCGTTACGGCGATGCATCATCGAACCGTGAGTCTCGGGCTGACCGGCAAATTTGAATCGGCGAACAACGCCCTGGAAACCTTTACCCTTGGAGGTGCTGATGATGTCAACAAACTGTCCATCCTGGAAGTTTGTGACAGACCATGCGCCAAGCTCTGGAGCTGTCTCGCCATCCTCAAGAAGGAATTCGCGAAGGAAACGCTTGGGAGCCGAACCGCTCTTGGCAAAGTGACCAAGCTGGGGCTTGCTGACACGATGCTCTTTCTGGTCACCAAAGCCGATCTGGACGGCGTTATAGCCTTCCTTATCCTTGCTCTTAACCTGAAGAACGCGATTGCCGCCTGCCTCAATGACAGTAACGGGGCGGATGCGACCCTTCGTGTCATAGACACGGGTCATGCCGATTTTTTTGCCGAGAACGCCGATGCTCATAATGCGTGAATTAAAGTGGTGGGATCAGATCGTGGTAATGATCGTCAGATCTTAATAGTAATGTCCACGCCTGCTGGGAGGTTGAGCTTGCGGAGCTCATCCACGGTCTTGGCGGTGGGTTCAAGGATGTCGAGAAGTCGCTTGTGTGTGCGAATTTCAAACTGATCCATCGATTTCTTATCGACATGCGGGGAGCGGTTCACGGTGAACTTCTCGATGCGGGTCGGAAGAGGGATGGGTCCGGTTACCTTGGATCCTGTGCGCTTTGCGGTCTCGACAATTTCGAGTGCAGAGATGTCCAGGAGTCGGAAATCGAAGCCTTTGAGGCGAATACGGATGCGTTGTCCAGCGGCCATGGTCGTAGTTGGTTAGTTTTTCTGATCGAGAACCGCGGCCAAAACCTGTGCCGGGACTTGTTCGAAGTGAGATGGCTCCATCGTATAGGAAGCGCGTCCCTTGGAGAGTGATCGGATAGCAGTGGCGTAACCAAACATTTCCGAGAGAGGAACCTCTGCGTTAACGCTGGTGACGATAGTCTTGGTCTCAATGGACATGATCTTACCACGGCGACGGTTGAGATCGCCCATGATATCACCCTGATATTCCTCAGGAGTGACGGCTTCTACCTTCATGATCGGCTCGAGCAGAATGGATTTTGCATTCTTGAGTCCGTCCTTGAGGGCGAAGATGGCAGCCATTTTGAAGGCCATTTCGTTGGAATCCACATCGTGGTAGGAACCGTCCACAATTTCAATGTTCACATCGATGACCGGGTAGCCACCGACCACACCATTGAGAGAGGCCTCGTTGAGCCCCTTGATCACTGCGGGAATGAAATCCTTAGGAATGGAACCACCAACGGTCTTGTTTTCGATCGTGATGCCTTTGCCCTTTTCATTCGGGGCAAGCTTGATGACGACATGGCCGTATTGACCACGACCACCTGACTGTTTGACAAGTTTACCTTCTCCACCAGCGGCGTTGACAATGGTCTCTTTGTAAGCGATCTGAGGTTTGCCAGAGTTGGCCTCGACCTTGAATTCGCGCAGCATACGATCGCGGATAATTTCAAGATGCAGTTCGCCCATACCGGCAATGATCGTCTGACCAGTCTCCTCGTCGGTGAAAACGCGGAAGGTAGGATCCTCTTCGGAAAGGCGCTGAAGCGCATTGCCCATTTTCTCTTGGTCGGCCTTGGTCTTAGGCTCGATGGACATCGAGATAACTGGATCAGGGAAGGAAGGAGGTTCAAGAGCGATAGGCTCATCCTCGGTGCAGAGCGTGTCACCCGTGGTGATATTTCTGATTCCGACGATAGCAGCGATGTCACCCGAATAGCAGGTGTCGATATCTTCGCGCTTGTCAGCCTGGATCTGGATCAGACGGCTGATACGCTCACGCTTGCCGGTACGAGGATTGAGGACGGTGTCTCCCTTGCTCAGCTTGCCGGAATAGACGCGGAAGAATACCAGCTTACCAACAAACGGATCGCTCCAAAGCTTGAAGGCGAGCGAACAGAAAGGCTCGAAATCGCTAGTTGCAGCGAACTTGTCATTGCCATTGTCGGGATCCATGCCCTTAGCGGGAGGAATGTCGAGAGGGCTTGGAAGATAATCCACGACGGCGTCGAGGAGGTACTGAACACCCTTATTCTTGAAGGCGGAACCGCCTGCAACGGGAACAAAACGGTTGATGATCGTCTGACGGCGGATTGCCTGTTTGAGGATTTCGCGAGTGACGGGCTTTTCTTCAAGGAAGAGCATGCCGACTTCCTCGTCGAGATCGGTCATCTGGGAGATGAGATCGTCATAGGCGGCCTCGGCCTTGGCCTTGAGCTCCTCAGGAATCTCGGTCACGGTGTAGTTGGAACCCATGCTGGCGTCATCGCCATAGATGACTGCTTTCTGGTTCACCACATCAATCTGACCCTGGAGATTGTCCTCAGCTCCGATAGGGATAAGAATCGGCCAGGCATTGGCACCGAGCTTGGTGCGCATCTCGGAAACGGCATTGTCGAAGTTCGCACCTGTGCGATCCATCTTATTGACGAAGGCGATACGGGGAACATTGTACTTGTTGGCCTGGCGCCAGACAGTCTCGGACTGGGGCTGCACCCCGGCAACGCCACAGAAGACGGCGATGGCACCATCCAGAACTCGCAGGGAGCGCTCCACCTCTGCGGTGAAATCGACATGGCCCGGAGTATCAATGATATTGATACGCTGTTGAATACCATCAAACAGCTTGACTACATTTTCCTGAGGAAGCTGTTTCCAGCTACAGGTCGTGGCAGCTGAGGTGATCGTGATACCACGCTCCTTTTCCTGCTCCATCCAATCGGTGGTTGCTGCACCCTCGTGCACTTCGCCGATCTTGTGAATCATGCCCGTGTAGAAGAGGACGCGCTCGGTGAGCGTGGTCTTACCGGCATCAATGTGGGCGCAAATCCCGATATTGCGGGTGCGATCCAGAGGGAAGGCACGATCCGGAGAATTCGGATTTGCTGTGGTTGGCGTGGCGCTCATGAAATGAAAAAGAACAGTGTTTTTAGGAGCAGGGAGGGACTACCAGCGGAAATGAGCAAAGGCACGGTTGGCCTGGGCCATCTTATGGAGATCATCGCGCTTCTTGATGGCAGCGCCCTGACCTGCGGCAGCTTCCTTCAACTCAGCAGCAAGCGCCTTGTGCATCGGAATGCTCTTGCGGTTGCCAGCGAAAGTGACGATCCAGCGCATGGCGAGAGCCAGCTGACGATCAGCTGGAACTTCCATAGGCACCTGGTAGGTGGCACCACCAACACGGCGGCTCTTGACCTCAAGACGAGGACGGGCATTGTCCATGGCCTTTTGCAGCACATCGAGAGGATCAACAGCCTCGGAGCCGTCACGGGTGCTCTCGATGGCATTGTAAACAATGCGCTCCGCAAGCGAACGCTTGCCGCCACGCATCACGGTGGTGATGAGACGGGCAACCAGAGGACTGGCATAACGAAGGTCTTTTTTGACCTCTTTTTGAATAACACGCTTGCGACGGGACATGGAAAAGAACGGTTGGTTTGTTTTAAAAAGTGAGTTTCTAGGAACGAGGGTTATTTCTTTTTGCCCTTGGCTGCTCCCTTGCCTGCCCCCTTAGCCTCATCACCTGGCTTAGGACGCTTAGCTCCGTATTTGGAGCGACCTCGGCGACGGCCATCGACCCCAAGGGCGTCAAGCGTACCGCGGACGATATGATAACGAACGCCGGGAAGATCCTTCACACGACCACCACGAACAAGGACGATCGAGTGCTCCTGAAGGTTATGTCCCTCGCCGCCGATGTAGGCGATGACTTCCTGGCCGTTGGTGAGACGCACCTTGGCAACCTTACGAAGCGCAGAGTTGGGCTTCTTGGGGGTACGGGTCATCACCTGGACGCAAACGCCACGGCGCTGCGGGCAATTCACAAGGGCAGGTGATTTGGATTTCACCCTGACCTTTTGGCGGCCCTGTCGTACGAGTTGGTTGATGGTTGGCATGAGAGAGAGGTTTGTTCCGGCGTTTTTCTTCGATTGATCCCGGCTGTATTTCGTACCGCTTCTCAGCGGAAGTACGAACCACATCACTGCGGTGCTGGTGAAAATCCCGAAGAAGCCGGGAGGTGGGAATGTAGGGAAACCATACTGATCTGCAAGAAGATTTTATCGTTTTGCCACAGATATTTCCCTCAGGAAATGGGGTTCCGCCCCACCAAGCACCCGTTCAAGCCAGTTCTCAAGCCGTTCAAACGAATTTTCAGTAATTTTTTTACATTTTGACCAACATTCACTTTTTCTCTGCGTTTTGGAATTCACCCCTCTGTTTCACCCCTCTTTGCACCCGTGTCTTACCCGTGCATATTTTCACACACAACCGTCGCGCAGATGTCCTACAATGCAGGTTAACATCTTCTCTTTTTCCTGTTATAGAGAGTCGAACGGTGCGTTTTATTGCCATTGGACGCGAGCGCCTTCCTCCAGTAGGTTTCCATCCATGAACGCCCGATCAGCCATTCAAGTTCTCCTCCTGACAGCGATGCATCTCTTTTCTCTCGCCACCCTCCGAAGTGAGGATGCCGACACCATCCTTCAGGTGGCACGCCTGAACCCCACTACCCACTCAGCGGCACTCAAGGCCCGTATCCGAGGGGAAAGCAGCAGTCTCCCCCTCACGATCCGCCTGAAGGATGGGGTCGTCCGCTACGAATTCACGGCTCCCGATCAGACAATTCTTCTCAAGCTCTCTCCCACCGAGACGGAGCTTAGCGAGCAGCTTGACGGCACCACCAAGCCAATTTCCCCTTCTCACCGTCACGATCAGATCCGCAACACAGGAATCACCTATCAGGATCTCTCGCTTGGTTTTCTCTACTGGCCACATCCCGTGATTCAAGGCGAGGAAACGATCAGGATGTGCCCCTCGTGGAAAATCGATCTCCAAGCGCCCAGCAATGAACCGCTTTATGGGGTTGCCCGAGTCTGGATTGACAAGGAGTCTGGAGCCATTTTGAAGATCGAGGGTTTCGATAAAAAGGGGCTTCTCCTGCGGCGTTTCGAGGTGACCTCAGGTCAGCAGATAGATGGATTTTGGACGCTCAAACAAATGCGCATCGAGAGCTTTGCTCCAGGCAATAGCCACGATGCCCTCTCCAGAAACTATCTGGAGATTTTAGGACCCGTTGATTCTAAATAATTCCACCAGCCTACCGCCCCCCCTCCCCATCAATAACTTTAATATCTCCACCATTGCCGAGGCGGAGGTGTTGGCGTGGGTCTGGGAGTAGCCGTTGGAGTTGGAGAAGGCTTGGGAGTCGGTGTCGGTGAAGGAACCGGAGTTGCCGTGGGTGTTGGTACGGGAGTCGGTGTAGCCGTGGGCGTGGGCATGGGCGTTGGTACGGGAGTCGGAGTGGGAGTCGGGGTTGGCGTGGGTGCAACCGTTCCAGAAGAAACTAAGGCGATCTGAGCCGCCACGGGAGAGCCGAGTCCGGTTGCCAGATCGTAGCCGGTCACGGCACGATACCCATTACTACCCGAGACTATATCCCGAAGCAGGGTGGTATAGCTTGTCTTGGTAGCACTATACAACAGAGTCTGGAAAGAACTGCTTCCCGCGCTTCCCAAGCTGGCACGACGGGCGAGCAATGCCGCCCACTGGGGAGTTCCCGCACTCGTTCCTCCAAAGACATACCAGCCACCGGGCGCATTCAGCGTCGGATCGGTGAAATAAACCGAAACTCCGGTGTAGGGGTCTGCATTGTAGCTGACATCGGGCACTCCCCTGCCTGCATTCACATTCCATCCCACCTGATAGGAAGGGAGTGTTTCATAACGACTTACCCCACCGCCACCACTACTCCACGCCACTTCGGAAGTGATCGTAGCAGCGCTGACATTGTAGAGCATCGTGGTGCCTCCGACACCGAGAACAAATGGCGAACTTGCTGGCCAGTCAACCACTCCTCCCGAGTCACCGGCAGCAGCCACAAAAACAACACCTGATTTATTGAAGGAGGAATCGTAGATTTTCTCACCGGAGAACTCCGAGGCGCCCCAGCTCATGGAGACAAAGTTCGCTTTGACGGTCGTCACGGCATAGTTGGCCGCAGTTATCAGGGTACTGACGGATGAATCAGGAGCAACAACCAGAACCAAGGAAGCCCCGGGAGCCATCGCGTGAGCCCACTCCACATCCAAGGCAGTCTCTCCGGCCCATCCAGAATCGCTTGCTGTGGGCTTCCCCAAGGGATAGACCACTTTCACCGTCGCGGCAGGGAGAGCATATTGCGTCGAGAACGCATTGAGATCGGATTGGATGTTTTTGCTGCCATAGGCATCTACAATGGCAATCACCTGACCAGTTCCGTCACCTCCAGTGGCAATCTGGTCAAAGCCATAGGCATGAGCCATCTGTGCCGGAGTATATCCCGAAGAGGGCAAGGTATTAGCGGAGGGAAGCGTATTGCCTCCACGGGCACTACCGGTGTTGTTGTTGAGAGCACCATCCTGCCAGCCATACTTCCACTTTAGGGAGGGTTTCATTTGGATGGGGCTACTCTGAGCGGCAAGCGGAGAGAGGCCAGCGAGAGGCAAAAAGGCAAGCGAGAGCAAACTCAGAGAGATTTTTTTGTTCATCAGGAAGGCGAGGTTAAGGGGTGGGGGGAAACACTCATCGCTCTTAAAAGCACTTTGAGGTCGGGGCGTCAAGCGGCAATCAGTCGCCCTGCGGCTCGTCAGCAGGGCACTTTTGAATAAAGAGGTAAGCTGTTGATTTTGAGAGGGGCTATTTTGAGATAGACAAAAAGCAGGTTTTTTGATGAGATTTGGTGGGATGAAGACCACCGAGGAAAAATCTGGAGCCGA